>JAAUXU010177812.1_pt1 | contig 10262 bp, 7 predicted proteins | sample 7278151 | NCBI WGS metagenome assembly JAAUXU01 (sample SAMN14350113, study PRJNA611818) | marine sediment metagenome | isolation source: surface marine sediment (1.8m) | place: French Polynesia: Moorea | collected 2018-08 | reverse complement strand
ATTACTCAGAGACTCGGATGTGCGCGAACAATGGTGTCCATGCGCAGTCTTGTTCCATAAGGTGAGGATGTGATCGAGACTCGTTGGCAGCCATGTTGAGGCTGAACAGGAACAGTGAACACCCCTCCAAAACCTCAGACCAATTGTGGCCATGTGTCAGTCTTAGTGGGTTTTTTTTGGGGTTTGGGGGGCAATTTCCTGAATGTCATTATGTAGCACGTGCGTTATTGTCGACACTTATGATGACTGGAAGTTGGGCAAGGGATGCTAATTAAATGGGTCAATTATGCGCATAATTCTGCATCGAGAGGAGGTCATTTACGTTCAGTAATGGGGTAATGACGCACGAGAATACGCTAATGGCGATGCACTTCTGTGGTCTGTTTTCACGTTTGGAGATGATTTCAGCAAATGCCATCGCTTCCCTGGACAACAAGACAAGGGGCATGAAATGCAGAACAGTTTGCAGAGTGCGCCAATCACTGTCGTCCACGCAAAATTTGTCAATAACAACTAACTCAGGTAAATATACGTGGTTTTTTTTTACCCTGCTCTGATGATATTATTTACTTCCTCTCTATCCAGCAGCGTCAGACTGAATCGTTTACTTGGGTTGACATTGAATATCCGGGATTAGGTGACTTACTTACCTGAGACCAACACAATATCAATCAGAGTTGCCACTTGATCAGGAAGTCAGAAATGGAAAGAAAGAGAAGTTAGTTAGGCCTTTAGGTCAGATTTGCTTAGCTGAGCCCCACAAGTTGACTCGGTCAAGTTAGGCCCACAAGTTGGGTGAGGACGTGTCAACCCCACGGGTTGGGACAGACAAATGGTTGTGTGGCAACCCTGACCCTTTTTTTTGTTCGCTGTCGTGACGGTCTCGTGCGAGAATGCTTAATTGCGACGTGCGTCGGAGCCGAATGGCATTGAAGAGGAGTCTTTGGCCACCCTGTACACTCGAGGCCTTCATTCAGAAATTAAGACAATTAGACAACAAACACGGAAGCTCACGAAGGATCTTACACGCGATTCTTCTTGGCGGACTTGACAGAGGAGATGGGAAGGATAAGAAAAAATGGGCCAAGCAGCCACTGAGGCAGGAGGAGGACCTGGTGCACTTCACAGTCGTCGATTTGTTTGTCCTCAACGCCAAAGCTGCAGTGCCTCCTGTAGGCCTAAATGGCAGACATTTCATGCGCTGGTGACGAGCAAAAGAAGAGGATTTGCCTGGACCTCATTGTTGTTGCGTCGATAACAGCTTTGCCTCCCCCCCCCTTTTTGTGCCCAATGTGCTGGTCCTGACACCTCACACGAGGCCTGTTGACCTTAGCTGGGGGTAAAAGAGCAACATTCAGGCCTCATCTGCTGCAAATTCTTCGTTTTTGCCACTTAATCGATTGCGTAAGTGTGGCAAAGTGCAGGAGGTTTTTGCTCATGACAAATAGGGGGTGGGTTTTTTTAGGTTATTTGCGCAATTTTTGAGTGATTGGAACACATCCGTTTAAATTCATGCGAGTGTACGTGAGAGCTTCAATTGTTCAAGTGTTTTCCAGGCTATGGCCGAGCTAGAATTTGTTTAAATGATGACTGCGCGTCAGGATTTTAGGTGAATATTTTTTTCTTTTTGTAATACAGGGGCTTGAAATGGCTCCTTCCTGTCCAAACATCTCCGTCATTCCCGCAAATTTTGCATTTTTCCCATTTTTAAAATGGCATTTCTAGGCCTTTAACTATACTGTCATTGTTGATTGTGCCCACTGATGCATAGGCCTAATTCCTTTTTCTAAACAGAAGAGCTGCACGGTCACTACTTGAGTGCTCAATCGTGTTACCTCAAAATATGTTTCTCAGGTTTTCACCTAAAATTCCTGGCTGTGACGACCACTATTTCTGCATGGCTGCTTTCATCATCAGCACAACGTGCAGCTGAGGCAAGATTTATTCGAACACGTCCACGTGAAGAATCTGGGAACAAAGAAAAACTTTCAATTCGTCTAACGTTTCCAATGTCAAAAGGCCTCCACTGCACAGTCAGGCCTGGACTTGACGGCGGCGTCAATTATTCGAGGCTCCGTCGAAGCTCGAGGTGGTGACAGCCAAGTCCAGGCGAGGCCACCGATTCAGGGGGTGGCAGCCTTTTTTGTTTTGTTTTGTTTTGTCAGCGTTGCCAGCCCGGGGAAAGATGCCGAACGGGTCTGTGAAGCGTGCCAGCTTGGCAATTTGGCTGCCTTCAAGCCTTGGCAGCCACAGAGCGCGCCCAGGAATGCCACACACTGGTGCATGCGAGTGCCAAAACTGCGCGTCAGACAAGTGCGGGTTTAGCCAGAACTGATGGCAACTATGAGTTATTCTGTCCACATTGTCTTTTCTGCGAATCAACGCCAGAAGATTTTGAGTTCCCCCGTCCAAAGATGATGATGCGCAAGCTTTGAGGCCTGAAATTTAGGCCCGCACCCTGATCGACTCATAAGCAATGAGTTCCTTTGCTTTGGGCCTCACTGAGTGAGCATCTTGGTCACGTTGTCAGCTTTAGAAGGGGGCGAAAACTCTTTCATCACACTTGTTTGCCTTTTTAAAGTTGGTGACATTTAAAAAGTTTGATTTTGGCTTGCTTGACTGGATCGGGTGGGCTGGTGTGAGTGGCTCAGCTTTAGTGTGTACGCAGGTGCAACTGATAGAACTGCAGAGCTGAGAGAGATCTCTCTTAGTGTTTCCAGCCCAACTTCCTCATGTTCTTATATGCTCAGCTCCTAAAGCTGGCAGAAAGGTCGGACTGATACCAATTGATAGAAGACCCGTCACAGAGGCTAAAACTCCAAAGTGTGCTTGATCTAAGGTCATTTTTACAGGAGAATGGCAAACCCGACTTTTTTCCACTCCCTAAAAGTGGTCTCAAATATTCATTTTTATGCAGGTTTGCCATCCCTTTCTGTCACCCATCTCTCTGTCGGTCAGGGCAGAAGCCCAGCTATGGATGTCCAACCCACGGCAGTTACTGCTGGCCCACCCTGTATTTTTACCTGCTCAACTGTGCCTGCACCAAATAGTTTATTGAGTTACAAAAAAAGGTCCAAATTTGCCAACAGGCCTTCAACAAGAGTCGAGCTTCTCCTGTAAAGTTTGGAGCAAAGTTTGGTCGGGCTTGACCCACCTCTAGTTGAGGCTGCTCTCTGTGTGTGGACTCATCCACCTGTCAATTCAAAATGCCTCGACTCGTGGGCTTTCTTGTCCTGCGCAGATGCCTCTTGTGTGTCTGAGGGGGACTGAAAAAAAAGGGGGTAAAGCAGAGTTGCCAGATCCCACCTGCACGAGGGGAAAGGTGAGGGCTCTAAATCATCTGCGATGAGAAGAAAAGATCCAAAAAAAAGTGTGGCCAACAAGAACAACGAGGTTTTGGCGAGCCAAGGGATCAACGCGACGGAGGCACCCAGTGAAAAGCAATTCAGTTCTCACCTACTTTGCTTTGACAATTGTGTTTTCTTACTAACAAACAGGTTCGTATGCAAAGTCTTAGTCTCTCCATGGTTGACTCGTATACATCTATATTGTACAGCTTAGTTTCAACATTAGTTTGTCTACCTTAGAAGTTGCAAGTTCACAATATACATTAGTGGCATCTCCTAGAACCATCCTGGAGTTGTACCGGCCCGCCGGGAACTCCATCGCCAGTATGTTTGACTTCAAGAAGCTTTTTCCATTCTTTAACGTTTGTATAGTGCTTTCAATACGTTTTCGAAATGGTCAAGTATCAAAGTATATTCACATGAGATGAGTTTTCGTCCCCCAACCTAAAGAACAGAATTCTGAAGGCCAAGGCTGCCTTTGTTTTGGCCTTCCCCGTGGCCTTCCTCCTTGGGCATTGAAGACATCTGGGTCAAGTTTCATCATTGCTTTAGTACTTAAGGTAGCCTTCAAATTCCATTATTCAACTATAATACAACATCATGCATCATTGCAGAGGCGAACTTCAAAATCCGAGCTTGTTGATGAGTCATTACGTCAGTAAACGTTCGAGTAATTCATCAAAGAACGAGGAAAATTAGGATTTTCAAGTCCAGTTACGACGATGTAATTAGTAGTTTGAAGCCAGAGGTTTTTGTTTTCCTGGCTAGAGTCTTTTCTACCAGTTCAAAATCTGGCAGGGAACCTCAAAATTTTTGCCCAATTTTGGGCGCGACTTTATATCAAAGAGGGGGCAGCAAACAGGAAATCTTGAGTGACAAAAAGCTTGTGGATGTTACAAAAATGCAGGAAGTCCGTTAAATCTCTTCAAAGTTTCGTAACACTAAAGCCTCGAACAATGACGCTTGTTTTCATGATTGGACACACCTTTTGGGGAAGACATTTTTTGGCACTGGGGCCTCAAGCAGAAAAAAAAAAATTGTCACCTCACATTTAGTCGTTGTGACCTCAAAGGAGTACAAAAAAAAGTTTTCGCAAATCCTTGAGCAACACTGGAGCAACAATTTCTCTGGCAATCATCTTTTACCACCTGTGGATTTGCAATATCAACATCAGGAGCAGAAGAAAAAAAAAGCAACGATGGTTGACGAGTCTGGATTTCAGTCAAGTGAATCTTGCCAGCGATTCCAGTGTCACCGTTGGCAACTTGATCGAGAACAAGAAGGACTTCCCAGAGATTTCACACTGACCCCTCCGGAGCAGTTTCCAGCCTTGAACAAGATGTCTTTTTCACTGCACAACAGGTCAGAGAGACATTTTTCGTAGCCACCCGGTTGGTCTGGCCGCCGTCGGAAGCGTGGCTGCGTTCGTTGTCGCCCGTGAGGTCGGTGAGGAACCGCATAGCACTTAAGCTTTGGAATGAAAGGAATTTAATTCCGTTTGATGACAATGTTGCCTGCTGGGCAGAGTCGTCGTCAATGCTGCTGCGTGCACACTGTCAGGGAAGTAAAAAGTGCGCTGCTGCCTGACCGTGTCCAACGGCGGCGGGAAGGCCGACAGCTACGAGGGGGATCTGGTCCACGCCACTGAGAACTTCCACCTCAGTCTGTCCGGGGCAGTCGAGCCAACCAGGCCCAGAGACCAGCTGAATGGACATGCACTTGGGCACGCAGATCTACAGGAACGGTCTTCCAAACCGTTCTGGTGCTCACCACATTGATCTGGCTGCTGTTAGACACCTTGGTCATGGTGTGGGTGGGTCCTGGAGACCAAGTTCTTGAGCACAGGTTTCTTACTGAAGTTGCAACGCAAATTTTTCAAAGAGCTTTCAAACGTTGAGAGAAATCGTCGCAAACCTCAGGCAAATAGAGTAAGTGGAGCTCTGATTTTTGCAACATCAGTTAAAACTTGGATATTTTTTCAAACATTTTGCTGCTGATTGCATTTTTATTTACAGTTAGTCGGGGACCGACTTTCAACTTCTGCAAAAGTCCATTTTTTGCGAGATTGTCTGGCTGACTGACTGAGCCTTTGCGTAGATCCAATATGTACGGTAAAAAAAACCCTCTCCACCTCATTCATCTTGTTTGAAAAAACATTTGCCAAAGTGTCGCCAATCTTCAAGCGAACAAAGAAAAGCTTTGCTTTACCGAAATCTGCGCTCAAAATGAAACTTTCCCACCTCAAAGTCTCTGCAAAAACGTCGACTTCGCACGGAGTCTGACTGATTTCCTCCCCAATAACCTTTGCCTATGGTTTATTGATGCAAAAAGGCCTTCGGACACCAGCAGAGAGCGCTTTTTGTCCAAACATTCGGTCTTGTGTGCGTGCAGAAGCCTCACACAAAGCGCATATTTCTTCGTCTGAAGCTTGCCAAGCAGAGGTGTGCAGGCAGGCGCCATCAGGTACCCCCCCTGTCTCCCTCAACCCTCCCCCCCCTGTCATGGTTAATGACAAAAAAGGTTCTCCCTCCTCCCAGTTGGGTAGGGGTTATAACCCCATTTAATCCTCCTGCCCCCAGAGAGAGAGAAAAATGCTCACAACATGTATGAGCTGAAATCTTGTACCCCCTGGTAAGTTTCTGCAGAGACCCCCTCCCTCGCTGAAACACACCAGTTCTGCCCAGGGAGACTTCGAAAACTCATCCGGTCGGAACGTGCACGCGCCCGCCCGCGTGTCTCTGCCCCCCCTCATTTCCGTCGCTGGAAGCGGCGACGCTGATCATGGCCGTGAAGACCTTCCAAAAGTCGAGACACCGTAGGAGAAGAAAGAAACCGACTTGGACGCACACATTTACTAGGAAAAATTACCAGGAGGGTGCTGAGAACCCTAACAACAAAAGCCAAGGTTTCTACGACAGAGATGTCGTGCGTTTACCCCCCCCCCCTCCCTGTCTGTTGGTCCCGCACACCCCTGCGCTCACGTATGGGCGGGGTGAGTGGCTTCCATCCTCGGGTGCAACGCCTGTTACGTGCTGGGGGGGTTTTTTTGGTGTTGCACACGCGCGCTTTTAAAATCACCTTGGCCAAAGCTCTCCAATCACCACATTTTTCTCTCCGGAGTCACTTGCAGCTTGGTCATTGGCAGAGGAACAAGGGGAGCAACAAATCAGTTATCTTACAGAGTGAGTCAAAAAAAGGAGCTCCCAGTCGCACTGGAGGTGGTTGAACCTGGCCTGTGTCTGGTCGAGGTGTTAGTCAAGGCGATAATGAATAATTCGTAACTGCAGCAGGTTTTTTCTCTGCATCACCTGTTTCAGGTGCTCAATCACTTTAATTTGAGTCGAGCCCCTCCTTTTGTGCAGTCCCTTTTTTCTGGCTCACCCTGTGCTCGGAGAGAAGAAAGAAATACTGCGCAAAAAACTGCGAGACATCTAAAATTTGTGAGGGTGAGAACCAGCGAGAGATAGACACAGAGATAAGTTTCTCTATCAGACCCAGTCCATGCATCTTAGTACTTGGTACTTTCTGTTTTTGTTCTCTTTATCGAACCCCCGAAGAGCCCCCCTTGTCTCAGCTGTCTGGTCGGGGCCCCGACAGTAGAAGCTGCGCTCACGTCATGCCCAACTCGGGATGAAGTTAATGGCAAGGCCTAAAGCAGGCCTAAGCGGGCCTCAGAGTTACGTGGAACTCCTTCTCCCCTTATCATGGAGTTTCTTCTTCTTCCTCCTCTACAGTAGAAAGTTCGTTATCGAACTGTCGGCTTTGAGCAACGTGCATCGACGCCTGTAACGTCCCCAACACCTTGACCTTGAGCAACCACCACCACCACCCCGTCCATGGCAACGACGGCCAAGTGCTGCAAGCAGTGAGAGGAGCACACCAGGTGGAGGATGCCGGCGCCATCGTCATTGTCTGGTCTCTTTGCCTCATCCATTCTGGCAGCCGCTGTGGCATTTGGGATACCCAGATCGGAGCATTTCGGTCTCTTTGGTGAGTGGTGGTGCCAAACTGTTAAGCTCAAGTGCCACATTACTAAGCCCTCGGATGTACAGGGTGTAGCAGACAAAAAAGACTGACTGTTGAGGTCCAGGTCACACATCGATGATGCTGTAGCTGATGAATAAGTGTGTCACTTCCACCATCATGAAATGCCGGCTCTGCAGAGTGAGAGAAGAAGACATCCTGGTCATTCCCGATGGCAAACCTGGTCCATACTTGTCCCACATCGTATGAAGCTCTCTGCTTCACGTGATCAGAGTTGCCAAGCAAGACCCGGGCGTGCATCACACTGTACCTGTCCTCGGCGTGCCAATGCACACGCGGCATTCCACTGAACAGCCAGTGATGTCAGACAAGAATGCTTTGAGGCTTGGTTGCCTCGACCTCGCGTCGAGGTTGTTCTTGTTTCTTTTCTCTGGGAGGGGGGATGGAGAAGGCAGGGGAGGGAGTGCAACTTACATAAATAAGATTCCCCCGGGACATTTCTCCTGCAAATAGAAACTGTTAGCCTCAGACAGACGAAGCGCTATTTGTTAGTGATGTTGTGGACAATCGACTGACTCGGTCCGAGCAGCCTGGGCGGGGTGGGCGGCGGACGAGGCGTGGACCGCGAGGGCGTCGGCAGACACCCTGATGGAGTCGGGCTCATCCGGACGGACGAATATCGAATCTGTGGCAACCCTACTTACTTCCCCTTTTTATTCCGTCCTCGTCTCCCTCGAGGCTTTTCTTTTTTCTTTTTTTTTTTTTTCACTCTCTCGTCACCACCGACCTAAAAATTGCGCTCACTGTAGGAAGTAATTTACTCCGTTACGTATTTTGTACGTACGAGTCTTGTAAAGAACAAACAAGGAAAAAGAGAGGAAGTGAGCGAAGCAAGGAAAACTGCAACTAAATCCTCTAGGAAAATTATAGTACTGGTTATGGCTTAGTGGAGAAACATGGGGAGATACGACACGGCCGTGGACTGCCTGTACCTGGCTGGCACAGGGGTGGGTGCCATGGACGTGGTGCCCACGTCCACAATGGAGGGAGGGGTGCAATCGGAGCACGTGTCCTAAATGTTCAACTCAGACGAAGCGAGGTCCGTTCTCTGGAAACGGGGTGTTGCACAAGTTGGAGAACATATGCATATCAACACTTAGCTAATTAACCTGTCCATGATGCATATTGTGTTATCAACACAACTATGATGACTGGGGTCATAATAGGATGATTTGGCAATACTGACGCGTTGTCTCCAGTCAGCTTGCCCAAATGCACCGCACTGGCACTGAGTTGGGCCCCCAAAGCGGTTGCAGCACTGATCACTGAGCACGATCGCCAACTTATGCCAGACCCTGTGCGCAAGCACCGGGCGTGGACGCACAGAAGCGTGGAATGAAACTCCTCCGTGTAATGGGCGATCTCGGAAATTCTCTTTTTTTTATGTCCAGACGTGTGTACACAGACCGAAGGCCTTTGTTTTTGCCCCCCTTGTCTAGGCTGTCGGACAAGACGTTGCACCCACTTTCGAGGGCGTCATCGTTTTTTGTCACCCTCGCATTCTGCATTGCCTCTCCGCAGCTGACTGCTAATCCAACTAGAGATGCCACGGATGGTTTTTTGGCATCTGCAGATGCAGATGAATGTGTGAGTGGACATCAGCGCAGATCCAGATGCGGGCTTGAGTCAGCTTTTGAACACTATGAACGACTGAGTGGAGACTTCACATTCATGACCTACAGAAGACATTCCCAAGTGTGCGGTTTTACCGTAACATAACATGCGGTGTGATATTAATCGGTGTCTTCTGTACATCTTTTTTTTTTCTAAATAAAAAGGTGACTTTTCAACCTTTCCCCATGTCTGTGGTAGGGGTGTCCTTGGGCTCAAATTTGACTCAAGCTTAAACTCGGCTGTCCTGCCGCTGCAGACGATGATAAGTCAAGACGCAGCTATCAAAAGCTTTGCAGATATTCCGCAGATACTCGTTGCATCGTTTGATATTATATTATGCTATTGATCCATCTTCTTCATTCTTGCGAATCACAACAGAATACAGACCTGGTCATAACAGAGGAGAGAGAGAGAGAGAGAGAGAGAGGGTTTTTTTTTAAAAAAAAAACTTTTGCAGTCCTGAGATACCAGACAAAACTGCGACTTGAGGAAAGATGCCAATCTGACTTGCAGCTGATGCTGGAAGGCATCAACATCCCACCTCATGAACCTTGAGTTGTCCCCTCTTGACGTCAACTGCTCCAAGTGCGCAATCTGCAGTGCGTAGGAAATCACTCAAATGGCTGAGCTGCTGGTCATACTTCCAGGCACCTCTGCTCTGTGTCAACATGATGATTGCTCAGCTCTGGAGCTCAGTCAAAGATAGATGCACCTTTTTTTTATCAAGCTTGCCAGGACAAACTGTGACTTGGTCTGAATCCAGTTTTAACCGTTTCTCCGCACATTCAGTGTCACCAGTTCGGTCTCAGGGGGTGTCCAGCGACTGCTCCAACGGGGCTGTACTTCTGGCCGCCCAGTACGACTGTCACAGCTTCTTCCAGTGCTACGACCGATTCTCGTCGCCATTTCGCAGGTAAATAACTTACAGGAGACAAACCTGCAGGCCTTCTTGTCCTTCTGACAGTTTTGGCCACTCCCGCTGTATGTAAGAGTGGGGGTTTTTTTTGAGACTCACACTGCAAATGAACTGGTCTGCAGAAGTGGGCGTCCCGCAGGAATCGAGGAGGGATATTTTTTACGCATCAACGTCTTGCATGACATTCATTCATATGCTTGTGGAAATGTAAAAAGTTTCTTAATACTGCAGCTACAGTGCAGTGCAAAAGTGAGCGTACACCTGCTTGAGAGACAAAAAATCGCATTTTGAGGTCACTTTTTCAGTAGTGAAATGCAATTTTTTTTGCTAGGAGAAGGGCT
>JAAUXU010073885.1_pt1 | contig 10263 bp, 9 predicted proteins | sample 7278151 | NCBI WGS metagenome assembly JAAUXU01 (sample SAMN14350113, study PRJNA611818) | marine sediment metagenome | isolation source: surface marine sediment (1.8m) | place: French Polynesia: Moorea | collected 2018-08 | reverse complement strand
TCCTTGCAGCAGCGGTGGGGGGGGGGTGAGTTAAGAGGGGGAAACTTACGGGGGGGGAAACTCCGCTTTCTCCTCTTGTTTTCACGCCAGAGTTTTAAAGTGGGCAGGTCTGGGAATGGGTTTCCCTGTTGTTCTTGTCGTTTTTTTGCAATCTTTCCCTTTGGAATGTGCTCTTTTGAGCATTGCACGCGTTCGAAATTACAAGTTCATATTTCCAATATGTACTGTATCCAGACATTTTTAAAATGTTTTCGGCTCTTGTTTTCTTCTCTTTTTTGACCTGCATAAAAAGGTTCTGGGTCCCTTTTTTTGAGTGCATGCAGGGCAAAGAGGGAGGAAAGGGACCCACTGCAGCGATGTCGTATAGATAGATTTCCTCACACAAAAAGGGGAGGGGAGGGGAGGGGAAGGGCGCAGCAGGGTGGGGTTTGGGAGCGGAGGGGGAGGGGGAGGGGTTCTTTAAGAGAATGGCCCGACGCCGTCGGGAAATGGGAAACTCGAGGGGATGCAGCCTGAGTCTCCAGAGCTATCCACACATTTTCTATTAAAAATAAACACAATAGCATCGTCACTTATGCAGAGAAAACCTGCTCCTCTGTTTTTTTTACGCTTTGAATCTCAAAACATACTGCATTGTGCTTTATTCATATGAGGACTCAAATGCAGCGCCGCCGCCGTCTTTGTTTCAAGAAACAACCCAAGAAAAATTCTTACCTGCACCTTCCCCTCCGCAAGACGACGTAGAAGGATTGAAACCGATTCAGGGACGCTTAATCTTTCTTCCTTTTTCTCTTCCCGGGAGAGATTTTATATAAAAAAAGGAGGGAAGGGGGAAGGGGAGAGAGATGTGTCCGTGTGTTATTACGGGGGTCGGACGGGGAAAAATCGGCCAAGAAGGAAGAAAACGGAGAAAATCACCGAAGAAATTTATTTATTTATTTTTGAGAAATTACTGGAATACCTAGCGATTCTAGTCAATGTAAAAACATTGCCGAAAGTATACTTTTTTTCGTAAATTATCGGTGAATCCCTCTCTTCTTCTCCTCCCCCGCGGGCTAGACCGTTCTTGCTGCACTTGCACCCAAGACAAATGCGAGGAAATTTTAAAGGAATTTTCCCTTTTTTCGGCTTTCTCCCTCCCCCGCGGCGGGCGACGATTACCAGGGGTTAAAGGTAATAATGCGGGAGGAGAGGGATCCCTTTTTTGGGGGAAGGGGAAAGCATTTTTGGGCCAGCTTTGGGGGATTTTAAAACAAAAACTTTAAAACCTTGCAATGGGTACTTCACTCCTTATTTATTTATTTTTTCTTGTGGGTAGCTTATTGATATTCTTTGTCATTCAATGGAAAGTACAGTACAGAATTGCATCAAAACTGCAAGTATTTCTTTAAATCCAAACTTTTCTTCTTCCTTGAATAGCAATTCAAACACAAAAGAAGCTTTCGGTGAAAATTACAACATTCCTCAACAGAACAGAACAGAAAACTTCTTGGAAAGTATAGTGCATGCGGGGGAGAGTTGAGAAACTTCAACTTTCAAAATTGCATCGTTGAAATCACTCCTAGCAGAAACACAGACGCCACTAAGAGGCCAATGTATTTCCCATGTGTTCCTGGGCATCCAGCCTCCTGGAAGAAAGACAATAAAATAAACCAAATATATATGAAACGATGTATCAAAGGCGTTTCATTAAGCTATTCAGACTTGTTCTCACAATCTCGCCTAGCCCGCCGCGCGAGGAAGTCGTGGTCGTGGTCATGGTCGTTCCATTCGGGGTCGAATTTCTCTTGGCCGTAGTCTTGGTTGATATGGTTGGGTGTGGCGGCCTCGTGCTCGAGTTGAATCTGTACTTGTTTGCCACTTCCTTCGTATTACATCCATCCTTGCCGCACAAAATAATTAATGTTCCATCAGGTCTTTCTGGCCAGGGCCTGCAAAAGCCGTACAAGGAAATACAATAGTTTTTAACTTCGGCTGCAAGTCAGCAGCTCAATTCAGATACAGGTTGCATTTGTATCTTTGAACCAGCTAGTTTCCATTGTAAAAATATTTTCTTGTGCACTTCTTTGTAGGGTATGCATACTTAAGCCCGCGGTGGTTGGCTGCTGGAGGGGGGTTGAAATCGTGCTGAGAGGGGGGTGACATAGTATTTCGCTCCGGGGAAGGAGGGAATTGGGCTTTTGGAGGGGGAGGTAGAGAGTTCAAAAACTCATCAAAAAGGGCAAAAGAGAGCTTATTTGTGAAAAGAAAAAAATCACAATTTTAAAGCCTCTTTAAAGCCCTTTTTAGAAAGATCACGAAAAAAAGTGCCTCAAAACAAAAAAAACAACAACAACAGGAAAGAACAAGCACAGGAAGACGGCGACCCCGCAGATGCACCTCAAAACTCTTCAGGCAATAAAGGAGGCGAGGGACAGTAAGGTACAATGGAGAACACCGAAGAAAGAAGAAAACGACAATGACGAGATAAGATAATGACGCCGTTTTAGTGGTCTGTGTGAATACCATGCAAATGCTTTGCTGTAACATGAGGACAAACTGGCCACAATGGTGGTTGTGGTCAATTTGAGTAGTTATGTATCAGACACTGCCATCGAGAAACTCTGGAAACTGTGCACCTCCCGTACAGGTATAATACTTGTAAAAGCTGGGCGCCTCCCAAGACACACTGCAAAGGCATCAAAGTCATTAAAGGGCTGCCACGCGCCAGCTGCATTGTGAACAAGGTTGGAACCTTGAGGAAGAAGTCCAGGTTTAGAGAGGAACTACTTAAGGTCCTCCTACAACTTCCGGCGAACAGCCCAAGAACAGTTTGTTATACGGAAGCCACAGTGTTGCTGTCTGACATCAAGAAGTACCACACGTGGGTCCACAAGAAACTCACTTTGACGACAAAGCAATCACACAGCAACTGCACAAATGTTACGTTAGCATTGACAAAGTTCAAGGCACCCAATGAGAAAAGCGGACGTTCATTGCAGTTTCTGAGCAGATCTAACACTGCCTGGGCCTGAGGCACATGTACTATTGTTTGAAGGGTGTTTAGAAAAGCAAGCCTAACTTTATTCAGTTACTAAGTTAGTGTAATCTTGAAAGGGAATTATTCCAAACGGTGCAATAACCACGCAATATTCATGCAGGCCTTTTGTCTGAGCCTTCAACAAGGATGAGCCAATGACCCTCAGACGCATCATCACGGACATGGTCAAAAAATACTTGTTGAAAAGCACCTTCACAATTGCCGGGCACTTCGTGTATGAGTATTGCAAGGCAAAGCAAGTGTACAATACATGGAGAGGCAAGGTGTCCATTGGCCTTGGCCTGACTGAATGAGTGCTCCATTGAGGCAAAATGAGGAGTTTAAAGCAATTGTGAGGTAAAGCTGTAATTGCCATGCAAATTCAGTGCAACAAAAAACTTTTTTAGACTTGATCAAAGTGGGGAGTCAATGGAAGAGCTGGCACACGGCATTTGTGCAAGGGCACCTCTCTTTGACCTCCAAGGGTTCAACTTCATGGCGGACTTGACAGCCAAACCGTTCCACATGTTCTTGGAAGGGATCGCCAAGCTTGCTTGCCTCTTTGTAAAGGGCACAAAACAGGAGAACAAGGCATTGCAGCGCAAATGCAACTCCATTTTCTCACAGATATGCATGTTCTCGGGCACCCTGGCCAAGGCCTGGCCCCGTCGTCATCGGTAGTTGAAGATTTTATTATACAGAAAAACCAAGTGTGTACTCACAGTTCCATATAACTTGCACTTGACTCATATTGGGTGTGTTTGGCCCCTTGGCGTGAAAGCGATTGGTCTCTTGACAGATTGATCCGATTGAACAGAGAAATATATATTTGGTATACTCTTTCCTAATTTACTGCATACCATACCAGTGGGTTTGATATGGAGTGAAAGAAGAGCACCGTTATTCATTACCTGTTGTCTGCACAGAATGTGATCAAACCGAATCGGGTCAAAAATGTTCATTGTCGCGTGCGCCAACGTCATTGGCGTCAAGATCTTGTTTGGGACTCTTGTCGTAAATTCTACCTTCTGCTTCAAAAACCTTTAAGGTATTTTGAGCTGAGATTAAAAATGAAATATTTATTTATTACCTTACATACTGGAGGATGGCTCAATCTGGCTGAGAAGTAGCATCAGAAGGAAAATGATGTGATGAAGAAGAGGAAAGAAAAGAAGGAGTTTTTGTTGTCTTTTCTCTTTAGTTTGGATTCTGGAGGCAAGGGACGAGGAAGGGCTGTGTTAAAGTCTTGTCTGTTGTTGGGTGTAAAACCTATGTTAAAATAAATGTTGGACAAGCCACTGAACCACTCAAGCCGTGACTCGTCCACATACTTTTTATAAAATGTGTCTCTCCATTATCTTTGAAGGACATTGTTTTGTTTGGAAAAAACTGCTGATATAAATATCCCAGGATAGTACCATTCAGATGACACACAAAAAAAACCCGGCCACCTTCATCACCATATCAAAGGTTATTCTGACAACTCAATTTGGTTGTGTATTTGTTAAAAGTTGCAACAAGTAGTCATATTTCTGAGAGGTGATAGTAACTCACCCTGATAAATACAACATACCTGACTAGTCTGTTTTGATCTTGCTCTCTCACTTCAAAAATAAGGTCTTCCAAAACTTTGCATGGTGGTGGTGTCTTTGTAGGGTGTTTGCATATTGGGTGAGAGCTAACTTTTTCATGCCAATAATTGAAACAATCATGACCAGAATGCTGTTTCCAAAACAGTCTTCGCACAGTTGAGGTTTTGCCTTTGGAGAAAAAAATTGTTTCCTCTTAGCACAAGAAAAGGTATATATGAAATATGGAAAAAAAATAAAGAACAATTTAAAGGTGTCTACGTCTTTACAGATTCCCAAGTTCTTTCTTTTTAGTAACCCAAAAACCTCAGGTTTCCTAATGGTCAAAACTGTGATTGCACAACAACTACAGGTACGAATGCATAAAAAAATACTAAATTTAAAGAAAGGAAGAAAAGATTCCAGAAAAGTCTGTTTTTTGACAGAAACCTGTTAAAAGGGACAAACATTGTTTTTCACATATTTTGTGCAAAATGGCACAAATGTTTTCAGGAAAGTTTTTGCTAAATTTATGAAATTTTTGTTTTGCGTAGCAATTATCCTCCTGGCGAAAAAATGAAATACTTTAATTTGATATTTGGAAAGAAATTTGCTAGGTTATCCAGTTCATTTGAAGAATTGCTTAACTCCCTGAAAACCTCTTACTTGGAATAATAATAAGACATAGTCCCATTAAACAGGATGTGTTTTGAAGTGTTATGAATTCAAAGCTTCCGGGTACTTCTGACACATAGCAATAAAATTCTCTGATCGCAACACGGTTTTCTATTGCAGAAATCCAGGTATAGGAAAACAAATGATCAATGATAAAAAACTACCCTACCTAAACTTGCTTGTGAATATTTGATCATGGAACAGGCAAAAAAGCCAATATTTATGGATGTCAAAGTTGTCATAATTTAAAACAAAATCTGGAAAACAGACAATTATTTGATATTAAATGTGAGCTAAGCCAAGCACTAAGCTTGCTAGCTATTAAGACATGGTCATATACTGTAAGACATGGCAATCAATTGAACATAAACCATAGGGCATTGACTTGAATTTTCAAGCTTCAATTTCCACACTGGGGTTTAGGGGCCCAATCAGGTACTACAGGGAGACTCAAATGTTAGTCTTTAAAGTGTTACAGAAGGTTCCCACTCTTGCAAAGTAATGGGTGGCCCAGCCAAGCCTGACTCCCAAAGTTTCTGTTGCTGCTGCTGCTGTTGCTGCTGCTGTTGCTGCTGCTGTTGCTGCTGTTTCTCGTCTTGCTGATTTTGCTGCCACAATACAAATGAGCCATTTGTGTGGGGTTAAGCAGCTTTTTCTGCCTTTTTTCTGGTTTTCTTTGTATCTATCTTATTTAAAGTCTAATTTTCCCCATACGCGCCCCCTCCTGAACAAGTTCAGCGGCAACAGGAAAAAAAATCAGTTTTTTTCTATGATTTTTTTGAAGGGCATTTTATTGCTTACACAATGGGGCATCTACTCTTTTTGTTTCCCCCCCCAAATTTGCATATATTTCAAGTTTTCTGGTCCAACTTCATCAAGAACACCTTCTGTTACTTCAGCATCTCTATCCTAAACTTAGTGTCCAATCAGTCCAATAATTTGTGTGAACATGCATGAAAGTGTGCAGAATTTTTTCTTTTTTATAAGAAATATTCAAAAAATCCCAATTGTTTTGTGCATATTTTTTTATTTTCGCCATCTTGGGGGTTAGGCTACGCTGGGCGACTCGTTACAACTTTGTCAGTAAGTACCCAATATCTAGGAAGTCCCAACTGTGTATGCAATCCCCAGCATCTCACTCCCTTTCAAACTTCCCAGCTCCAGAGTACATCATTGGTTGTTAGGCATGTATTTCAAAAGTGCCATTTTAATTGCTTCAGTGCTTGTGTTTAGGAGATTGACATATTGTATACCGAGGTGTCAAAATGATGTAGTGGTCAAGATATGAACCTTTTTTTCATGAGGAATTTACACCTTTACCCAAGGCTGCAAGTCCTGATTCAGGAATCATTCCAGCTCAAAGGAAGGCAAAGCATGCTGCTCGATATGGCAAACCAATCAATGAGGTACAGGCATGAGTTGTTGGCAAGGCCAGTAAAGGAACGGACAGTGGTGACATCATTATTCAAAAGGAATTCAAGATAGTGTTCATGCACTTGGGATAAGGCAGAATGCAGTCTGCACATACAAAGTCACCAATGATGCCAATTTTCCCTTCAAATTTTGACCACCTGTTTGTATGAGATCATGGTGTGCTTACAACAACGCAGCCACAACAGGTAAATACATTGAAAGAGCACCTTCCTAATGGTAACATTAATGAAGATGTATTCCACAACGTTCAAGGTGCCTGGAAAGCTGTCAAATGCGTCCTTGCTTAACTTATATCCGATTTAGCACCTTCTTGCAAGACTTGGCATCCCAGAGTTTTCCTTTGTACACATATGCTTTCTGGCTTCTTTAAGTTATGATAAAAATCAAAGGGGAAACTGAACCAATGCCACTTTTGTCCAATTTTCCATGAATGGGAGAGGAAGGACTCTTATAAAGTTAACATCCAGTGGGCAATATAATTTGGAAAGGTCCCAACCAACTATGGATGAAGAGCAAAAATAATGTGCTGCCTGTCAGGCAAATGCTATAATGGACTGTTTCATGTTGTAAAATTCTTCTTTTGAAGGTATGAAACTCGTAAAATTTTAACTGGTATAAAATGGGACATTTTGTCACAAAAACCCTTAAAAATATAAAGGAATATTCCGTTGGCTGCTCTTTTACAAATGCCTGGAAGGGCGGAATGAATTCAGAAAAACAGGTCAAAAAGTGCCAGATACTTTTATATTGAGTCTTTTTAGAACCCAAAATGGATATTCTAACGGGAAAAAAATTGGTTTAAAATTTAAAAAGTAGTTAAAACGGATTTTGTTTAACAGATAGATTTCTTGCTTCTTGAGTTATGAAAGAGTAATTTGTTTAACAATTGTTTCTTTGGTTTGAAAAGCTACTTGTTCAAATGAAATTAACTTAACTTCTTCCAAATATTTTTGGTATCTAATAGAACACTTTCTTGCTAGACTTTTCATGCCACAGTTTTCTTTTGTACTTACATTCTTGGTTTCTCTAGGTTTTTCCTTCTTTACACTAAATTGCCTCAAGTTTGTTGGCGGTCTCATGCATTTCAAGTTTATATGAAGTGGATAAAAAACATATTTTCTCTCAACCAGTCTTCAAGGTATGAAAATATATTTTCCCACCTTTCTTTGGTAACTGGGAATACAGAATTTTTCTGCATTACCAAAAGAATTTTTATGCTGGTAAATATGCAATAATTATTGTGGCCATGTCCCCGTACCTCGGTCGGTAGAGCTGTCGGAAGACACTCAGATTCAATCGCCGATCTGACACAAAAACCTGTCATTGCTTTGATTCCTCCCAATTGCTCTTTTTGTGGCAGAGGTGCATAACCCTGTAGTGGGATGCAGATGGAAAACTGCTATGAAAAGAACAACCGGAGAAGGGAAGCTCTCCTTAAACAGACCAAAGGCAGGTGAGAAAAGGCCAGACAACTTGAAATTACTTTTAAAATATGCATCTATTTCACCCATAGCCCTGCCAATTATAATCCCGCCACAAGGAAATACTTTTCCCACCACGGTTCTTTGAAATATGTATGGTACACTCCAACTTGCAATTTTTTTTCATTTTTTTAAAGAAAATCACAAAGACCCATCAACCCTATTCTCCTGAAACCGTTACGTCTCTCCTCCCATGTAAAAGAACTCTCGCCGATACGTACGCTGCTGCTGATGCCAATGTATCTACTTCTGTTTCTGACACTAATATGTCTTGTAACAAAGAAATCTGATAGTGTATGTCACCAATAAATCCCGTCTCCAAGGTAACTGGTCAGCAAACTGTGGTGGGATTAAGTGGCTGTGCCCCCTTAACAAATTGGTCCACGAAGCTAAAAAATCATCTGAGACGGAATATTTTGAGATTTATGTAGAATAGACCCTTAAAAACAACTTTTGTAGAATAGTTCTTTCAAAGCTAGTTTCTAAATTTGTCTTTTAATGATAAAAAATTTAAAACATGTCAAAAAAGACCCTACTCTCGCCAAATTTGTTGCAGGAGAAACATTGAGTGTCATGTTCTCAAATATATTTTTTAAAATTACATGATTAGGGCTTTCAAATGGGTTGAAACTTGAAATCTACCTTTGTAGTGTAGGTGGTCTAGTAACAAATTGAAAAGGAAAAAACCTTTAATATTTAGATATTTTTTTGGGTTTATTGTTTTTATTTACTTTATTTTATGTAGTGGCGGCGGGGGATCAGCTGATTTCCTGGAGCGAAAAGACCTTGTGTCTAAGCCGTATCCCATAGCTCAGTTGGTAGAGCGGTTGTGACGCTCGAATTCAATCACCTATTTCGAACAAAAATTATGTCGTGGGTTAGATTCCACCCACTTACACAAGATTCGTGAATTTTGTCCCTTCTTTCTTTTCGGAGAAGGGGCAAAGCCAAGAGGCACCCACCCTCTCAGACGGATGAACAAGGAAATTGTTATAAAAAGAAGAACCACAAAAAGAAAAATCTCCTTAATCAGCCGCAAAAATCCTTGATTTCTCCTGGGATGTGGCATCCCCCGTAATCCAAGTTACTGGAAGGAGGGATCAAATACAGGAAGCGCCCTCTGGCGAGACACTTGGCATAACACCCAAGAGACTCCGAGAGGCACAGAACCTCTTGGTTCTGACTTTTTGGGTTAGGTCCCCAAATAGGTTGTGGCCGTGAAGGCTTGAAGTTTCTGAACCTGCCCCCAACATCAAAGGGCAAGGGTGGTGTAACAATATCCACCCCCTGTTGATTCTTGTAAACTCTTAGAAGAGAGGCCGCTTGAATCAGTTGCATTCAAGGGACCGACACCTGGATGTAATTGACAGAGGACAAGGACAAAGACAAGACTTCCACTGCTGCACCTCAATGGGGGTGGCGTCGAGCATCAGGACCCTTGGCTTCAGGGCCTCCACCAGGCGGCCCGGTGCCGCCGCCTGAGCCATGGCCGCTGCGGCTGCCGCCGCGCGGCCGGCCTGCGCGGTCGCCGCCCGCAACTTGGCCTCGGCATCCCCGATGGACCGCAGGCACATCTCCGAAGTCTCCGCAATAGCATTGCTGACAATCTCAGCTTTCTCTTTGAATGTCTCTTCGTCCTTGTCTTTGGTCACCTTGAGGAGGACGGCTGCGAACGCCTCCGCCGCCGCGACCGCAGCTTCCTGGACCTTCTGGAGGGCCTTCCTCACCTCATCGACCCCATCGTGGGACTCATGTGTGTCAAGTGCATCGACGATGAGCTTGACATCGTTGCAAAGACGAATGGCACTACCGTGGTAGTAATTGGCCACGGCAGTGGCCTTCTGTAGGGCGGACGCCATGTCTTTCAGGTGGACAAAGGTGATGCCAACGATGAGAGCCAGGCCGAGCCCGACTAGAAATACCTCCTCGGCCAACTGCTGTGGCACCAGTGTACCGAGTTGTCAGAAAAAACATTGATATGGTGATGAAGGGGGCCATTTTTAGTTTTGGTATCATCTGAAAGGTAATACCCTGGGCTATCTAAATCAGCAATTTTTTTCCCAAAAAAACAATGGCCTTCTGAGAT
>JAAUXU010077630.1_pt1 | contig 10267 bp, 2 predicted proteins | sample 7278151 | NCBI WGS metagenome assembly JAAUXU01 (sample SAMN14350113, study PRJNA611818) | marine sediment metagenome | isolation source: surface marine sediment (1.8m) | place: French Polynesia: Moorea | collected 2018-08 | reverse complement strand
CCGTGGTGGCAAAGGCGACGGGTCCCTCCCCAGTCGGGAGTCGTAACTTTGGTAGGGGGGCTTGGGGAGGTCGCTGGGGGAGTGCCAGGCGGCGCCTGCAATGCACACAGTCCCGCACGATCTTATACATGTGCGAACGAGGGCGAGGAGTCCAGAATCGAGTCAAAAAGGTGTTTAGCGCCGCCGCAGTGCCCCCAGCGTGTCGCTGTTCCACCTCATGAGCGTGACGCAGAAGGAGGTGGGTGAGTGGATGGTCGGGGGGAAGGAGGACTGGTTCTCTGACGCCGCGGGGCAAAGCCACTGCGGCGCTCAAACGTCCTCGTCCCCGAACAACTCCCTCCTCGTCGAGGAAGGGGGTGAGGGCGGTGAGGCCCATCTTCCTGAAAGCCGCCTTGGGGGCGGGGGAGTCCAGCGCCTGGCGTAAGGAGAGCTGAGCCTGACGTACTACCAGGTTCTCCGCCCGTTGGCGGGGTGGGGGAAGAGGGGGAAGCCCCAGCCGCACTCTTGCTCGGTCTCGCCAGAGCAGAGTTCTCTCGCACCAGGTGAGGAGGCGAGAGAAGGAGCTGTGCCGTGCAACCTGGAGAAGTGGAAGCTGTGGAGCGTCCTGCTGTAGCAGGACGAGCTGCTCTGTTTTCTTCATCTCGTTGATGACCTCCGATGTGGGAAGGAGTTGGGGGCAAACGGGAAGGGGTCCCGACAGCAGGAAGGAGGGGCCCTGAGCCCAGAGGCTGGAATTGGCCAGCCTCTTTGGACTGAGACCTCGAGTCGCCAAATCTGCTGGGTTCTGGGCAGAAGGGACCCACTTCCATTCCCCTTGCTCCGACGCCTTCCGTATGTTCTGTAGCTTGTTGTGAACGAACGTTTGGAACCTTTTGGCGTCGTCCCTCAACCAGTAGAGGACCGTTAGAGAGTCTGACCAGAACGTCGCCGCCGCCACCTCCACTTTAAGGTGGGAGAGGACCGTCTTGCGAAGACGGACAGCGAGTTCAGCCGCTCTCAGCTCCATCCTCGGGATAGTAGAATGCTTTTTGGGGGCGACGTGGGCACGGGCGGCCACAAGTTGGGCAGAGGGAGGAGAGCCGTCATAGTGACAGACTAGAAAGGCCGCCGCCGCGTAGGCCTCTTTAGATGCGTCTGCAAAGACGTGAAGGTGGGACTGCAAAGGGAGGGCTGACTTGATGCATCTCGGAAAACGGAGGAGGGGGAGTTCCTCCAACTGCGTTACCCAGGACTGCCACTCCTTGTTGTGGGGGAGGGGGGAGTCCCACCCCTGATCTTTGGAGGCAATGGAGGAGAAGTAGATCCTCGCTCTGATGGAGAAGGGTAGCACAAACCCGAGGGGGTCGTACAGTCGGGGAAAGAGCTTCAGCACCCTCCTCTTCGTCCACCTCCCCGCCACCGGCGTGGGGGGTCGGAAGAAGAAGAAGTCTCCCCCGGGACAATAGCAGAGACCGAGCGTCTTCAGGTCGGGGGAGCGCTTGTCCTCCCCGAGTGCAGCGACGTCCACCACTGCGTCGGAGGGGAGGGATCCTCCTACCCCCTCTAATACGGCAGAGGAGTTGGAGTGGAACTTTGCCATCTCCATCCCAGCTGAAGCAAAGATCCTTTTGACGGCGGCTAGTGTCCCTTTGGCTTCCTCCTCCGAATCGGCGGAATCCAGCACGTCATCCACCAGGGTGGAGTGGAAGATTGTTTCGACCGCCTTTGGTTCCTTCTCGGCGTATTGCTTCGCATGCTCCTTGACAACGAAGAGCGCCAAAAAGGGGCTCCCGGCGTTGCCAAAGACGTGGACTTGGAACTGTAGGAACTCCAGTTCCCCTGAGGGTGTGCGCCAAAGGAAACAGTGAAAGGGCTTGTCCTCCTCGGGGAGGAAGATGCGGAGGAACATCTTCTTTACGTCTCCTGAAAAGGTATACAGTCCTGAACGAAAGCGCAGCAGAACTGCAGGGACTTCGTTCAGGAGGTTGGGGCCCGCCAGGAGGTGTTTGTTCAAATCCACCTTACAGTCCATGACCACTCTCACTGGGGTGGTGATCTTTTCCAGGTTTACCACCGGGAAATGGGGCATGAGATAACGGACAGCCTCGGAGGGGTGAGCCACCGCCTTGACTTCCCCCCCCGCCTTCCAGCCGTCCACCACTTCTTGGTACCCCTTTCTCACAGTCTCGTCCTTGAAATGGCGGCTGGCCTCCAGGCTGCGGAGCCGCCTTTCCGCCTGTGGGAGGTTAAGATGAGGGCGGCCTGCATTCGGGGCCCAGGTGCATCCTACTACGTATCTTTCTCCCTCCCTCCCAAGGGTGGAGCGGGCTTGACGGACGATGTATTCCTCCCTGGGAGAGAGCTGCTCTACCTCCTCTTGTTCATCCTCCTGGAGCATCCGCTGCACCAGCCGGTGGAGCTGCCGGTCCGAAACATCCTCAGCAGGTACGAGACGGCGTTTTTCAAACTTCACTACTCGCTCTGACGCCGGCCACCCCTCCTGTTGGAGGGGAAGAGAGAGGGCCGCAGAGGACAGCAGGGTGGTGAGGGCCGCCGAGCGGTCGGTGGGCAGGGCGGAGTGCGTGGGGCCGGCGACCGTCCAGCCCAGAGGCGTGAGGCGAGCTCGGGGATGATCTTCTCGCCCTCCTCGTTCCTCTAGGGCAGCAGACAGCCAGGGAACTTTGCTTCCTATGAGGAGATCAACTCCTCTCTGCGGGACAGGGGGATGAAGGGGAAGGGGAGCGAGATGGGGGAAGCGTTCCTGATGAACCGTCCAATCTACTGGAACGTAGGAACCCGCCGGCCTCTCCATAATTTGGACCCCAAGGGGCCGGGTAAGGCCTCCCTGCAGCGGGATGACTTCGACGCGGGAGAGAAAGGTCTTGTAGGAAGTGACCTTCCCTCCCACTCCTTCCGTTGTAGTCCAATACGTCGGTCCCTGGAGACCGAGCTCCTCGGCTGCAGTGGCGCTGAGGAGGCCGGCACTGGAGCAGCCGTCGTCCAGCAGGGCGTTGAGCGAGAGGCTCTTGCCGTTCACTGGATTTCGCACACGCAGAGTGATGGTGCGAAGGGAGACGGTTTTCCTTTGGTTCCCCTCTCCGGCCAAAAGGCCGAAGTTCACCACGTCCGCCGCTCCTTCCAGGTCCAGCTCCCCCTCGTTGGAGAGGAAGTGAGAGCCCTCGGTGGTGCTTTCATCCGCACCGTGTATCATTGTATGGTGTTTTCCGCCGCAGCGGGCGCAATTATAGCGGAAGCGACACTTTGTCACCGGGTGAGTGTTCTGGAAGCAGAGAAAACAGCGGCCTTCTTGGATAAGAAAGTCTTTCCTCTGCCGAGGCTTCATGTTTTGGAATTTGGGACAGCTCCCCAGTGGGTGGACGGCCACACAGATGGGACACTTGAGTGGTTTTCTCCCCTCCGGCCTTGCCAGGAAGGTGGAACCGCCATCAAAGACTTCTTCCCCTCCGTTCTCCTCCGCTCCTCCATCCAGTCCCTCCCACTCCTCGTCCAGAGTAAGGAAGGCCCTTCCCTGTTGGCGGAAGTTGCGATCGAGGTGGCCGGGGGGAGGAACAGAATTCCTCCTCCCCTGTTGGTGTCCTCCGCCCTCCTGGCGAGAACTTGAGCGGAGGGAAATGGTCCGTCGTCTATGGTACAATTCCACCGCTCGGTGGTCTTTAAGTTGTTGTGCGAGCCAGTCATGCAAAGAATGCAGTCCCTTCTGGAGGCCGTTGAGGCGGAGCCAGTCCAAGTACCGCAGGGTGTAAGTGGGCTCCACTTTGCTCATGACGAGCGTGTAGAACGCCAGCGACTCCGTCTCGTCCATCTCCGTGCCGTTCACCCCCGCCCACTCGACCAGAAACGTGTTGAGACGTGAATGAAGCAATTCTACCACCCTGTACTCGCCCTCTCTCAACTCCGGCACCGCCAGGAGCGCCTCCTGCCTCGCAAGGAGGAGAGCCTCGTCTCCCCCATAGCGATCCTCCAACTTGAGGATGGCCTCCCGGTAGCCGTCCTCGTTGCTCACTATCCCGTCGACAAACTCTCTCATCCGTGCGGTTTTCACCTCCATGCTGGACCTCAGCATGAGGCACTTGTGGCTCACGTCGATGTCTGTCAAGTGGACGCAGGGTATAAAGCAATTTCTCCAAGAGGAGTAGCCAGAGTGAGTGCCGTTAAATTTGGGGAGGGAGACGGCCGCCACCTTGAAGACCTCCACCGCCGAGGTGATCTCACGCCGCGGCAGCGCGTTCCAGGGGAAGGGGAGGTCGAAGTAGAAGTCATCCTCCAACTTACAAGAATCGGAATCAAAGGGATTGCGTCTCCCTCCCACGCCGAACCCCGATGCAGATCGAGCTAAACTACGGTTCGCCGTCGCGCTTCTTCCTCCCGTACTCCCCCACCGACTTCGTGCCGGCCCCGCTCCCCCCGTCCCTGCCGCCATCTGTTGCAGACGTTGCACCACTGTGTTCCCTCCGCTGGCGGCGCTTCCGCCGCCAGCAGCGGAGACTGAGTTGCGGCGCCTGCCGTTGTTGTTTCCACCGCCTCCCGTTGCCGAGGACACCGAGTTCCTCCGACTGTTGGAGCGGCCGCCGCCAACTCCCACTCCCTTTCCCCCCCTCCCCGGCGTCTGGGAAGCCGGGGGGAAGAGTGGAGGCGGGGTGGAAGATCCCACACCTGCAGCAGGACGAGGCGAAGGTTTGCTCATTTTGGCAGACAAAAGTTGATGCATTAGCTGGAGCCCAGCCAGCAGCGCCACCGCCTCTTGGGCTTTCTCCTCGAGGGCCGGAAGGGCCCCCGAAAAGTCGAGACCCGCCACCTGATCCGCCACGTGTTGAACCGCGTCCGCATCCGCCTGGAGACCGGCGGGATCCAACTGCGTCTCACTCAGCCGTTCGGTACCGACTTTGATCATCTGGTCCCCCTCTTGGAGGAGAGCATCGACAAAATTTTCAAAGGCTCCGGCCTTCATGGGCTTCTTGCCCTTGTCCCCCACCGCCTTGCCCTTCTGTTGCCGGGTTCGTGCGGCGGGGCCTTTGACGTTGCCCGTCGAGCTCTTAGTGGAACCCCCCGCCGTAGAGGCGGAAGAGCTCTGCACTTGTTGGTTCCCAGACCCCCCGCCGCCACCTGCGGCCCCGCCCCCGCCGCCACCTGCGGCACCTCCCGCGCCGCCGGGCGGCTGTCCCCCGCTGCCACCTGCAGCCCCACCACCCCCTCCCGTCGCTCCGGCATTGCCAGGAGCGGTCGGGACTGGAGGCTGCCCCGATTCCTCCGACGACATCTCGTTCCCCACCGCCAGGCCGTAGTTGGGCGCCAATTGTCGAAACCACCGGCACCAGGTTCCTCAGGCTCGCCAGGTGGGGAGGGAGATGAAAGGGGCCTAGCCCACAATCTTTATTATTTTATTAAGTTAGTAATTTTGGAGACGAATAAAGAGCTGAGATCTTTCCAGTAGCAACTTCTTTTTCAATCTGAGTTTTATTTTCTCCTCCCCTCCCCTCCCCTCTGCTCCCATATCTCACATAAATATCTTCATCTTCCCCTCAATCTCTCTTCTCCACCTTCTCCCCCGGATGGCACTCTATCTTCTTCGTCACCCTCCGCCAGTCGACGAACTTGGGCCGGAAGGACACGTCGTCGAGGCAGGTGGGGAGGGAGAAGTCGGTGGTTTCGGCAGGTGCCCATCGTGGGATAATTGAAGCGGCAGCGAAAAGAAAGAAAAAGGGGGAGCGTCGTACGCGGTAAGTAAAAGAGGGAAAGCAGAAACGGGTGGGTAGAGGGAGTGTCGACTAATTGAAATTCTCGGACGGCCGTTAAATTCTTGGCATAAATGTACGAAGAGAAAAAGTAGGTAAGCGGCGCGAGTTACAACATATTTTGGGGCGAGAAAGCAAGTTGTCGAACATAAATACTCTTGAATTCTTCTTATCATGGTAGAAGCTCTTCGTAGTCTTCTTCTCCGTCGTCGTCTTCGGCAATCAGCCCTGCCTGGTGGCGGCCGGCGCGCCAGCGCCCGAGGAGGCGGCGCCATCCTGGTCGGTCAGGGTGGGCTGGGGAGCATGGTCCCGCGAGGCGGCCAGGTTGTCGGGCAGCAGCAGCAGCGCCTGCAGGAAGGCCATGGCTTCCAGCACCGGCAGGTCTGTCAGGCGGCGGTAGGACACAAAGTTGTCGGGCGGACGGAAGGACGGAATGGGGTAGAAACCCCACTCGATGGAGTCGAACCGCTTCCTGGTGTACACGCCGCAGTTTGCGTACTCCTCAAAATCCGCCCGGAGTCTGCTCATGACTGCGGCGTTGCGGAGGTCGCAACCATCCACCGTGTCGTGGCCCCTGCAGCCGCACTTGGAGCACTTCTTGTGGAGGTAGGGACACGTGACGGTGTGGTGTTCGTGGGGGGCCAAGCAGCGGCGGTAGTCGCAGATGCGGCGTGTGGGTGCGAACAGCACCTGCTCTCGGTAGCGGTGGCAGTTGGGCAGCGTGGTGCCGGCCACGAACCGAGAACAGTGCTTGGCGGAGCAGAAGTCGCACCTGTTGTCGATGATGGGGGAAGGGACGTAGGGGTTCCTGAGGCGCTCGTCATGAGTGAGGCGGGCGTTGGAGAGGCGGCCCTCGTCCACCGGCGGCGTGGTGGGGGCGTCTGGGGAGACCTCGGCCGGGAGAGGAGCGAAGCGGAGGTGGGGGCGGTTCTGCAGGCGGAACTGCATCACCCCAGCGTTCTCCTGCACCTGGTGAGTGAATCTCATGTTGGAGTCGCGCTCGCAGAGAGCCACCGGCGCTTGGCCGTGTGGGACGGAGGCTGGGGCCTCCTCCTTGAAGGCCTCCGTGTCGGCGAGCGCTGGGAACAGCCTGGAGCGTACGTCCTGGGGCCCATAGCGTGGAGAGGACGTCGCCACTGCGGGTGGGTCGGAGGGCAGGGCGGCGTTGGAGGGGACGAAGCCCAAGCGGGCGGAGAGGGGCTGATGCGCGGCCTTGCCTTGGGGGGAGGCCGCTCCGGCGGCGGCCGACGGCGGGAAGCCCAGCCGCATGGAGAGAGGGGGCCGCTGGGTAGCGGGTCCGACCGGCGTGGTGTTCGCCCCCGTCAGGTGCGTGTTGGAGGGAGGCGAAACGGAGAAGAGGGGGACCGGGGGCCGCTTGGGTGGAGGAGGGACCCTCCTCCTGGGGGGGGTGTCGACCTCCATGGCGTCCTCAGTGGCGACCGCCTTCTCCGCCTGTGCCGAGGTGAGAGGAGGTGGCTGAAGCGACTGCGCCAGCTCCAACAGTCTGAGCTGCGTGCCTGACGGTGGCGGCTTGGCCAGCCTACCGTCTTCGGCCGCGGCGGCGGCGTTCTTGTTCTTGTTTTCCTCCAGGCGGAATTCATGCTCCAGCGCCTTGTCATCCAGAAGCAGCTCGACCTCCGGCTCGGCGTTCTCCTGCTCAGCGTTTTCCTCGCCCTCCTCGCTGCGGCTCCTCTTCGCTGGAGTAGGGGCGGGTGGAACCTCCTCCACCTCTGACGGCTCCGCCTCCTCCGGGATGTTGTCCAGCGGCTGCGCGGGGGCCTTTCTCTCCTCGTCCGTCATCGTCTGAGGACGGAACTCGGAAGGGACGTAGGGAGGGGGGTCGGTGGCGGCCTCCGGGCGGTCGGAGCGGAGTCCCAGTGGGTCCGCCACCCAGGGTTTCTCCTCCCCTCCCTCCAGGAAATTCTGGTAGAGGAGGCGGAGAGCAAGGGTGGGATCGACGGCCTTCATGCCGCCGTACACGAGCCCGTGCTGGAGGAGCCTGGCGACGAACAAGTGGAGTCCGGCGGCCTCGTAGTAAAGGAAGAACTCCTCCTGGGGATTGAGTGCGTCCTTCCCCTCCGGCAGCCAGCCTGGCTCGCGCCAGTCGGGCCAGGTGTTCCTGTAGTGGTCCTCCCCTACGAACTGGAGGAACTTGGGGCGCGAGGTGGGCCGGTGGTGGTAGCCGGTGGCATAAACCATCTGCCAAGCGAGGTCGCCTTTGTCTGCCTTGAAGTGAGGTTTAATGACCCCTGCGTGCTGGTAGACGGAGAAGAGGACGTCCGTGCTGACGCAGCGGGTGGGGGAGAAGCCGTCCGGGTCGGTGGTGAGCGGGGAAGTCTGATCGGTGATGAGGACGAACACGCCGTCGTCCTCCAGCCACCTGCGAAGCTCGGGGGGAAGGAGATCGCAGCGGCGGAACCAGTTCGCATGTGCCTCCAACTGGGGGAGGCAGAAGGCCGCCTCCCTGCCGTTGTAGGTGGAGACGACGACGAAGCGTGCCGGGTCCTGCGGGTAGGGGCGGACGAGAGCGAGGGCAAGGACGGGCACCTCGCCGACGGCCTGGCGGAAGTCCTCCTCCGCGCCCGACGTGATCCAAGCCTGTGGGGAGGAAATGAAGGAAAAGGAGCGGTCCTGCCCCCGTCCCAGAACGTCCCGCCAGCGGCGCGGCTTCGCTTCCTCCGAGTAGTGCTCCAGCATCTTCTGATTGTGGTAGGTGATGTGCCTCAACTTGGAGACGGCCTCGTTGTACCTGCTCCCCCGCAAGGGGAAAGGCTCGGGCTGGAACATGATGGAGGGGGGGAAGGCGCCGGGCAAAGGCCCAGACGCGAGACGTGGATGGTGGAGGGGGGGGAAAGTGGAGGGCGGCCCCTCAGTGGTGGATGGTCGGTGGAGGAAGGGGAATGGGGCCAAAGATGGGAATGGAATGGCCGGATTTTTGGAGAAGATCGCGTAGAGAATCCAGACACTTAAAAGATGGTACGCGGTTGTTGTCGGTTGGAGCCACCGCCGAAGAATGAGGGCGGAGAGCGGAAGATGCTTTGGCACGTGGTGGATCCAAGGGAGGGGGGGGAGTGGCGTGATATTGCTTAACAGCGGCGGCTGGAGTGGAGAAGAATCTCCACTGGTGGTGGTGAGGGGGAGAGCAGGGAAGGGGGGGGGCAGAGGAGGCCGACAAGGACACAGCGGCGACGGGGCGAGACGGGGGGAAACGCCGGCGGTTGCTTATGGTTGGAAGGGAGGGAGGGGGAACGAAGGAGGACGGCGGCCAGACAAGAGGCTGGCCGCATCCGAAAGTCCTCCATCCGACCGTCATATATGTGCCAAATTGGTTTGCTCCACTGGCAGCAGAAGAGCCACCGCTCCCACGTCCCGCCGATAATATGAGCCGTGTTGTCTGGGGGGGAGTGTCGGGGTCGGTTTGGGGGCGGTTGCTGCTGCTGCTCCATCGGAGGGGGAAGGAGGGCGGCGTAGCGGCGCGTTCTCTTCCTTTTCGCCGGCGACGGACGGATTTCCTATTGGTCGAGGCGGGAGCGGCGGCGGAAGGGCGGGAGTGTCGGACGAGGATTTGATTGGCTGGGAGGGCGCGGCGTCGCCAGCGCCCGTCTGTGGTACCCACAAATCCACCACCCGCACTCTTCCGTCCCCCCCGGGGAAGGTCTGGTGCACAAGGGCTAGTGGCCACTTTTTGTGGGCGGAAGGGAGGAGAAAAACCACAACATCTCCAACTCGAAGATCGCGCCCTGCTCCTCGCGACCTCGTGGCCTCTCTGAGATGAAGCAGGACCTCGCGCGCGAAGCGTTGTCGAAAGACTTCCAGGGCCTTCTGAACCGCCTCCCACCTTTTGGCCAGGCCGCCTGCAAGCAGAGGCCACGGGGAGGCGATAATTGGGGTGGAGGCGGAGCCGGCGAGGAAGTGGTTGGGCGTGAGAGCGGCCATCTCCGCTCCTTCACCCCCCACATAGGCCAAAGGGCGCGTATTGAGTAAACCTTCCACCTCAGCAAAGGCAGTCTGGAGTTGTTCTAAAGAGAGGGAGAAGTGGGAGGGTAGGGCGTGATAGAGGGCGGCCTTTGCTGCGCCAATCAAGCGTTCGAACACGCCTCCGAAGTGACTGGCCAGCGGAGGATTGAACAGCCAGCGGATTCCCGGCCTGCGTTGCTCGATTCCGCCCTCACGCAGGGAGCGGTGGAGCTCCGCCAGAATCCTGTTGGCAGCGAGAAAGTTGCTGCCGTTGTCCGTCAGCACCGTGTTGGGGTTGACCCCTCGTGCGGAGAGTCGTGTGAAGGCCATGATGAAGGCATCCACCGAAAGATCCGAGAGCGCTTCCAGACGTACGGCCCTCGTGTGGCAGCAGGTGGCCAACAGCATGTAGTGCTGCTCGTAGGAGCGAGCTCTTTTCACTCTATACGGTCCTGCGCAATCAAAGGCCGTGGTGGCAAAGGCGACGGGTCCCTCCCCAGTCGGGAGTCGTAACTTTGGTAGGGGGGCTTGGGGAGGTCGCTGGGGGAGTGCCAGGCGGCGCCTGCAATGCACACAGT
>JAAUXU010037490.1_pt1 | contig 10267 bp, 1 predicted proteins | sample 7278151 | NCBI WGS metagenome assembly JAAUXU01 (sample SAMN14350113, study PRJNA611818) | marine sediment metagenome | isolation source: surface marine sediment (1.8m) | place: French Polynesia: Moorea | collected 2018-08 | reverse complement strand
CATGGCGGTTGTTGCTTACAATGCGGTGGGGGGGAAGGGCGAAATTAAGCTGTTGCAATAGGCTTATTATTTTATCAAGCCAGCATTATGGCTCGCCGTACTACTACTAATCAATGTCTCTTTTCTTTTCTTTTTTACTCTTTTCTGCTAGGCTATAAAAAGATTTACATTTAGAACTTGAACTTCTGGAGATTTCCCGGTTTTGCTTTGCATTTTTTCTTCGATTTCTCTTGGGACTTCTGCAGCAGTGCCAAAAAGGGGCCTCCTTTTTTGTCGTGTCAGCAGCCCATGAGGAGTACAAAGCGTGCGTATTGTACATGTCAGCCGCAGCAGACGGACGGGGGTTCGGGTTTGGAGGTGGCGAAAAATAAGGGCCACCAAACACGCTTGTCACAAAAAGGAAAATAAATATGCGCGCCTTTCAGGCCCACGGATTAATCATGGTTTTGTTTTTTTCTCTCTTTTTCCAGGTGAGCTCCTTAAGGCCACAACAAGCGGAAAGAGTATTACCGAAACACACATTTGGTTGGTGTATATACTGTACCTAGTCGTACGTCTTCGAAATTGGCTTTTTTTGTGGTAAAAGGTATACAGACGCACTACACAGTTCCGTCTATATAAGTGACACCCCTCGTACTGTCCTTAGTCTTCAAAAGCATTTTTCCTCCTCAGACGTTTTTCTGGGAAACAAAGAGCAACAAACTTCCCTTTTATAGAGGAGGAAAACTGATCGGACAAAAGAACAAAAATAAAACACATTCCCACTCCTTCGCAGTACCTATAATAGCCAATAAACATCTGCTTTTGCAGAGGCAATTTCCCCCGATATTTTGCGGCTCAAATGCAATTTGCGGCGGCGGCGGCGCTATAATGTCATTACTTTTCCCCCTTTGAACCGCAAGCAAAAAAAGACAGTGTGTGGGAAAGTGACTTACTTTCATTCTCCTCCTTTTTTTCGCCGGGGGAGGGGGGGGGGGGAGAAGGGTATCAATGCCTCTCTCCTCCACTCAATAAGGGGTGACGGCGGGTTCTCTTTTCTTTTTGAAAGGCGGAGCTAGGAGGCAACCAAAGCTTTGGCCTTCCTTCCTTCCTCTTCCCTCTTCCTGCGGCGGCGCCATTGACTGAAGGATCCGGGGGGGGCTTTCACAGTTCATTTGACGGCATGTTTGGGAGGGAGGGAGGAAGAGTCAAAGCTCCCATCCTGACCGGATGGGGGGGATCGAATCCCATCCCCCCCCCAAAAAAAAAGTGACTGGAGAAAAAAACGGCCGGGGGGATCATTTTTGTCACCGGGGGGGAAAGAAGGGGATAAAATATGCCAAAATTATCTCACATTCCCCAAATCTCTTTCATATCTTCCGCCACATTTGTCCCTCCTTTAGGGGTGGAAATTTGACTCTTGCAAAGTGTCAGAAGAGGAAATGAGGAGGGGCGAAGAAAAAGCCCCTTTCCCCCCATGGAAGGGGAAGGTGAATCTCCTTTTTTGTTGGGGAAAAGAAGAGATGGAGACTTTCGATATCGGAAACCGATGCGTCACGACGCAGAAAGCGAAGACAGCTCAAAAAAGGAGGAAGGACTTTTTTAAAAAAGGAGGGAAATAGAAGTAGGTGCTTCTGAGGACAAAATAAAGGGGTGATGGCTTGTTGGATGAAGAAAGAAGAAAAGGTAGGCCAACTTATTTTTTACAATGAGGTAGGCCCTGTTTTTTGTTCTCCTGTATTAAAGGAGTTGATTGCCCGGAAATTGCCGAGAAATGAAAGAACAAAAAACTTTTTTATTGCTCCAACTCGGGTTTTTCTCAAATGCGAATGGGAAATGGTTTTTTAACTAAAACCTGCCATTTTTCGCCAAGTCAGGGCTCCAGGGTTTTTTGCCGCCATGGGGTTGTTTTTCGCAGGGAGAAAAGGTAGTATAGAGTGAGCTTGGCTGGGCGGGTCACAGACGACGGTTGTTGGCCTTAGAGCCTTTTCCTTAAGCCCTGTTTTCCTTCCGCCTTTTTACCTGAGGCGAGGCCGCCAGGTCTTAGAAAGGTGGGAGCTGTTCTTGTTGTCCCTGTTGTAGGAAAGGCAGCTCAACTTTCGTATGCCTTCCCACTCCCACTTTACTGTGTTCTTCACAGCCAAAGTTGTTTGAACAAAGTCCGTTCTTGCGCCTCACGTAAAAACGATTTTCTTTTCCCCTTTTTTTTCTTTCCGTCCGGAGTGTAATTCTGGCCTTTCCTCACTCACTTTTTTTTGCGGGGAAACGATTGTGCGCGGACAAAGGGGAAAAGGGGGAAAAACACATTGACGTTGTGTTATACCAGAGAGGCCAAAAAAGAAGAGGAGGGGGGGGGCTTACCACAGTGTTCAATCCATTTTTTGTTAGTCTCCTTCCGGATATTGGCCTTAGGCACGTTGTTATTTCATTTCCACAGGAAAAATACTTTCGCGCAGGATTAGAAACAAAGATTGGTCGAGAAAATGAGGTTTCTTTTCCTTTCTTTTTTGAAATGATTTTCTGTTATGCGGAAAAATTTTATGATGTATAAAAATGTATTTTGCTCGTGCTGTTACATGGTAAAGTACTCTGGATAAAAGAAGAAAGAACCCCTTCTGCAAAGGCCTCTCAAGGACATTGCGGACAAAAAAGGGATTTTTTCTCTTGTGGGAATGGAGAGTGTGTGCCCCACCCCTCCAGTTTCACTTGTGCAAAAAAGTTTCCCCGTCTTCCCCCCCTCTTACAACTCGTTAGAAAGAATTTCAAGTCGCGATTCCCCCAAGAGATGGAAGGAGGAGGAGTTGGAAGAAGCAATTAGACAAAGTCGGAAAAGAAGAGGAGGAGATCGGAAAACTTATTGGAAAAGATGGGGGAAAGAGGATTTTGGGATCACGTGGGCCTTTCTTTCAAGTAGGGTTCGTGAGAGGTCATAATAGTATAATCCACTCCAAATCCGACAAAAAGAACCGCCTGACATAATCGACTTTTTTGTCTTTCAAGCGTCTGTAGCGCCTGAGGTAAGAAGGCCTAAACCGGATTCGTGAAAAAGTACGGAGGCCAGATCTGATTTTCCCGAAAAAGGTCAAAATATTTCGTCCGCAGAAGCGGCGTGATTGCCTCTTTCTTTCCACCGAAATTTTTTCCTCTCTCCTTTTTTGCGCATTTTGCCGTATTCCCAAGTAAAGGAAAGGTAAAAAAAGGAAAAATCCGGCTTTTTCCTCCGACCCTGGGATGCAGTATGGTTCGTGGGGAAGAGAAGGAGAAGGGGGTCAGTCCAATCCTTCGCTCCCTCCTCCTCCTCCTCCAGGGATGGCGCCCCAATCCTCGGTATGGATTTCAACAAAGACATCAAAGTTTCGAATATAGAGAGCACAGAAAAATATTCTGACTCTTTCGCAGATTTAGCAATTTTCTTTCAAAAATCGATCATTTTATTGTTGAAATCCGCACCTAAGTGGGGCAGGGAAAGGCGGATGCGGGCCAGAATTTTCCCCCTTTCCTCCTATTTTTCCTCCTTCCCCACCCACGGACGTGATTTCTACAGAAAAAAAAGGTACAACAATGGTTTCCACACTGTGAGGGGAAAGGGAAAAAAGGAGTAAATCCCGGTTCTTTTCCCCTCCTCCGCGGTCTTAAGTGGGAAAAGGATTGCTGCTCTCCGGCATCCCCCCCAAAAAAACCTTTTTCTTGACCTCTCTCCAGTTTGACCGGGATCGCGTCCGGAATTTGAATTCGGCTTTCGGAGCCGTTTCAACCCTTGCCTCCTTTCAAAATAGCAATGCTGCGGTGTCTGTAAACATTTTGGCGCAAAAAAGTACTTTGCGGTGGCGAGCTCTGAGAATCTAAAAGAACCAGAAGTTACCACAACATATTTTTCCTAAACACAATTTCTTTCATTGCGTAATTTCGGCACGTATCAACCACAGCCGTTTGTTGGACAATAATGATTTCATTTTGTGCTAATGGGTTTTCCAGCGATGCCAAATCGCGATAGACTTGAGTCGAAACTGAACCGTTTGACCCCAAGGAGAAAGGGGGAATTTGGGCAAGCTGATTGACTTTTTGCGCTTCGGGTGGGTCATGCAATGGGTTTGCAACATACGTTGTTGAGAAAAACAAACTTCTTTTTCTCTCACACGTATATTCGAGACTCCTGTGCGTATATTCCTTTCCCACTGTTGCGCATTAAATAATAAATAAAAGCAAGCGGCCTTGGGCAGCCCGGAAAGCCGAAGAAAATTGCACGTCTGGCGAAATTGCTTTATAGCATGCGAAAATGCTTAGCGCGGAAAAAAAAACTTTCTCGCATTGTTCTTCCTGACATTTGATTCCAGTTGCTTTTACCAAAACTGAAATATTCACTACTTCCAAAGCCGCGAAATGCGACATTTGCTTTCTAGAAAGACACACATAATTCAATTCGAGCGGCAGGAAAATCACTGAGCTAACTTACGTACACAACTTTCCACGCATATACGTATAAGACGATAAAGCCTCTTCCCAAATGGCACCGAGGAAGAGGAGTGACTGCTTGGAGAGAGAGAGAGACTTCCATTTGCTTATCACTTTAACGAAAGTTCCTCTTCCTTCCATTTCCCCATATCCAAACGCTCACGCACATACTAACTATAATCGACTTCTAGGATGCCAATAATGAGGCCGATTCCTCTCCTCTCTCTCTTTCTCTCTCTTTGGATGCTAGCTGGCGTCTTTATCTGGAAGGGAAAACGTGGGTTTTGGTGCCAAAAAGGAGGGGGGATGCTGCTGGATAGGATTGCTTGGCTTGCAGCGGCCCCGTTTTCGTGTGTATAAAAAAGCAAACTTTTTTCTCCGGTCTTTTAGTTTAGTTAATCGAATTTGTCAAGTATTCCTAGATCGAAGGGATATAATCATTTTGGAGGCTTTGGGAATTAGTGTAGGGGACAAAAACGAAGTTTTTTGCTCCTCTCCGTCTATCGCCCGGCCCCGATTCATTGTCTGCTTGTGGGTTTGGGTTCTCCACCGAATGCATAATGGGCACCCCCGTCACTGCCCAACAGGATGGCTGATTGGGCGAACGGATACGGGGGCAGAATAAGAAGAAAAGAAGAAGAAAAGGAACTGAAAAAAAACAATTCTTGAAAAATTTCGAAAATCAAGGGGTCTTGGTCAAAACAACGAAACAATTAATGTTTGTGTTATACGAAATTCCTCCTCGCCTTTCAACCCTTTGAGTAAGAAAAGCCACCCCACTGTGAGGCTCTTAAGAAAAGAAGGGGTTGCTTAAAGACGAGAGTCGTCTGAGCTAAGGATGAGACGAGAGGAGAAACAAAAGAGAGTTGCGGCCGCTGCCCCAAACCCAAACCCACCCCCGGACTCACGGAATGGAAGGGAGGGAGGGCGACCCGCAGAATTAAGCAACGTATTAAGCTGGAGAAATTATGGAGTAATTGATGTGACTAAGTGAGTGCTTGATGCTTTCGAAATGGAAAATGACGAAAGGCTGTAAGAATGTAATCTAGCTTGAACTTTGTGTCATGTCTGGTTCAAGCTCTCCATTTTTGTCTCTGCCTCCATGCCTCAGTCGGCGGCCCCTAGGCTCTCGGCGGGTGGCCTGAGGAAGGAAGTAGGAAGGTCCAAAAAGCCGCGCCGCGCCGCCGCCGCCGCCGCCGCTGCCGCGCACAACAAACACCCGCCGCCGCCGCCGCCGCCGCCTAAGAAAGAGTCTAAGGGGTTGGAAAGAAAGGGAGAAGTATGTAAACATTTCACCCTGCCTGCGTGTAGTACTACTGCATACCTCCTTCTCCCCCTTTCATCTCAAAAGGCACGAAGCCGTTTGTTGTGTTGTGTTGCCCTCCTCCTCCTCCTATTCTTCTTCCTCCTCCTCCTGGACACAAAAACCCCTTCTCCTCTTCCTCCTCTGGACAAATAGGGGAATGGAGAGATCCTCCTCCTCCTCCTCCTCCTCCGAAAAGCCAAACACACACGAACACACTTTTGCGCCACAGGCAAGCACATTCTTTCGTCGGCGCCAAAGGATTCGACAATGTCGGCTATATCTTTTGGATTTTTCAAAAAAAAAAGTTTTTAAACGTACGGGAAACTTGAAAATGACACTTCATGGAAATCGGAAAAATATTGGTGGTGCAAAAAAAGGCTAATCAGTCATGTAACTTATCCGAATTTGGTCGCCCACTTTCCCTCTCTCGCAAATCGAAAACGGAAGAAAATTGGAAACTGAGCACAATAATACGCCAAAGCAAAGTGAGCGATGGTAATTGGTATTTTCCCCTTACGGCGGTTTCTATTATGTGGCGTGTTTCCTGTTTGTTTCCACCGCCACCAGGGTGGTCTTCCGAGCTGAGTTGCTTTTTTGTGACCCCACCCTCACCCTACCCTCACAGAAGAAAAGTCTTAATCAAAACGGCTTCCCGCCTCGTTACAAAGCGAAAGAGTTTGTTTGGGAAACTGTGGAGAAAAAGGGTTACTAGAAACAAAATACTTTGTATACAGCGGCGAGAATGTGGGGAAGTGGGATAAGCTGTGTAGCCGTCAGATTTTGGGACAAATTTGAATCATGTGCGTGCTTATGGAAAAGAAGCAAAAGTTGGGAAAAGGTCACCATGTTTTCCTCTTTCTTCTTTGAAAAGGGCAGCACATGTGTTATGCACTCTCGTTTGAGAAAGAGGGAGAATGGAATTCTTGGAGCAAAAATTTGGGAGCCGAGCTGACTTGGCCGGAGTCATAATTCACACTTTTTGTCTTTCGTCAGTGCTCAGCAGAAGAGAGAAGGAATTTAAATTAGAGCGTTCGGCGAACTTCATTTCGCCACAAAATTTCCTATTTTTACTGTCTGGCGAGGGCAATGCTCTATTTTTTTTGAGGGGGGGAGAGATATCAATGTATATTTGCGCAGTCAAATCCGTACCCCTTTCGGAGTAGTTTGCGGATGGCGGTACAGCAATAAATAATAAAAATCATTACAATATTGGACTAGGGTCCCGTCAATCACATCGACACCTGCTGTCAGGTGTGCAGGTGTAAAGCTATCGTTGGTACAGTTCAACGTGTCAAAAGACAATTAAATTTTCGAGATGTAGAGAGTCTCCTATGTCAATTAAAACACGAGGGATAGTGGTGGGGGGGTGCTGAGTTCAAGCTAGATGGGGGCAGACATGGCCAGCTCGTTTGCGGCCCTCTTTGCGGCGGCCAACGTGGGGGCAGTGCGCAGGGGGAGGGACCTGTTCCAGCAGGTGTACGCCCACCAGGGGAAGCTCTCCATTGGGCGTTAAGAGGGAGGAGGGAGGCAGCCAGAGCTGGCGGCGCGGGTGTTGGAGCGGGGGGGGGGCACAATTGGAGAGGAGGAGGTTGCCGAGAGGGGTCAGGCCCACGTCTGGCGCGTCTCTAAAGTTCAGTGCCTTCCATGCTTCCACACATACAGTTCTAATTATGAGCCGATTTATAGAGGGTAGTTCAGATTCAATTAAAATGTCTTCCACTCTCTTCTTCTCACTCCGTTTACAGCCGATGATGGCCCTGCCAATGTCATTGATGCAGACTTGCAGCTTTGCCATGAGCTGGTTCGTGGGGTCCGACTCTTTTAGTCGAGGGGGTAGAATGAGGCACGCATAGCCCAGCTTGCCCCTGACTAAGGCGCCCATCACCGTGTGTAGGGAGGAGGGGGGTAGGTGCAGCGACAGCCTCCTCGCCATGGCCGACAGAGTCCTTGCGGAGGAGATGAGGGACTTCACGTGGGGGACGGGGGTCAACACTTTGTCAAATGACACCCCCAGCATCTCCAGCTCTTCCGATGGCTGCACTAAGCACTTTCCTACCTTGATTGGCTGTTTTTGTGCCCCTAGCCATACTAATTGGGTCTTAGACTCGTTCAGCGCAAGATAGTTCCGGTTCATGTACGTCACGATCGCGGCCGACACCGCCTCCAGCCCGTTCACGATGGCACCTGGGTTCTTGCTCGTTATCCAGCAAACCAAGTCATCAGCATATGCTGAGACCCCCACGCTCAGGCTGGAGCTGGCGCTGGCGCTGGCGCTACTGCTGCTGCTGCTGCAGCTGCTGCTGCCGCTGCCGCTGCTGCTGTTGTCGCCATTGTTCCTCCCGGCCGCCTCCATGACCGTCGAGGGTAGGTCCGCCACCAGTACCAAGAACAGCAGAGGGCCCAAGATCGAGCCCTGCGGTACTCCATGGCACACTGGGAGTGGGTGGGAGAGGGCCGCATTGTACCGGACCTGTTGGCACCTGTCCGACAGGTAGCTCCTGAGCGACCTGTTGGCCTTGGAGCCGACCCCGAAGTCCCTGAGCTTGGTGGTGAGCATATCGACGTCTATTGTGTCGAACGCTGCGCTCAGGTCCCACCCAGTGATGGCCACCTGCTCGCCCTTTGCCCTCGCCGCCTGCCAGGTGCCCTGGGCGTACGCGATGGCTGCACTCGTGCTCCGGCCCGGCCTGAACCCGAACTGTGTGGGGGGCAGGAGCGGTGCTAAGTGGGGGGAGAGTTGGAGCAGCGCCGCCTTTTCCATGATCTTGGACATGGCCACCAGGATCGACACAGGGCGGTAGGAGGAGGCTTCCTGTAGGGGCTTGCCCTTTTTGTGGATGGGCGTGACCAGTGCGTGCTTGAAGGCCTTCGGTACCACCCCAGACTCGAAGGACTTCCTGATCAAGTGGGCCATGGGAGCAGCTAGAAGGGGGGCCAGCCCTTTTAGAACCATGACCGGGATCCCGTCGATGCCCAGGGCTTTGGTGTTGTTCAGGCTCAGGATAATCCTGAGGACTGTCGCCTTCGATGGGGGCCTGAGCTCGAAATTGTGGTCCGGTTCCGCCTCCTGCTCCTGTGGCTGCTGCTGTTGCTGCTGCTGCTCCTGCTGTGGGAGCTCGCGTTCCTCCTCTATCCTTGCCCTGATCCTCCTTATCTTGTCCACGTAGAACAGGTTGACGTGGTTGGCCATGTTCCTGTCACCCTTTACAGTCTCTACCCCCGCTCGCAGTTCCTGCGGCAGGGCGGCCCCGGCACTCCTGCCGGCTGCCACGTTGGCGAGCTGCCAGATTGACTTGGGGTCGTAGGACCTCTGCTCCAGGAAGTTCCTGTTGCTGGCCAGCTTGTCCCTTCTCACCAGGCTGGCTACCCTGTTCCTGAGGCGGCGGTACAGGACGTGGTTGGAGCTGGCGGCGGCGGCGTCCCTCTCCTTCATGGTCTTGAGGGTGAGGGTGCTGAGGTAGAGGGGGACCTTCCTCTCCTTTGTCACAATTTGCTGCAGGGGGGCAACTATGTCCAGCGCCTCCACGATCTCCTGGACAATGATCTTGTGGATGGCTTCTGCATCATCAAGGTGGAAGACCCTGCTGAGCTTCTCAGCGTTGATGATGCCGCAGAGCCTGGAGCTGTTGGCGGACTTGAAGTTGCGGCGGTGGGTGACCCTAATGTCCGTTTTGTACCTATGCAGGTTGAACTTGGCGAGCGTGGGTCTGTGGTCCGTGGCCGAGTAGGGGAGGACCTCGAAATTGGGGGGAGGGAGGCCGGAGTAGCAGACGTGGTCCAGGATACTGGTCTTGCGCTCCGTGTCGCCGGACTTGGTCTCGAAGGTCCCATGGGAGTAGAAGGTGGGGGCGGGATCATTGGCGACAGTGAGGCCGCACTCGTTCAGGCAGTCCCTGTGGGCTAGCAGCAGTTTTCGCCTGTAGTAGAGGCGATCCTCCCTCCTGCTCCAGTCCAGGTTCATGTCGCCGCAGATGACGGCGCGCTCGTACTTGGCCATGAGCTCCCTGAGGTTGTTATGGAAGTCCTGCAAGTTGACCTCCTCCTCGGCTCCAGTCCACTGCCTATACGCCGCGCCCACTAGAACTGGTCCGCAAGGAAATTCCATGCGGATCCAGATGGCCATGGAGGAGCACAGCAGCGGGGTGGGGTTGTACTTGGACACGGCCTCCTCCGTGACGAGTAGCAGCAGCCTGAACTTCTCCTCGCCGGAGGTGTGGACGGGGGTGGGGTAGTACGTCTTATATCCCCTCATCACGATCGCGTCGTAGGAGGGCACTTCAGTCTCTGATAGGGCAGCCACCATCGGGCGCTAGTGGTCTAAGAGCAACTGGAGCTCGAGCTCCCTGCCGGCCCTGGTGAGGTTGCTGACGTTGTAGCCTAGAAATTGTATTGCTGGGGCCTCTCCGCAAGTACCGCCAGCACCGCCGCCACCACCGTGCTGAGGACGGCCGGCGAGAGCTGCTGCTGTGAGGCCTGGGCGCGGTCGGAGCCGCCGTGGTGGACGCTGACCCTGGGGACGTTGCCGCTGTT
>JAAUXU010036984.1_pt1 | contig 10267 bp, 9 predicted proteins | sample 7278151 | NCBI WGS metagenome assembly JAAUXU01 (sample SAMN14350113, study PRJNA611818) | marine sediment metagenome | isolation source: surface marine sediment (1.8m) | place: French Polynesia: Moorea | collected 2018-08 | reverse complement strand
CGGCAGCGGGGAAATGGGAGACAGGCTGAGCCTACCATCATTTGGGAAGATATTGAAGAAGATCCCTGGTTTCCTTGGGAAGATCAAGAAGAAAGTTCCAAAGTAATGCCTTTAATTGCTTCATATCACAATATGATCTTAGTTTTTTTTCTTCTCCAAACACAGACTACCGAGCCTTCCCCTCCCTTTCCCTTTTCCACCTCACCTGCCAAAGGACATCCCATCCATCTTTCAGAAAGTGTTCAAAGGCCTACCAGCTCCTCCTGCCCTCCCTCCTCCGTCTCCGCCAGCTCCAGCGCCGCTCCCTCCTCTCCCCCCAATGCCAGTCCTTCCCAAGGTGGTCGCTCCCGACGCTATCCTTCCTATCTCTACCGTCCACCCAACGGTCCCACTGCCGTCTCCCTTCCCCCCTCCTCCAGCGCCGCTCCCTCCAATCCCACCCATGCCAGGCCTCCCTCCAATCCCACCCATGCCAGGCCTCCCTCCAATACCTCCGGTTCCAGTTCACCCACCTCCAGTGCCTCTCCCTCCGGTCCTTCCTAAACCGACCATCCTGCCGCTCCCTCCGGTCCTTCCCAAACCGACCATCCTGCCGCTCCCTCCAGTCCTTCCCAAACCCACCATCCTGCCGCTCCCTCCGGTCCCTAAACCAACCATTCTGCCGCTCCCTCCGGTCCTTCCTAAGCCGACCATCCTGCCGCTACCAGTCCTTCCCCCCGTTGTGCCGGTCCCAGCGCCCCCTCCAGTGCCAGTTGTCCCAGTGGTGCCACTGCCGGCTCCCCCGCCCCCGCCCCCGCCAGTCGTGATCCCAGAGATTTTACCCGTGCCCATCCCCATCTCTGTTCCTCCACCCACGACAACTCCTTGCCTGACACTCTTGACAAAGACTAAAGTAACGACAGACCTGGTTGTGACCACTACCACGACTGAGAAGATTGTGACAAAGACAACAACAGAACTGATTGTGACCACCACCACGACTGAGAAGATTGTGACCAAGACAACGACAGAGCTGACAACCACCACCACCACTACAATGACCACAATGACAACCACCACCGCAACAACCACCACTATGACAACTACCACCACATCCACAACCACCACAACTACCACAACTACAACAACTAGGATTATTACAATGACTACTACAACAACAATCATGACTATGACTACTACAACTGCAATTGTGACTATGACTAGTACAACTAAGATTGTGACCATGACTACCACAACCAGGATTGTGACTATGACTACTACTACAACGATCATGACTATGACTAGTACAACTAAGATTGTGACTATGACTTCTACAACTAAGATTGTGACTATGACTACTACAACTGCTACTATGACCACTACTATGACTATGACCACCAAAAAACCTACACCAATTCCGACCAAGAAGCCCAAAATCACCACAGAAGTCATCGTGACCACAACCACCAAGAAAACGACGCCAAAACCGAAGCCTCCAAAAACCACCAGTAAAAGGATATCGTTCTATACAAGTTCGCCTGACTTTTTGCTCTAAAAACACTTCAGGCAAAGTCATAGTTACCACAACCGCCGGGACAACAGCAGGTATGTAAACTCAACAATGTATATGTGCATTTTTTCATTTAGGGCCATTTAAAAAAAACTAAAAAATACATTTCAGCTTCGGGGTTTTGCCCGGAAAAGGCGGACCAGAGAGAGGGCGGCGGCTACTGCGGGAGAGACGGGAAGAACTATCCCAGGCACGTGGATTTGACACATACGATATTGTTTTCAATTTCGGTTCGCATTCATATAAATTGCAGCAAAAATGACGTTCTTTGCGGCAAGACGACCATCAAGTGCAAGGGGAAGTGCCCCTGCAAAACAGGTGATAACACCTTTTCCCAAATGTGCAATTTCCTTTTCACAAAAAAAACAATGTTCATCTCCAGTGCCCAAGGGATGCATGCACGGGCAGGGTCCGCCCGTCTGCGCCAGGAACGGGCAGACCTTCGGATCCAAGTGCGAGCTCACTGTTGCCCACCAGGTATACATATACTATAGTGCAACATTCCAAAAAGTTCCCTATTGACTTATTTTTCTATTACCGTAAATTCGGCAATTTAAATTTGACAGCAATTCAAGTGCGAAGGGCCGTGCCCTTGCCCCGTCACCAAGGGTGAGCCAAAAAGACAAAGAAAACAAAATCGTGGTAACGTTTTGTCGTTTTTGGCCAAAGTCACCAAAATGTACACAGGTTATCACTTCAAAAACATCTACAAACTATGAAATGAAGATTGTTCATCTCAAAAATAATTAAAAACAAAAACCATCACATCTCCAACAAAAACTTTGATAGTTCCAGGACCTGGGTTTCGCCGCATGTAAATAGGGGTGTACAAATAACTATTTTTTAAAAAAATTAATTTCTTCCAGCCTGCAAGGAGTGCGCGAGCACCTTCACCGACCCTGGGACCCCCATCTGCGGCGCCAACTGGAAGACGTACATGTCCGACTGCCACATGAGGCACTGCGACTACTACGAGGAGGTGTGGTGCAAGGGGCCGTGCCCGCTGCTGTCGTGCGTGCCGCCAGTGAAGAAGTGAGGAGTTGACTTTGTCTGAAATCCCAGCCACATGGGCCCTTTATTCAACTTTTATGCCCCGCAGAAGCGTTTTTTGGGGGGCACTTCTTAAAGATTTTGCGGCGCTTTCAAGCAAGCTTGTGCAAGAGGTGTCGCAAAAAGGCCGCAAAATCTCCGCAGTGCCAAATTAGGCGTTTTTGCCGCGCATATGCTATACGAAACATTCCGTCAAAAAATTTATATTTGGCTGTGTTTTTGCCAAAATTGGATACATCTTACTACAAATTTGTGCATGCAGGAGTACAAAGAAGCCTAGGCCGCCTAGGCCTACCACCGTTACGGCAACTTCCCCTAACACCCTCTTGGCCGAAGCGTCAGAGTATGCTATGTTTCACAAAGCACCATTCATAATTGCGACTTTTTACGACTTTTGCGACTTGTGACTTTTCTTTTACCAAGGGCTGGCCTGGGCGCCGTCGTCAGAACAACGCCTCTCGTTATGGAGTACGTTTCCATGCCAAGCCAATAAAAAACAAGACCATACCATTCTTCTTCCTCCAGGACCAAGCGCTTGGTGGCCGTCGAAACCACTCCTCTCCTCATGGAGTATGTTTTGTACCAATATGTGCAAAACAATGTTTTTAATTGCCACTTTTTGTCCCACAGGACCAAGCGTGTTGTTGCCGTGGAAACAACGCCTCTCGTCATGGAGTATGTGTTCTTTTCTGCACCATAAGCATCCGTCATACACGAGATTAAGTTAGGCTGTTGCCACAAAATACTTTGGACAAAAAAAGCGCACCATGTGAAATATTTATTTTCCAGCTGACAACTTCAACCCTTAGATTGCAATTAGATTGCATTTTAGTGTGCAAAATTAGCAATTTCATTATCCCTCATGAAAAGGGGGGAAAGTTTTTTGTGTACTTTCTATTTGTTAGCCAATCAGATTGCTCCCTCCTTAACAATTCTGGCAGCTGCTTGGCTGGAAAAGTGTGAATACACAAACATACAAACATCTATGAGAGATGTCTATATATGTAAAAAAATGCTGTTGCCTTTCAATTGCCACTTTTTGCCACAGGACCAAACGTGTGGTTGCCGTCGAAACGACTCCTCTCGTCTTGGAGTACGTTCTGCTTTTCCTCAGTTGTTTGAAATTGTTTTTCAATCATTACTTTTTGTCACAGGACCAAGCGCGTTGTTGCTGTCGAAACCACCCCTATCGTCATGGAGTATGTGTTCCATTTTGCACAAAAACTGTATATATTATTTCAACATGCCACTTTGCCCCAGGACCAAGCGAGTCGTTGCCGCGGAAACCACTCCAATCGCCTTGGTGCCAGACATCCCAAAGTCTGTTCTGTTGTCCTAAGTCTAACTCTTATATGCCCCCCCATGTGATATCTGAGAAATTGTTGCAAATATATTTGCCAAAGACTTAAGACATGTTCTGTTTTTTTACTTTTTAAATCCGTTCAATGCAGTTGTCAATTGATCCCAGGACCCCCGCTCTCGCCGCCGTCGAGACCACTGCCCTGTTCAAGGACTCGACCATCCTGACCGCTGTCACGCCGCCCGTGACCGTGGGGGGCCACCGGGGACTTCACATCGGCGGGCCAAAGTTCCACGGAGGCGTCGTCGACGTCCCGCCCTGTCGACCCCGCGGTGAATGCCCCTCGTGGCCAGAAGAAATGGAAAAGGTAGTTTGTCACCTCATACTAATGGTTTTTCTACTTATTTACTTCTCCTTCAAAGTGCCCTACAATGTAAGCCTTTGCCCTATAGTCTGGTAGCGGCTTTGCCATAGGTTAATTTTAGGCACACGGTGACCTCGTAATTCCATAGCGCCAGAGCTGGGTTATTCCCCGACTCTTTTCCGCCAAAGTTGTTAGTCTTATTTAGCAAGCATGTGCACTCACGTATCCTACATAGCTAAAGGAGCTTTTGTTTTAATCACGGCTACTTCGCACAAAACCTATACACCGTTTTCCCTTCCACTTTCTTTAAATTCTTCCAGGAAATTGAGATCAAACGTCCAAAGAAGGCGGAAATCCGTGAGTTTTTTTAAATTTGTTTTGAGCCAATGATGAGTCATGTTGCAGAGTCAGAGACCACCTTGGAGGCCGGGGCAGTAGGCGGGGGTAAGAAGAAAGTGAGAAAAACAGGCTTTTTTTATTTCAGACCTTTTTTCCGAATAGCTGTTACTCTGGGAGGAGAGTGCACCCCCGGCTTCAGCTCTATTCCAGTAAGTCTCAAGACAAAAATGTCATGAACTAGGCTTTTTTTGCAATGTCAAAATCACTCCATCTTTCCAGTACTACTTTTTACCCGCGATTAGGATCCCACCCCAAAAAGAAATCAAGATCGATGAATGAAATCTCCCTAGATCATTTCAGGTTTGGGTGGGACACAGAGCGCAAAAATTGAAATGTAACAAATATGGTAACCACAAATGTTGCCATCTTTCTGTGATTTTTTAAAGGCCGTGCAGGTCATTGATATTTATATTTGGATATTTTGTGACTCGATTTGTCTACTTCGAACAAGGTCTGCTCTTGTTTTCCTTTTCCTCAGTCGACCCTGGCGACGTGCTTTTCCCGCAAGGAAAATCCGTGCAAAGACATCCAGTGCTCCTGTTTCTGCGCTGCCAAAGAGGCAACATGATCCTTTTTTTTACATCATTTCTCTTGTTTCATATGTTGAATTGTAAACCCTCCCCCCTCGATCAGCGCGTTTGGACCCCAACTACCGATGAAGACCGGTGCGAGGTGCAAGTGTGCGAGGACGACGCCGTCGTTGAAACTGCCGTCGCCACGACCGCCGTCGAAACCGCCTTCAAAACCATCCCGTTCACTGTTCTACCGTCCGAGCCGTGGCCCACACTGAAACCGCCAATGGTGAGTGAGTCTTTTGATCTTTTTTTTTTTTGAGAATCACTTTTTTGTGTACCCAGCACTTTCTGACCACTCCAGCGCTTGCGGTGGCTGTAAGTCTTTGTGAAGTGAATGGAGTGAAAATTGCACATATTCACTACTTCTCATTTAACGGGACAAAAAAGATTCATTATTTTGAAATGCGTAAATCCAATTTAAAGCCTTGGATTTTGCCAATAGTAACTCAAGATCAGCTTCTAAGCTTGGGTTATTTTGCTTAAATGATGGTTTGCACAAAAAAAACTGGACGTGGTGAACGACTCCCCATCTCAAATCTGCTTCTTTCATGACATACGTCTAGGAAGTCGAAACGACACGTCCAAAAAAGGCGGAAAACCGTGAGTTGTTGAATTATGATAAAATTTATACTTTTTATTGCATTGGTTTTCCACTACAATAGACATCTTTGTGGGCGACTCCTGCGGGAAAGTGGAGCAGAATGTACCGTAAATTTTTACATCCTCGTAAGTGAGCTTTTTAAAAATGGGTCTTCATGCAGGTGGCCAACAAGGACGGGGTCGAATGCATCAAGTTCAAGCACATCGGCTCCATCCCCTGCTCGTCAAGGTGCAAGTGCCTATGCGTGGAGGTGACAAAGAGACGACCCTCGCTGTGTCAAGAATTTTTTTCTATAATAGAACAGACTTTGTTCAAAGACGTGCGGAATAATTAACATTTGGAGGGGGAAAGACAGGGAGGTAGATGGGTTCCACCTCGAGATGAATTCACCCTACAATAACTCTGACTTCCACAACAACTCTCGCAGTTTTTAGACCTGCGTTCCTCAAGTATAACTAGATTTCTGCCTTCCTCCAGAACGCTTGGCAGCTGAAGGGCGCCGACTCGTGCAAGGCCCTCTCCTGTGACCCCAACTCCAACCCCGACGACCCCCCTCGACCAGGGCGGGGAGACCTGGGGCTGGTGCACGAAGGGACCCCGTTCGAGCCCACGACAACCCCGAGCCCACCACCATCTCCTGCGCGTAAATACAGGGAAAAAAATAAAGTCAGTTCAAATTGTGCTACTTTGCCTTGGATAGGACATGTCAAAGCGGGGGAGAAATGCGATGGTAGCGTTGGTGACGCTGTTCCGGCGAGTGATTTCCTTGTTTGGCCTTTTTGTGTTCCAGACCCAACACATTTCTTCTTCTTCTTCGTGAACAGCTCATCAAGATCCCCTGTGTAGTAACGAAGGATAACAATTGCTACGCCAGATGTTCTTGCGTCTGCCAAAAGGTACTACTGTATATCTTGCTTCTAAATGAAAAAGTACAAAATTTTGCCCAAGTCTATTCCAATTTTTTTCGCAACAAAAAATATGTGCACAGGGATCTTGGACGCCATTGCCCAACACGGACAACTGCGAGGAGGAGTGGTGCGACTCAAAAAAGCATGAGGGCACGCTGCTCAGCGGCGGCGTGCCACCGCCATGGGTTTGTGACATAAAGCCTCGCGGCGGGTGCTGGTCAAAGTGAGCAACTTGGGAAAGCATTCCTCTATCGATTGTGAAGCAAGAGGAAAGAAGATATATACCTATGTCAGCGAGAACGAAGTTTATGTTTTGAATTGCTCGTTGCACGTTGGTTGAAACAGAAAATCGCTTACGTATTTACATACAATGTGGATTTTCGAGAATTACACTTGTTACCTAATACTTCCTGCCAAAAAATGTACTTTTGATATTGAGTGGTGTTTCAAAAAATCATTTGTTCAGTAAATGTTAAAGTACACAGCTTAATGAAACAGCGTTAGTTTGTAGGGGAAAGGACTGTTTTCAAAGTTTTAAGAGTTAAACTCTACCTAGGGTATACGGTATGTTCAACAATGAAAAGGAAGAATCCTTAGTAAGATCACCAATTCTCCATGCCTTCCATGCCTTAAATTCAAATTTCAAAGCAATTTTCACAATGTCGGAAGAACCAAAGCTATCTCTGCAAACCTTGGAATGTTGAAAACCCAGAAGTTGGTCTCTGTTTTGCTTTTTTCGAACCTGATTATGTATTCAACGGGACTGATATCAGGGCAGGATGGGGAGGATGATTACAGCGAGACTGTAAATCCTGAAGTCGAAGCGCTCTGGCTGGGTAAGCAGGAATAACATCTGATAGTAATTGTGGGCTTAATAAAAGATGTTTTTTTTGGGCTGAAAAGCAAAGGAAGCCAGGCTCCACAACAGGTCAGAGAGAAGCAAATGAACTGTGTAGATAGGCATGCAAAAATATGTCCTTTTTATACATTGTTTCATCACTTAGAATGGCTACAACTAAACGCGAAGTAAAGGGAGGAGGAGATATGAACAACTCAAGGTCAAGTTACTCGCTTACAGGCCGAATGGCCAAAGAAGGGAAAAAGTTTGTGACCTTCAAAGTAAGACTTTTGGGCATCAGACGGATAAAATGTCAGACAATTTATTTTATTGATTCTTGATTTTCCTACCTAGTGCGACTGTTTCAAAGAAGAAACAAGAGAAGGAATGTTAGGAGGTGGTATGTACCAATAAGATTATTATTAAATTATTTTTTCTTAAAAAATGTTGCGATGAGATCCATTATATTGCGCTGCGTAAAATTTCTTTCCAGACTTTGGTGTACCCGGCATGGATAACTTGTTAAAGGAAGTGCTGCCGCCTCTTCTGGGAAAGCCTGCTCCTCCCATTATTTCTTTCCCTTTCCCTGACCCTGTCCCGCCGATACTGCCGCAGCCTAAGTCAACTCCTTGTCCAGTTCAAGCTCCTGTTCCTGAAGTTAAGCCAGCCACAGTGCTTCCAATCCCTAAGCCAATAGTCCCACCAGGGCCAGTGATGCCCCTGCCATTGCCACTCCCACCGGCACCACTAGTGGCTACTGTGGTTCCAATCCCTAAGCCTGTGCTCCCTCCAGTGCCACCAGTGATGCCCCTGCCGTTGCCAATCCCGTCAGCACCACCAGTGGCAACAGTGGTTCCAATTCTCAAACCTGCGGTTACTCCAAGGCCAGTGATACCCCTACCACTGCCCACACCTGCTGTGACAGTGGCACCAGTTGTTCCAATTCCTGAGCCTGCGCTCCCGCCAGGGCCTGTGGTTCCCCTGCCAGGGCCAATCCCACCGGCACCACCAGCTGCAACAGTGATTCCGATCCCTGAGCCTGCGCTCCCACCAGGGCCTGTGGTTCCCCTGCCAGTGCCCACACCTGCTGAGCTCCCAGTGTCTACTGTCATGGTCACAACAATGTCCAGCGCCTTGCAGAAAATGACGAAGCCCACTAAAAAGATTAGCACAGACAAGAAACCAGCCACAAGAAAAACGACTGCAAAATTGAGTACAACTAAAAAGCAGGCAAAGAAAACGACCATTAGATTGAGCGCTGCACAGAGATCAACTACGCCAAAATCCACGCCAAAGTCGAGCACAACCAAGAAGCAGGCCAAGAAAACGACAATTAGATTGAGCGCAGCACAGAAATCAACTACGCCAAAATCCACGCCAAAATCGAGCACAACAACCAAGAAAGCAACAACCAAAAAAACAACAAGAAAGCGCACCACAACTACGAAAACCACGACCAAGAAGGCAAGGAAAAAGACAACGGCAAAACCAACGACAAAGAAGACAACGACCACAACCAAACCGACAACCAAGAAGAGGAAACCAAAATCAACTCCAAAGCCGACGACCACGTCGAAGCCCACGAGGACAAGTCAGCAGCAGAACGGCATTAAGCGCTGGAAGAAATGCGTCCAAGGCTCAGTGACGATCCCATGCGAAAAAAAGTGATATCAAATAAACCTAATAAAGTTGCCTTACAAACTTTCGTGTTTATTTTAAACAAATTTGACCGGCAGAAACGGCTCCAAAAAGCCACCCAAGCCCAAGGCACCAAGCGATTCTGGCGGCAATGTTGTAGTGCACGTAAGTATAAAATTGTATTAAGATTCGACTAACACAAAAAACGCATAAATAATTGTTTTTTATTGTTAGAAAAATCCTTCGGAAATGACGCCAAAAAAGCTCCTTGACCCCCAGGCGAAAAAGGCAGTTCACGTAAGACATACTTTCTTACAAAAATATTAATGAAAAACGTACATGCAGTTCCTTTAACTGGAATATATCTCTTGCTATTTCAGGAGCTTCCGCCCGCACCTCCAGAAGCCAAAGAAGCTCCGACACAAAGTTGATGATTGTGTCCAAGAAATATGAACACTTGAACGGGAGTTATTCAACTGTTGTTGATCCTTTATGCTTTTACTAACATTTTTTCTATGTAATGAATGTTCTGAAACATTTCTATAAAGAAATATATTAAGTTTGTCAGTATCTCACGGCATCGTTTGAAATATTGTGTTTAGAGGACATACAATTAGCAATCCAGCAGCCTGTCCGGGATCTCCACTGCCTTCAGGTTGTACCTCTCCACTGACAAGCTGCGGTAAAAAAATAGTTAGGCTAGTTATCATGTGTTCATATGCGTTGAATTCTGCTGTTTTGCATACTCTGCTCCAAAACGTTCCCACTGGTATTCTTCTGTGTCAAAGCTGTAGATGGACTCTGTGTAGGTGCCGTCGCCAAAGTTGCCACCAAACAGGACAAAGGTGTCCTCAAGTTGTCCTGAAATTTTATATGCTAAAATTGAAGTTACAAATAATAATGTGCCTTGTGCTTTTCACCTGGGCTTGTCAGAAATACGTCCTCTGGATAGTCTGGTCCTGCCCTCCACTCCAAAGAAGACAGGTTAAAGATCTCCACTTCAGTCCCTTCCTGTTGCCAAAACCAACCACGGCTTCTGATATTG
>JAAUXU010177557.1_pt1 | contig 10274 bp, 10 predicted proteins | sample 7278151 | NCBI WGS metagenome assembly JAAUXU01 (sample SAMN14350113, study PRJNA611818) | marine sediment metagenome | isolation source: surface marine sediment (1.8m) | place: French Polynesia: Moorea | collected 2018-08 | reverse complement strand
TGATTCGTTTCAGAATGATGCCAATTATATCTCTAGTATCGTAAGAACGAGTGAATTCTTTAAGCTTAAGTCCAGCCATCACTCGAGCTCCGCGGCACGTAACTCTAAGTCTTTGTGTAAGTGTACTTTGCTTGGGTCTTAAGCACTTTGTTCGGGGTCGCTTACGCTGAATCGTTATCGTACGGACAATTGGGATTGGAGGGAGAAAGTCGACTTAGCAAGATTAGGGAAGACCAGAAAGAACCCATTATTTTCCTTTTTCGCATTGTTTGCACAACTGCGTGGAAATTTCAAGATGCCACACCAGGGTTGTCAAACGTGCCGTCTCGTCTTAACGCAAGGTTCATAAGTTCATCAAGAGTTTTCATCATAAGTTTACACACGCTCGACTACTCTATGCCATGAGAAGATGCGTCTGAGGGTGGACTTGTCAACGGTTTAGTCGTCACTGAAGTTTTCCGTCTGGTTCATTGTGCGGGTTCGAGTCATGTTTAGGCTCTGTTGTTGAAGTCACAGTGGCGCGCCGACCAGGGGAGGCCCGACCTTAGCCAGTCCGACCTTTGCCAGCCCGACCAAGCCTTCGTCTCCTGTAAAGTTTGCTCGATTCACGATTCAGTGAATTGGTGAGACGACTATCAGTTTTCAGCCTCTGCAAATAAGAGTCGACTGAAATAACGAGTCGACTCATCCCTACTCTTTGCTGCCACTGGAGGTGGCCTGGCAGGAATGGCAGAAATGTGAAGTAATGTGTACTAAGAGCGTAAGAAGTGTAAGGTAATGTGCAAAGTAATGTGTTCCTTTATGTTTGATATGTACTCTTTGCTGCTAAGAATTAAAAAAGCATTTTACTAATTGGTGCTTTCGCTTCTGCATCATAGTTTCAGCTACAGTGCAATAACAATCCTTACCTGCGACACCTATAATGGCTAATTTAGTTAATTCAAAAAAAGGGTTTTTATGCATCAGAGATAGAGGGCAGAAAATTGTGCAACCCCCAAAATTTCCTTGTTCGGTGTCTTCTCCAGACACACATGCATGCACACAGTTTAGCTTGGCAAAATGGTGACCGCATTGCAAAATTATGCATGAATACCGGCAATACTCTCAGCAAATGCGTCGTTTTGAGCTTTTTTCGGGTTCTTTTCGACAATATTGGAAGTGACTGGAAAGGTCAAAATGATGCTCACCTTGCAAAAACATGTGATTTCGGCAGAGAAACCCAAATTTGAAAAAAAGATACAAGATTGTTCAAAGCACCCTTAGTTCAAGGAAGAATGTATGTGACCTGTTCCCCCTCCCCAGTAGGAGCTTCAAAAATTCCACCCAGAAACATTGTCCTGGGGAGATATGAAACTGTAAGATCATTGTTGAGAAATTTCGGAAAAAAGTAGTCAAGCATAAGTGTATAATGGTAAAGATTCACATAAAATGCCATTTTTGACCGGTGAGCTGCTGAATTGATGCCTGCAGTGCACGCGAAGCAGTGCCAGGCAGTGCACGGCACCGTCCATGGTTCCATCCTTGATTTTCTGGCCAGGCCTTCCAACTAGACTGAACTGTCAGTTGAGAGCTCGACTTGACAATAGAACCGTAGCCAGAGTTAAAAGCAAACAAGCATCTTCTTATATGTTTAAACGTCTACGTAGGACTTGTGAAAATTTTTGTGAACTGTTCGTTCAACGGCAGCTCTGACGGAGTCAACTGGTAGTTGGACTCCCAGACCTCCCAGATGTTCCAGTCCAAGTTATACATGTCTGGTGACTGCGCAGAACATGGTCACGTTATGCACTGCATTAGGATGCTGACTCAGGCAGTGTCAGCTCCAAGAGGTTCATGTGCCGCGCATCCATGTACTATAGGCATGCAGCCGGCCTGGAGGGCCTGCCCAAGATCACACTCAGTCAGTCGGTACCTTGAGCAACCTGTGAGTAAGCAACAAATAACGGCAAAGACTCAACTGTGTGAGTTGCTGCTGCTATTCAGCTTTTCCTGCCACTCCCAAGGGATGGCGTGGCCATTTCTCTGACAATTTTTGCTCAACACCCTGTGACTTCACCACCCATAAATAGCAGCAGATCTCTCTTTTTCATGATCACGACCCGGTGAACATGTAATAAATGTGCATGTAATAAACTGTATTGATTTTTTTTATCGAGAATACAGCCTTGTCACAGGGTTCGTTCCCAAGGTACCACTTGTACTGTATACTTAGGGTACGCATACTCAAAAGAATCAATGCTTGTGCTTCTTATGGAGTCCAGCGCTGACTGAGGCTGAGACTAAGGTTCTTGACCTAAAGACTTTCCGACCTGTGTTGCATGCGCATACAAAAGAAAGAAAGCATCGACTTACGCAACCTGACTGCTTTCAGCACAAGCACTGGAGCGAATGAGTGAATACACAAGAAAGATCTTACAGGGTGCTGTTGAAAAAGCTTCGTGAGCAACATGCAGGGGGAGCCACAACAGAAGAAAATGCTTGCGACAGCTGTGGAAACGCCTCAGAGTGGACATGCTGAACTTGGACATGAGCGATTTTTCAAGCTCGTGGGCGAGGCCGTTGGCGGGTCACTGGCGCGCATGACCTCGTGAGTCACGAGGCTGACAAACAGGGGCTCGACAGCACAAAAGTTGGTCTGCTTTGGCGCTCCTGATAAAGATCCCCTCTGATTGGTGCAGCCTTTTGGTGTGGATTCAGGGTCCGCCGGAACAAACCCAAGAAAGCGAAAAAAAAAGAAAGTCACCCTGTACCTGTTTCTCTTGTAGTACGTGAAGACTTTGAGGTTGAAAAACATCATGAGCCCGAAAGGTAAGGCAATGGTGGTGAGCAGGCGGTACCACATGATGTAGGCCACGATGTAGGTGGGGTTAGTGCGGAGGTCGGAGTACTCGAACCCCACTGCCCCGTCGGGCTCCGTGACAGTCTTGGGAGAGGAGAACATTGACCTTGGCGATCCCGCACAACATGCACGTGCACACTCAGATGGACTCACTCGGACTTCGAAGAACCTCGGCGCGTCTATGAGGATGCACGCGCCAAAGATGGCGATCACGTAGAAGCGGAACTTCCTGTACCAGGCGTCCGCCGTCGGGTAGCAGATGCCGAGAAAGCGCTCGGCAGCGATGGACAAGCATGCGTAGGTGGAACCTGGGTGGAGAAAACAGAGGCGCTCAGCACATGTTTCATGACCAAGTTCTTCTGGCACTCCGACCTGTCATGGAGATGGCGGCCATGGGGTAGATCACGCTGGGGAAGAGCATGTTGTACAGTGGAAAGTCAAACCTGCCGAGGAAAGTTGGAACTGTCAGCACTCCGATATTCAGGAATGATAGTGGTTCTGCAGCCTATGCAAAGAGACCCACCTGAACGCAAGTTGCACTATGAAGAGTCCGCCCGTGAGGATGAAGATGACGTCGAAGAAGGCCAACAAGACCAACAGCTTGTAGAAGAGGTTCGCCTATAGATGAAAAGTGCTTGGCTGCGCCCAAAAATAGCCTTATCTGAGGTGTACGCGGTGGACAATGGAGTGTTGTGCTCCACCTCAAAATGTGTGGCAACTCTCCTTGGTCCACCCTGTAGCACTCGTGGGAGCTTTCAGACATGACACAAGCAGGAGGAAGGTTTAGTTCAAGGAAAAAAGTAGAAAAAACTGTTTCATAAGCTGTCAAACTGCTCAATTTCTGCAAAAAAAAAAAAAAAGAAAATATGAAAAACTTTCCCCAGCATCTCTATTTACTCCGAAATCCAGTGAGCCGAATACTTTGTTCAGCCTTCCAAACACTAATGTTGCTACATCGACGTCGAGACCTCTCCTCTCAAGGAGGAGATGGACGTGGCCTAGTAGTCCTTTACCTTCCTCATGGACCAGATGGTCGCTATGGCGAGCGTGTTGCCGACGACGCCGAAGCCGCCCATGGCGACGACCGAGATGCCTTGGCCGTAGAACTTGAAGTCGTTGAGTAGGGAAGAGCTATTGAGGTCGGACACGCTGCCGCAGATCACGGCGACCTCCTCGTCCCTGCCACACGGAAAAAGACGGATCGCTTGAGCACACCGGAGACTAGCGGTGTAGTGCACTGAGCAGCCCTAGTGTCAGGGCTGTGTCAGCTGTTCACCACGACCGTTTTAAAGTCTTGAAGGCTTAAAAATGGGCAAGACTAGGGCTTGAAAACGTGTCATGCACCGAGTTCCACGGGTTGACCTTGACCCCATGTCCCGAAATTAGCCTCAGGACCCAGAAATGCCTCCAACTTGAAGAACAGCAACAGGGTATTTGAGGGCTCAATCAGTCTTCGATGTTTCTGGCTCTGTGCAAAGCGCTTGATATGCATATTCATTGAATTGCCCAATGTCCTTGCTCCTGATGTTGTTCTTGAAGCCGCACGCATTACTTTTACGAACTAACGTGTCAGTAGTTTGAGCCTACGTTTAGGATTGGACAGAAGTATGAAAAACTTCTTTAAACAGGTCTAGGCAACAAAATAGAATTTCACTAGGATGAGTACGAGTTTGTCCACCTTAACATATGTCAAGATTCTTTCTCCCCAGGTACTGTCTGAGCCTCTCTCACACTTGACTTGTGTGCGTTTTTTTTAATGAAAGGATTTAAACTCAACTGTTCAAACAATTGAACAGGTAGAAGAGAGAAAGTTCATCATCCGTGCTTTTCTCCCCACCAACCATGGACAGGAGAACGTCCAACCGCGCCTTTGACCTTCCCAACGTGAGCAAGGCCAGGACCAAACAACTGCTGGCAGTCATCGAGCGGATTACACTTTCACTCTGCTCCAAAAAAAAGTCTTAAGAAGAACTATGCATTCCCTCACCGTAAAGTGGGACTCGATTGCTGGGGATTGAACTTGATGGCACGGGGGAAATCAAGTGCCCGAGGGCCCTCAAGTCCATCGAGGGCCATAAAGTCAGTGGACGGAGAAAGATTTCGCAACTTTAACAGCTGGAGTCGCCTGTTCAACATACGTTAAAATCTGAGGTCCAGGCATAAAAGTGATACTTCGCCACCCAGGAGCAGAGGGCAGAAGAGGAGAGTCCGTGGACCGAGAGATTGTAAGTACTTCTTAGGTGTCTCTTCCGTCTGCAACGGGCTCGATGCCAAGAACTGACAGAGCATGAAACAGCAACCCTTGGCCGTCCAGAAGAATCACTGTCAAATGAGCAGGAGAGGTTAGGTCAGCTATACTCATGCCCAGTGAGCTCACTGGTGCCAAGTGCAGTTGGTGCCAGCTGAACCGTGCGGTACAGACAAATTGGCATCCCCAAAGATTATGTAGATGAAGCCACTGCCCTCAGCGTGAGGAAGAGGTAGACTAGGGAACAAGACCAGAGGGAGGTTGTGGACCCACCACTCTGAACTGGAGACAGTGCTGTTGAGACAGTGCTGTTGAGACAGTGCTGTTGAGACAGTGCTACAGTGTGTATAAATTGTACTGCATAATGCACTGAGAGGTAAAGGGCAGACATCTCCGTCACAGCAGAGAAACAGTGCCGTGGGCTACCTACTGAGGATATCTACAGATTTAATCTCATCCACGTGCTGCATACGAGGGGGAGCTGATGGAGAAGAGGCTCGCTTGTTTGGAAGAGCCCCTTTAGAGGGGCCCCAGACTGGACCTGCCAGACATGCTGGGCACACTTTTTTTTAAAGTTTCCTTGCACTCTGGCTCGATCAGTAACAGGCTGACTGACATGCCAGACATACACGAACTTGATCTTGGAGGGCGTCTTCACGCTGACAAGCTCAGGTTCAGCGGCAAAAAGTTGATGAAGCTGACTTCCTCTAGCAAATGTGGATTGGAAGTCCGAGGATGCGATTTGTGATCATTTAGCTGACTCGGGCTCCACAGATTACATATTGCAAGTTTCATTTGCAACAGTCACGTAAGTGACTGATACTTCAGAGACAAATGACAACGCAATTGCAGGTCTGGCATCAGTGCATTCTTGTACTTCATTCAGTGCTTTTTCTCACGTAAGTTCGTATGACACACACAAGATCCGCTTAAATTGTCTTCAGTAAGCATGACCAGCTCAACGCAACTGTTGTGCCATGACATAAAATACAACTACGAAACAATTATAGTGTACTTAACTATATGAAATGGATTCGGGCATTATTACACATAGCCAGTGTAAACAACAGTACAACAACAGTGTTTGAACAGTGTTCAAACAGTGATCGAGTGCTACCATTTACGGGAAATTCCCCGTGGATGTCCAACATTTGTCACCACAAACCATTTGAAGACTCTGTAGTCAAATGAAAGTGAAAAAAAGGAGTTTTAGCAATGCCCAAATGCATTTAAAGTTGCATAATACTCTAAAATAAGTCACAATTTTTTTCTTCAGGACTTACTATAAAATATTCTTCTGACCAACTGGAGCAGGTCAGCATTTTGGTGAGTGATTTCCACCCAGTTTGGCAGCCACCAGAGCTGAAATCTCCTTTCACCACAAATTTACTACAGTAGCTTAGAACATAAATTTCAAATCAAGTTGGGCAGAGGTAAAGACAATTTTTTTCCAAAGTATTTGACTGCATCTTCATCTTTTAAGCCCATGGAACAAATCCCAGCTGCCGTCAGTGAATTTCCAAAGTTGACCCCTTTTCGACCTAGCCTAATACAGAGCTTGTCAGGATTGGTGTTGCTACAAAATTAGCATGCACAATAGGTTCTAAAATATGAGGTTAGTTTTTGGAGAGTGAAAAATTGGCTTTAGACACTGTTTTAGCTGATGCAAGTTTCATAGTAAACTTTTTTAATGTGTTGCTATGGGCGGTTTTAGGTCAAAGTTTATTAACACATCGTATGTAGTGCACACTTCTTTTTTCTCAGCCGCAACTTTTGACTGGATTCAGCTACAGAAATGATTTATGCCTTGTGAAAAGCTACGAATCTCCTTTAAAACCAAACTGATATGCACTTTTGCCCTAAGCCCACTCATTTGTTCTCAATACAGTCAATACAGTTTTATTTAGCTACAGAACATAACTTTGATGCCATATTGCGCAAAAATGGGTGGCCCCACATTAAAAGTGCTTATCAGTTTCATTCTAGAGGAGCTTCTTAGCTTTCCGAAGAGGGGTCAAACACTTCTTTAGCTCAATCCAGTCAGGAGTTATGGCTGAAAAAGAGCGTGCCCTACTCCTTCTACATACAGTAATGAGTTATTGCCCTTTGAGTAAAAAGGGCTCATTGTGACTGGTACTTAAAAAAAATGTTTTTAAATATTTTGCCCCCAAAGTATCAGTTTTAAACTGGCCAATCGTTCATAGACTGTATAGCTAAATACGTCCATGGGTGCCCAGATGAATTGCCTCACTCATGCAGCTGGAACGACTGGCGAAACAGTGCCCAAATCTGCCCGATAGCCCAAAAAAGTGGGTGCAATCCCCTACAAGTAGGAGATAGGCCTAATTGAGGGTTTCCAAAGCAGGCCCACAACATGGACCGAGGATCTAAGCTTCTCAGCGGCAAAGTCGGCGTGGACACCACCGTAAATCACGCCCCGGACGTACTCGAGTTGCTGTGGACCAGACCGGACCGGATCAGGACCGCAAAGCATCTCTCTGGATGCAAAAAAAAACCCCGAACGCGTACAAGCAACCTGCTAAAGAGTGCCCCAAAGTGGCACCTCTTTGTCCACCAGCCTCGAGTATGCGAGGCTTCTTCATTCTTTGACCTCATTCTCTGTTCAGTGACCCAAAGAAGAAAACGTGCGGAAAGTGCGGCCTCGCGTGATTTCACGCTTGGTCAGCGCCAAAGCCTGGTCGGTCTCAGCTGGCGCAGTGCAAATGACTTTTGGCTAATTGCGGACTCGAAGTCTTCCAATTCTCCCTCAATTCGACTTTGAACGGGGGGAAAAAAAAGAAGGCTTTTTCCATGGCAACTCTGGCCTCGGCTTGAAGATGCCAGCTGTGTGCACTGCAACGAAATCCCTTCTTTCAGTCAGCAATGTCGGGACTCTAGTAGAGGTAGGTTTATCCTTACGAGCCTGGAATAACCAAGGAGAGAAAGTCTCGATCTTTTTCTCTGTACCTAAATCATAAGCTTTTCATAGCACGCCCAGAAGACGTGATCGACCCCCCTGGTCAGCTCCGTCCGCTACAGGGCAGAGGACCTTACCAATCACGCAATGAGCCCACCGGGTGTGTCGGAAAGCCTGCCAAATTAGACAGAGGTCCAAGTTGTTGACGCTTATTGGGCTCCTGTCAAAGGCGGACAAGCTGTCGTTAAGGGGTTGTGGTGTACAGGGTGACCTCGACGGCCTCCAGTGCAGTCGGCGCCCGCACCTGAGGTCGTTCCGGCCTTCGACACCCTGTGCCACCGTCACGCACCCCGAAGATCCAGCCAGGTACGTGCTCGGAATACCTAGCTAAAACTGTCCTGGATAAAACTGTGAAGGACCTCGCGGACATCTGGAGGTGGACTTTTCCACGCCCTTCGCGTCTCTCCACTTAAAAGAATGAAGCCCCGGACAATCCGAAAAGTTACTGACTAAACGCTCCTTAAATTTGAGACGGAAAAAAAGGGTCCTTCAACTAATTCCTTACGTGAATCCGTCGAAGCCGCTGTCGCTGCTGTCCTTCGTCATCCTGATTTTGCGCCCCTGGAGAGGCCAAGCAGGCACCTGGGGAAGAAGAAGGAGAAGTATTGAACCGTCAGCAACACCACGGACGAGGGCACTGATTGCGTGACGCCGCAGCTGAGCACAATCACTGATCATGGTCAAGCACCAGCGTTACTTATTGGTGGGAACGTCCTACAGGGTGGCCCACGAGCTTCTGCTGCATCGTCATTGCTTCATCCGACGACGACATATTTAGAGTGGATGCATTGCTTGAGCACCACGAGCATGGCACGTGCACAGCTGGGCAGTCCTCTGCCCAGGTGAAGTCAGAAGCAAGCATGGCTAGGCCTTGCGCGGGCCTTTCGTGCCCGTGTTCATAGCCATATAGCGTGACTGGTTATGTCTGTAACATGAGTAAAGTTTGAAATTGTGCACTTTTTTGTAGAAGGTGGAATACAACCCGAGTAACAGAACTCTTACGTCCTTGGCAGCCTTGTAAGTGTAATAAAGTACAACGCTGGAGTGAACGTACCTAAGTAGTCGCCTCGAGACACAATATCCTATTAGGCCTTCGATTTAGTTGACTCTGACTGAATTCAACAGTTCATCCTAACGAAACCTTTTATTTACTCATCCCACCAAGTTTAGGGAAATTATCCAAGCCTAACAAAACAACCAGGTGCTTGACATGTTTAATTATAGAGGTAAGTCCGAAATTGTTGGCACCCCCTCGAAAACCTCATTTTCTTCAGCACATAATTCTGAATATATGACCTTGAAGGCAGGTGCTCCCCCTTTGCACTGCACGACTGAGGCACACACTCATTTATTTCATACATGGACTTTTGCATCTTGTTCACTGAAGAACTTGGATGCATAATTTAGAAATTTACCTGTTCAGAATTATTGGCACCATCTGGGAAGGATGGGCAATATGGGGGAAAAATGGGGTAAGGGGGGGGGGGGGAAGCTGTTGAGCACTTGCTGCTTGGGCTTGTCCTCCAGCCTCAGGGACTTCTCGGACTTCGAGGGTGATGTCACTGTGCGGCGCTCCTCCACCTTCTTCCAGACGTTCCAGGAACATCGAGGGCTTTGGAGATGGTCCTGCGGTCCTTGATGGAGTCGTCAGAGTCCGTCTGACCGACAGTGCACTCTGTCGTGTCGACGCTGAGCTCTCTGGTCTTTACCATGGTGGCTGCGGTGACGATGATCATTTTTCTGGCAAATCTCCATCCAATGTTTCTGTAGCAGTTGAAACCACTAGTACAAACCTCAATGTCAGTCCGGGGACTGACGGGATGCCAACAATTTTGAACGGAATCAACTTTGAAGTTCTTTGTAAACCTTAGGGAGTCCAAGTAATTTCGGTCTTAACTGTGCGTCCAAGACTTACAGGGTCTTTCAAAAAAGCTTTGACTTTTTTTTCAGCGGAATCCATATTTTTTATGGCACATCTGCGTACAATGGTTCAAATGAGAGTTGAATATTGGACAAATTGTTGATCTGTGTGCTGCAACTCTCACAATTCCATCATGAAAAACAAGTAACCGTCATTACAGAGACCGAACTGTAGCAAAAAGTCATCATGAACGCCGAAACCTCAGCGACACCAGCAACGTGATCAAAGAGATGAGCATGAGTGTCATGCTCACCATCGGCACGCAGGTTGTTGCCACCACTCTGCTGTC
>JAAUXU010155937.1_pt1 | contig 10275 bp, 11 predicted proteins | sample 7278151 | NCBI WGS metagenome assembly JAAUXU01 (sample SAMN14350113, study PRJNA611818) | marine sediment metagenome | isolation source: surface marine sediment (1.8m) | place: French Polynesia: Moorea | collected 2018-08 | reverse complement strand
TACCGCCCGGCACGCTTGCTTTTCCCGCATCCGCATCCAGACTCCGCCAATCATGTCGAGCCGTCGGGAGATAACGTCCGCCATTTCCGTTTGCGGGAAGCGCTGCTGGGCCGGAAGGCATGCCCTCAGGACTGGTGGGTGATGGAACTTGCCTGCTCATCGACGCGCATCATGCGGCAGAGGGCGTCAAACCTAAGGGGGTGAACGCGGTAGAGTTCGCGCCCGGCGTCAAAAGATCTGAAGCGATCCGCTTCCGTGTTGTAGCCAGGGGAGATGACCACCTCGCATTGATTCTGCATCAAATGGGCAGCGGACAGATTGACGCCTCCGGTAGCACACAAATTGATGTTGCTGAGAATCAGCTGCGCGTTGCAATCGAGACGCAGAAAATAGAGCGCTTGGCCGAGATCGCTGAAAAACGAAAGGCTGCAATTGGGTTGATCGCGAAAGTGCTCTTTGAGGACTTCGCGAATCACCCAGTCATCCTCCACGATGAGAACATGGGTTTTTTGCGGATAGGGGATGATCTGCGCCATCGTCTCCTGCAGCGGCCGGGACCTGGGCCGGTCGAATGGGTTGATGCCAGCATACTTCAAGGGAAGCAAAAAGCGTGCAAGCCCATTTTGCGGGATTTTTCCAAGAAAAAACAGGATTCGGCGCCCATTTTGGCGGAATTGGTTTACACACTAGGCAATCGGATTCCCACATGGAAAAGGAAATCGACAGGCAAACAGCGTTTCAGGCAATGAGGTGTTCCCGGTCGACGGCCATGTTTTTGGGATACAGGCTTTCGATGCTGCCCCGGGTTGCATGCAGGCAGCCCAACCCCAGGGTGAATCCCTGATACCGGATCATGACATATCCGCCCGCCCCCCCCTGAATCTGATCGCTGGTTGCGGCGAATGCCCGCCGGGCCAGGTAGTCTCCGAGTTGATCGGCCGTGAGCGTGATGCAATTGCGGGTGGCCCCTGCGCCCAGCACCATGGCGGCCGCCGTCGTCAGCTTGGGGTAGCGGTTGCCGACCCGCAGGAAAGGCAGCCCCACCGGGGGCCTGCCGATGACGGGCGGACGATGGTCGGCCGCCACCATGCAGATTTCCCGTCGGTTTTTGGGTAGAATGCAGTACGTATCGAAGCAGCGGGCGGAAAGCCCGAAACGCCGCCGGATTTCGACCAGCAGGGGATCATTCGCGCTGTAAGGGCGGCATCCATGGCCACCCCATGGACTTTCATGGTCGTCCATACGGGGCGTCGCGGCCGAATGGGGCGAATCCGGTGCCGTCTTCTCCAACAGGACCACGTAGAATCCCGCCGTGTCGTTTTGATGCGGCCAAACGCGCATGCTGCTTCGCAGGTCGGGATGGAAATCCCGGCCCTGCCATCGCACAAGGCCGGGAGCCGTGCGCATGCCATCGATGCGGGACGGCAAGATCCGCACCGCCCCGGGCCATTCCCGCATGACCGCATCGACGACCGCCTCGTTCTCCTCGGGCGCATAGGTACAGGTGCTATAAACGATCCGCCCCCCCCGGGCGCAGCGACGGATGGCCTGGCGCAGCAGCAGTTTCTGTTTCCGGGCTTTGCTCGCATAGGGCGGGTCGGCACCGGGTGTCCGCGCTGGATTTCGGCGGGAGGTTCCCTCGCAGGTGCAGGGCGCATCCACCAGGACGGCATCGAAAACGCCGGCCGTGCGCGGGTAATTGACCCCGTCCATGCAGGTCAGGGTCACATTGGCGAGGCCCAGGCGGTCGATCATCATCCGCGTGGCCCGCTGGCGCTCGCCGATGACGTCGTTGGAAACGACGGTCCCCCGGTTTTCAAGTGCCAGGGCAATCTGGGCGGTCTTGTTCCCGGGCGCCGCACACAGATCGAGGATCCGCTCGCCGGGACGCGGGTCCATCACCAGGACCGGAAGCATGGAACCGGCTTCCTGGATCTGAAAAAGACCGGCGCGATAGGCCCAGTGGTGCCCCAGCCCCGCCGCCGGATATTTGACCCGCAAGCCCGTCGGGTGCCAGGGCAGCGCCTCGGTTTCAAACCCGGATCGCGCCAACATGGCTCGCAGCGAAGCAAGATCGGTTCGATCGGCATTGATCCACAGGAAGCGATCGAGGGGGCGCGCCAGGGAGCGGGTAAAGGCTTGAGGATCGTCAAGAATGCCGCTGTAGCGCACGGTCATATAGTTAATGTTATTCATATACTATTTATATTTATATTATTATAATATTTCTATATTTTATTTATCGATTTAAAACGCCGTACAACCACCCGGGGCCCCCACGGCCGCCAGACGTCAGGATCGGTGGGACCGAAATAGACCGTTGTGGGCGCACCCAGCAGCCCGGCCAGATGGGCCGGCCCGCTGTCGTTGGCGCAAACCGCGACAGCCCCCTTCATGAGCCCGGCCAGCGCCGTCAACGACGGCGTCGCGATGCACGGAAATCGATCGGGATAATGCGCGGCCAAGCCCCGATCGATTTCAACCTCGCCGGCCAGGAAGACCGGTAAAACGCCTCGGGCGTGCCATTCGCGGGCGGCGGCCTCAAAGCGATTGAGCGGAGCGCATTTGGCCGCACTTCCGGCGCCCGGAGCCAGAACCGCATAGGGTTCGGCCGGGCGTATGGTGGCGCCATCCGGGCACGCCAAGGGGGCGTGCGAGAGTTTTCCCGTTCCGGGGATAAGGCCTTTCAAGCACTGGTGCAGGTAGACGGCCATGTGCTGGCCAACCTTCCGCTCGCGCGCCGGGCAGACCTTGATCGACGCGACGCCGGCCCGATCACGCAGCGCAGCGCAGCCGTCCGCATCCAGGGGCAGGCAGGCCAGTACCCGTGCCCCTCTCAGGATTTTGATTTCGGCCCCGGCCGGCGCATAGAGGTTCAGGCATTCGATATCGAATACCGCCTCGGCCAGGCCAAAATATTTCAACAAACCCGCGGCAGGCAAGCTGCCCGCCACCGCTATCTCCATTTCCGGGCGCCCCTCACGCAGTGCCCGCAGCGCCGGTGCCAGAAGCAACGTATCCCCCAAGGCCCCGGGTTTGACGATCACCAGTTTTTCAGTGGGCGTGTCCAAAGCGTATAAACCACCTTGGCGATGGATTTCATCGCGCCGATCTTGCGCACCGTCGACCGCCCTTATATAGGCTTTGCCCCCGGTCGTAAAGCCGCACGCCGCCCGCCGTCGTCACCCGCCCGAATGTCCTGGAAATCGCTTCCTGACTGACAGTGCGCATGCTCATCGGCGACGTGTCCCATGACCGCGTGGCCGCATACCGTCCCGGATGCGCCCCCTGCGGCGCCCGCTGCGGCCGGCGGTATTTATTCCCGGGACCCTTCTGGCCGCTGCAGACCGGTGGTTCACGGAGAGGCAATGCCGACGGCCCAAGCGGCGATCGCGGCTATTCCGGCCGTATCCGCGTCGTGGTCACGTTTCCTAACTGTGCCGATTTCCCGAACGCCCGTCTTGCCGGCAGGCTCGCTCCCCAGCGGAGCAGCCCCTTTACCTCCCGGAACAGTCAGATCATCCATCGCGTGGCCCGCCGCTCCCCGCGAGCCCTGGGTCACCCCCAGCTCCAGGTCCGGCCCAGATGATCTCCCCTCTTTCGATCGGGCGGCAAGCATGCTATGGAATAATCCATCTCGTCATCGCACGATGCGTTGCGATCCACCGAACCGCAGCGACAGGCGGGGGCATCCTGCCTGAAGCCCTCCACCGGTCGACACCCCAGGCCACGGAGACGCCTATTGACCGTCGCCACCAACACCTTGATCACCGGTCCCCCGGGGATCGGCAAAACCACGCTGATCCGCAACGTCTGCAGTGCGCTGGCCGACCAGCAAATCGCCGGGTTCTACACCGAGGAAATGCGGCGCAACGGCGAACGCCGGGGGTTTGAACTGGTGGGACTGAACGGCGAGCGGGCCTTACTGGCCCATGTCGACAACCACAGCCCTTTTCGGGTGGGCAAGTACGGGGTCGATGTCGATTCCCTGGACCGCTTCATTCAAACCCTGGAGTGTCTGACACCGGCCATCGACCTGATCGTTATCGACGAGATTGGAAAAATGGAGTGTTTCTCAGCGGCTTTTCGGCAGCTCACCCGGCGCGCACTCGCCTCGGAGACGCCGGTGGTGGCCAGCGTGGCCCAACGCGGCGGCGGTTTCATCGCCGAAGTCAAGGAACGCTGGGATGTCCGCCTCTTCGAGATGGGATGGGACAACCGCGATCACCTGTTACCCCAGGTTCTCGGGCAATTGATGTGATGCCCAGCCTTACACCGCCCGCTCCCCGTGGCCGTGGATCGTCGGCGGCACCGTCCGATCACCGCAGGCCCTCTCCGCAACGCATGGTTTTGCGCTATGCGGTCGAAGCGGGTGCCAGGGATGATCTGTGCAGCGACCTCGCGCACCGCAGCGGACTGACGAAATCCCGGATCAAACAGGCCCTCTCCAAGGGTGCGGTGTGGATCAAGCGCCCAAAAGGGCGACGCCGACGGGTGCGGCGCGCAACCACCCGGCTGCATTCCGGCGACCGGGTCGAGCTCTATTACGATGCCGCCATCCTCGCCCGGCAGCCCCCCGCCTCCGAATGCATCGATGATCATCGCGGCTTCAGCGTATGGTACAAACCGGCGGGAATGCTTACCCAGGGGACCGATTTCGGCGACCACTGCAGCCTGATGCGGGCCGTACAGAAAGCCTTCCGTGACCGACGACCGGTCCACCCGGTCCACCGCCTGGACCGCGAGGCCCGGGGGCTGGTCCTGGTCGCCCACGACCGTCCCACGGCCGGCAGCCTGTCGGCGCTGTTTCGCCGGCGCCAGGTAAAAAAGGGCTATCACGCCGTGGTGCAGGTCCGGCTCGAAGATGCGTCCGGATTCCGCGCGCTCGTCACGCCCCTGGACGGCAAACCGGCGGTTACCCGCTACCGCGCCGTCCGTTACGATTGCGCATCGGACCGGACCGTGGTCGAAATTCGGCTCGAAACGGGGCGTCGGCATCAGCTCCGGCGGCACTTTGATGCCATCGGCCATCCGGTCCTGGGCGACCCCCGCTACGGAGACGGCAATCAGGATCCCTCCGGCCTGCAACTCTGGGCGTCTTCGCTGGCCTTCACCTGCCCGCAGTGCCGGCGGGAACATGTCTACACCCGGCAGCCGGCCCTTGCGGCCGGCGATCAAACAGACGTCATCCGCAACCACCGCCCCGGGGAAACCCACTCGTGAGCCTGAAGACCATCACCGACGATCTCGTAGACGCGCTGGATCGGCTGCAATTCGCGCCACCGGTAACGCATGTCTACAACCCGCTGCGCTATGCGCGCCGGCCTTATGACCGCTATTTGCGCAGGTATGGCCAACGTCCCAAACGGGTCATTCTGGTGGGCATGAATCCCGGCCCCTGGGGCATGGCCCAAACCGGTGTGCCTTTCGGGGAGATCAGCTATGTCCGGGACTGGATGGGCATCTGTGAGTCGGTGGACAAACCATCCCCTGAACACCCCAAGCGGTCGGTGGATGGGTTCGCCTGCCGCCGCAGCGAGGTCAGCGGTCGGCGGCTGTGGGGCTGGGCCGCAGACACCTTTGGAACGCCGCAGGCCTTTTTCAGGCATATCTTCGTGGCCAACTACTGCCCCCTGATGTTCATGGAGACCGCCGGGCGCAACCGCACACCGGACAAGCTGCCGGCGGCGGAAAAACGCCCTCTGCTGGCCACCTGCGACGAGGCCCTCCAACGCACGCTGCACCACTTTGAGCCCGGATACGTCATCGGTATCGGCGCCTTCGCGGCCGGACGCGTGGCCGCGGTATCCGACGGCCGCTTTGTAAGCGGTCAGATCACCCATCCGAGCCCGGCCAACCCGCGCGCCAACCGCGGCTGGGCCGGCGTCGTCACCGCCGAGTTCCGCCAACTCGGTGTTCCGCTCTGAAGAACACCCGGTTCGCCCTAAAAGGCCGACGACAACCCGCCTCTCAAACCGATCGAGACGGCGGGCGCTGGCGCTCACGCCCGGAAGCGTCCCTGACGTGAGCCTTTCCCGTCCTGCCTCCGAGTGAATCCTGCTCCGGGTTCACCCCATGCCGATCATGGCCAGGGCCTCGTCGACGTGGAAATAGGGGCGCATTTCATAAGTGAACCCAGGCACTTCGAAAAAAATCGCCATATAGCTGCCCAGGTATTTCAGGCCTTCGGCCAGGCGTGAGTTATCGAGCTCCCACAAAGAAAAGGACTGAATCCCCTCGGTCTTGCTGGCATTGATGAAAGGTCCGCGGCGGGTCATGAACTCCGGGGCCTGGGGCGCCTCCAGAAAACGCTTGGCCATATCCTGAACACTCGTGGTCGGATAGGCGATTTGGGTAATGATGACCATTTTTTCCCTCCCTGTGGCTTAAGGATTGAATTTGTCGCGTTGGCGACCGACACACCCTCGCAAGGCCGACAACACCCGCAGGGGCGACACTAAGGCAGTTTCAGCAAACGGTGTTCCGGGACAATACGCAGCATGCCGTTCTCCCGACGAGGCTCGAGGCGGTGAGGCGTATCCGTTATGGGTCGAAGGCGCCGCCGTTTATGGACGCGAAGCCGCGGCGCGTCATCCGGGTCATGGGCATTCCGTCGGTCTTGAACGGATATCGAGGACGAGCGGGGTAACAATGATCAGGGGGCCAATGCATTGGCCGTCATCGCCGGGATCGTGGCGCAGCCGTTTTCAGCTGTAGGGGATCGCTAGAAAGCAGATTGATGATTAAAACTAAAAATAAGCGCGGCTTCGGATTTGTCGACCGATGATTACTTCACCCAGCCGATGTGAGCAGTTCCGCCATCCGCTCTCGGCTGCGTACCAGATCGTCGCGGTCTGCGGTGAAGATCTCAAGCGTCATGTCCCCTTGGTAGCCGATGCTTCTCAAGGCCGCGGCAACCGCCGGGAAGTCGATCTGGCCATCGCCCAGTGGAAGGTGGTCGTCACGCCGGCCGCGGTTGTCACTGACGTGGAGATGCCGCAGCCGGGAATGAAACCGCCGAATATAGGCCAGAATCCGCGTCATACCGTCCGGCCCGATGTGGGCATGCCCGATGTCCAGCGTAAAACCCAAATGGGGATATCGGGCGAAGCATCGGTCCCAATCGTCCAGCGCGCCGAAAGGGGTCAGTTGGGGGAAGAGATTTTCAAGACACAAATCGATTTTTGCCCGCTCAGCGCATTCGACGGCCTCGTCCAAACTTTCACGGGCGAAATCGGTATAGAGCGTTGGCGCATTGCGCCCCATGCCGCTCATGTAACTCGGATGCAGTACGGCCCGGCGTGCACCCAGATACGCGGCCACTTCGATGGAGGCCCGTATTTCGCCGCGTGAAGCCCGTCGGATGCTGGCGGTCAGATCGGCCGTGGAAAGAAACGTGGGCAGGTGGCAGACCAGCCCCATCCTGTATTTCGCGAGCGCTTCCCGGATGGCTTCGGATTGGGACTGCAACATCTCGTGATGGGCTTCGGGGGGATCCATGGCCAACTCGAGATAATCGAATCCCATGTCCCCGAAAGCCTCGATTTCGTCGAGAACTGGCCGAATGGGATAGTTCATGGCCCCGAAGCGCATGTTCAGTTCCTCAGGCGGCTGCCGGTCATGTATTGCGGCGGCAGCTCGCGGGCGACCACCCCGAGGGTTTGCGGCCCGGGGGCCGAGAACCCAAGCACCCGGTTCAAAAAGCGCATAATCATCCGGTAGGTGGCTCCCCAGATGATTTCAGGGCCCTCATCGGTGTCAAAACGAAAGGCGGGGAAATCGAGCCGCCCGCCGCCCGAGCGCCCACCGACATCCGGCATGGACAGGCGGTAGCAAATGTAACCGCTCGGATTCAGGAATTCCCGCACCGGAATCCGCACCACCCGCTCGACCTCCCAATTGGGGTGAAACCTGTGCTGACGGCGCACCCCGACCACGAGGGGCAGGATTACCCGGCGGAACATGACCAGTTCTTCGGGGGGCAGTATTCCGAGCAAACGGGTCGCGCAAGGAATCAGGCGCATTTCCTCCCACCCTTCGCGCATTGCGGCGGCCATCAGCAGACGCAGGCGCTGCAATGCCTGGGGGTGCTCCCGGCGCCAGTGGGCCGCGTGACGCCAGCGACGCAGGGGAGAGGCCGGCAGGCGCAACAGGCGGCTTAGGATCGTGTCAATGCCGGGCTCGACACCGCCCCCCGGGCAGCAGATGTCACCGGGTTGTTTCACCCGCCGTGAGCGCTTGTTCAGGATCAGGCACGGTTCGGCAGCCTGCTGCGGACCGAGGGCGCAGCCACCGATGATCAGGAAGACCACCGACACGTGCTGCAAATCATCAAAGTCGATGGGCTGCAGCGCATCGAGAGCCCCTTGCGAAGTCAGCAACCGCTCGGCCCGCTGTCGAAAGGCGGCCGGTGTCTGCAGGCAACAAACAGCCCCGGTCTGGTCTAAAGCGTCGATCATAAGAATCGCTCGGCGGTTGGTCGAAAATGGCGGCGGACTCAATCAAATCCTTCGGCATTATAGAGCTTGCACCTGCGCTTGTCACCCGTGCGAACGGATTCGTCCGCGCTGGCGTGCTTGGTGGTTGACAAACCCGTGGGCACTTAATAAAAAGGACCGGTCGGTTTTTTTAAGGATCCAGGCATGCCCGCGAAAGGCGAACGCACCCGTCAGCGAATCATCGAACTGGCCCTGCCGGTTTTTTCGGTCAAGGGCTATTTCAACACGTCTATCAGCGATATTCTCGCGGCTACCGGTCTGACCAAAGGGGGGCTCTACTGCCATTTCCAGAGCAAGGAAGATATCTGGTACGCGGTATACGACGAAGCCGTCAGCGTCTGGCGCCAGACGGTTTTTAAAACTATACGCCCGGTCAAGGATCCGCTGGAGCGCATCGCCAAGACCTGCGAACGTGTCCTGAACCCGTATCTCGAGGGTGAAGTTTTTGATGGCGGGTGTTTCTTCGTCAACATGCTGGTGGAGCTTTCCGGCCAGTCTGCCGCCATGAGCCGACACATTCTCAAGGGCTTCGTCGGCTTCGCCAAACTTTTCCAGAACTGGCTCAAGGAAGCCGATGCTGAAGGTCAACTCCGGGAGGGTCTGGATATCAAGGGGGTGGCCAATTTCATTGTCATCTCCCTTAACGGGGCGGCCACCCTGTATGCCGCCAGCCGCGACAAGGCCGTCCTGCACCGCACCAACCGCCAGCTTCAGACTTATCTGGCGCTGTTGAAGAAGCAGGCGGGCGAAGGTCGTCCATAAAAGGCAGCGTGCGGACAGGGATACAGCGCTCTTGGCTTGAACCCATTAGGGCCATTTCCGGAGAGATATGGCGGAAGTCAATTTTTTAATTTACACACCGACCGGTCCCGTCCAAAGGAGCACTCATGAACGTCCAGCACCTGTTGGCTCGACGAACCGAACGCATGCAAGTCAACGCCATCCGGGAAATCCTTAAAGTGGCCTCCCAGCCCGGCATGATATCGCTGGCCGGCGGCATTCCCGCACCGGAAAGCTTTCCGCTTGAACTCATCGCCGAATTGAACGCCAGGGTTCTTGCCACCTACGCCACGGATGCGCTCCAGTACGGGCTCACCGAGGGCTTTCCGCCTCTGCGTCATGCGCTGGCAGACCGGCTTGCGACCAAGGGGATTCCCGTTGGAATGGAGGATATCCTGGTGACAAGCGGTTCCCAGGGCATTCTGGACGCCGTTGGCAAAACATTGATTTCGCCCGGGGATCCGGTTGCCGTCGAATCCCCGACCTACCTGGGGGCGCTGCAGGCCTTCACGCCCTACGAGCCGCATTACCTGGCGCTGGCCTGCGACGACGAAGGCTTGATCCCCGAATCCCTGGAGGCGGTACTCGGCCGCCGATCCGTTAAATTTGTCTATCTGGTCCCGAATTTCCAAAATCCCACCGGCAGGACGCTGTCCTTGTCGCGGCGCCGGGCCGTGGCCCACATTCTCCAGCGCTACGATGCCTTGCTGGTAGAGGACGATCCTTACGGTGATCTGCGGTACGAAGGAGAGCCCCTTCCCGCCCTTAAAACGCTGGCGCCAGAGCATGTTATCTATATCGGCACCCTTTCAAAGATTTTCGCCCCGGGTTTGCGTCTGGGCTATTGCGCCGCGCCGGCCGCCATCCGCGACTGGTTGGTTCTGGTGAAACAGGGGGTGGATCTGCACACCGGAACATACGCTCAGGCCCTCGCCGCCGAGTACATTGCCGGCGGCTACCTGGACCGTCATCTGCCCCGCATCATCGAACTCTACCG
>JAAUXU010030351.1_pt1 | contig 10275 bp, 6 predicted proteins | sample 7278151 | NCBI WGS metagenome assembly JAAUXU01 (sample SAMN14350113, study PRJNA611818) | marine sediment metagenome | isolation source: surface marine sediment (1.8m) | place: French Polynesia: Moorea | collected 2018-08 | reverse complement strand
TGCATTTTTGAGGCACATTTTTTATGATTTCTACTTGCAGTATGGGGAAATTTTTCTTGTGGCAAAGGGGGGGGGGGGGGGTCAATAAATCTTTTTCTTGAGACAAGGGGGGTCAATAAAGTGTCCTGCAGGAGGGGGGATTTGGACTTTACCCTTCGGGAGGGGGGTAACGATACCCTCCCCCCCCATGCCCACGTATGCTTGTGGCTCTATTTGCGTCAATTTTTTTTAAAAAAACTAGCTATCCGGGCCCGCTTTACTGGTCCTGTATACTTTTAACCCCATTCCTGAACTCTATCTCACATTAGTTCATTTGGTCCTCCAAATTCAAACTCAAAAGTCAAAAATATGCTTTTGCCTCCCCATACCTTTTGATTTCCCAATTTTATTAATTTCCCACCCTTTAAATTCAAACTCAAACTCTTTTGCCTCCCCACACGTTGATTTCCCCCATGTTGAAATATAATATTTTTAAAATTTGAAATTTGAATTTGAATGTGGATACACTTTCATTTCACTCAAACAAAATATTTATTTAATTCAAATCCAGGAGGCTATTTAGTGGTTCAGGGTGGGGGCGGCTAGCACTCCTGACTCTCATGCATGAGGTCCGGGGTTCAAATCCCGGTGCCGCCCCACCAACTTACAGCCAGTTTGGAGCCCATCCATCCCCATACCCAGCCTAAAGTCAAAGAATATCAAGGGCTTCCCTGAAGAAGGTAAAGTTGGGGCCGAAGGACTGTGGTTCCTGAGAGCCCCACGGGAAGCAAAATAAATAGTGGTTCAGGGTGGGCACCCACAATATAGACAGTTTTGGTTACAGAGTGACCCATGTTTTTAATGTCACAGAAACCATCCTTGGGCCATGCCCTTTCAGAATATATATGGTTTATGAGGTCCATCTCTCACAGTTTTGGAGAAAAATGAGGACAGACAGACAGACAGACATGCCAAATTTATATGTCTGAGTCTGATAACACCTTATTGGCCACATAGTCAATGGTGGGTTAAACCGAGGGAACATGTCATTGAAACTAACAATTATCTGTCCATGGGTGCAACAAGCCTGCCCCCACCCATCATCCTACAGAATCCGTGGATACTGCAGGAGAGGACGAGCGAGGAGGGGGGAGACGGGTCATCTTGCATTGTCACCGTGCACCCGTGTCGACCGGGAGAACACGGTCGAGATATTGCACGTGGGCCACCACCAATACCGGACGGCTAGTAAGGGCACACAGCCTCCACTAGCAGGGCACACAGCCACCACTGTGTCAGGCCCAGACGGTGAGGGGCTTCCTCGTAGCCACCACAATGTTCAGAAGCCTAAAGACGCCGCAAAGATACCTATGGGGGGGGCTTCTTCTAGAAATATGCCTAGCCATTACATAATCTTTAGCGCGGAGAAGAGGGACATCATCAGGTATAAAAACCCCAGGTTGGAGTGCCCTTGGGAAAAGTACATGTCACTTTCTCACTCTTCCTCAATCGCACCGACATCTTGCCGCTCTTCTTCGTCACAAGCTTGCATCTTCTTCACCAACCCCTAGGCTCCGATGTAGTCTTGCTTTGTTTCTTAGCAGGGTCCGTCGCCTTTGCCGGTCGCCGTCACATTGTCGTGTCCGATGAGGGGCCGAGGCACTCCTCGTCATCGTGGGGTCCCTCCCAACCGTTCCCTGAGTCCTCCGACCGCTTCTGCCCCAGGGTCGAGTTGTTGGCCATGTCCGCTGGGCCGGACAAGGTGTAGTCGGACGTCCCGGTGCAGTCCATGGATGTCTCCATTGATTATGCGGAGGTCCTGGTGTCATCTCACCCACCAAGTGCCTCCGTTGATGGACAGGGTGGAGCGACTCATGCACCGACTGTGACCCAAAGTCCTGGCCTGTCCTCCAGGCGGTGTGCCCCATCCAGGCGACCTCGGTCCAGGTGGCCTCTGACCTCCCTCAACGATCCCAGACATCTGGGGGAAGCATCCTTGCCCTCCTGATGTCACAATCAACCTCTGACCTTGAAAAGTTTTGGGAGCCACGTGGACAGCCACCCTCTCGATCCGACGTCAGCTGTCACTCCGCCAAATTTATATATTTTTAAATAGTGAATTTTATTATTTGGTGTCTTTTAAAATAATTTCCGGTCAAATTGTGAGTGCTTCAGTAATGCTAAAATCTTTCATGCAGTGACATACACGTGATGGAATTCAGGATTGAAATTGTTGGTGTGGCAATTGTACTGCTTGCTGCAGCTGCTGGATACTACTACTATTACTATGTGCGTAAAAGACAAGACATGGACATGGTGCAAGCCAATGCCGGGGTGCAATCGCGGGCCAGCCAAGCAAGTGCTACAGCCAGTGTGAGAGGCAGTCGAATCAGTCAAGCCGCAGTAAGTCGTGCAGGTGTACTGTCCCCTCCCGCAGGGAGTCAGTTGGCCGTGGCTGGAATGAGTACAGAGGAAACTGGGACAAGTGTCTCAGGACAAGGGGTCACGGGTCAAGAAGAAGATTTGGAGGATATCACTGCCAACTCCAACCCTCTCCTGCAGAGCAGCGTTGTGGGAAGCTCCACTCATAAATCCACAAATGACCCAGCCAACTTAAACACTCTTGGGAAAACTGCAAGTGAAACAGACAGATCGCAGATGGGAAAACAGGGTTCTTTGCAAATGCACTATGAAGGCAGCCAAACTGAAACAGAGAGTGGTGTTGCTCTCAGTACGTTAGGAGAACCTCAGGATATTGATGAAGAAGGAACTCTAGTACTGGATTGCTGCTCAATTGTTTCAGTTTGTTTGCTCGCTGTAGTTGCTATCTTGGTTGGCATCTGTTACTTGCATGGATTGACTTTTCAGCAACTTATTCATCATCCAAGATTTCTCCCATGTCTCTCTGTCGCCTTTTTCGTCAGTGCGCTTGTGATCTTTGCATACATGCACCGACTGGGGCACATAAGAATATTTGTGGATGAGTCTCCAAAGTCAGTTGGAGCTGCATACCCTGCGTCTGGCTCCGGTCCTTCGTATCATTCTGCTCCTTCTTCCAGGAAACAAAGATCGCCAAAAGTGTCTAGAGCAGGCAGTATGACCCTTGGATCAAAAGCTTCTTATCCACCCTTCGAAAGCAACTATCCAGTGAGAGCAACAGAAATAGTCAAAAGAGTTTGTCCCCCTGATCCATGCCCCTTTGGTGGTGGTGCAGGAGCAAGAGATTCCAAAGTGAAGGCAATGTCAGCTGCCCAAGGTGAATCACCTTCGTCACAGCAAGTACCTTCAAAAGCTGGAGATGTACCATCTGGTAAGAGGGTTGGAGGAGAAGCTTCTGCTGAAGCTCAAGGTGGAGGTACGGCAGGGGGAGGTGTGGGCTCAGGAGATCAAGGAGTTCCCTTTGGTGACGAGGCACGAAGGGGTGAGGGGATTGGTGCTTCGGGTGTTCCTTTGGGTGAAGGAGAGGGTGTATCGGCGGCTCAGGAGGGCAAAGAAGGAGCAGGCATCTCAGGTACTCCAGGGAAAACAGGAGCTGAAGAAGGAGCAAGAACAGGAGTTGGCAAGGGAGAAGTAGGCTCTGGAGCACCAGGTGTTGGTTCAAGTGGGGCAACTCAGGGTGAACCCATTGTAATTTCACCTGATGAAACAATCCAAGAATCTGAGGGTATTGAAGGAGGAGCTGTTGTTAATTTACCACCATTTGATGTTCATGCTGCAGCTGTTGTTCCTTGTGGCACTTGGATAGATGACACTGAAAATAGAGAATGGGCTGTTCAAGAAAGAATGAAAAAAGTTGTTGACATTGTAGAAGGAACAAGTGACGTACCTCTCACAGCAGAAGAACTTGCCTGCTTGAATAGGATACGTGCACTTGAAGGAAAGGAGGAAATAGTCTTGGGTCCTGGTGTTGTAACTCGCCTGCAAGATACTTTATACCCCATCTTCAAGGAAGACACTCCAGTACCTGTAGTGGAAGAAGAAATAGGCCCAAGTTATGTATCTGAAGTCCAAGACATTTTAGCCCCATTTATGGAGTCTTCATTAGGGGTTCAGCAAGAAACATCCGCTTCAGAGAATTGGCCGTGGTGGTGCCCACTTCTGGTTCCTTTACTTTTACTCCTTGCCTTCATCATTTGGATGTTGTGGCCAGTTGGTGTAATGGGAGCTTTGGCATGGCTTTGGGATATGTTGTGCGCACTTGCGAGCTGGCTTGTCGCCTTGCTTGCCACCCCTGCTGGTCTCCTTGCTGCTATTACGGCAATTGCCCTCCTTCTAGCTATCTTGTACTATTTGTGCACATCGCCAGAGTATGGAGGGTCTTGGCGATCGTTGAGTGGTACTCAACCAGGCGCAGGCCAGCCAATGAGTAGTCGACCGGGAGCAGTTCGGCCGGTAAGTGCACAGCCGGGCACAACCCACCCTATGAGTACCCAACCGGGAACAGCTCATCCAATTACGAGTGGAACATCTGGTACAGGACAGCCAATCTCCGGTACCCAACCTGGATCTGCCCAACCCATGAGCACTCAACCTGGAAGACCTACACCCATGGGAACTCAACCTGGAAGAGCTTTACCCATGGGAACTCGACCTGGAACTGTTCAACCTGGTAGTGCTCAGCCAGTGGGAAGGTCGATTCGGCCCGCAACGACTCTGCAACCAGGAACAGAAGAACCAGGATACTTTGATAATGCTTGCCAATATATTGGAGAAACTGTTGACCATCTGGCAGAAATGGGATATGGAAAGAGACCCAAAGAGTTCTTCAAGATTACATATGAAGAGGATATATCAGAGGAGATGTGGCAAAGGTACAAACAACGACAGCAAAACTTCTACGTTACAGGGGGAAGTGCAATTCCAGGAGAACAAGTAGCGGTGGATACTCCTTCGGGCGGAGGTAATTTTTCTAACAACAGGGCAGAGGTATCGCAGCAGCAAATTGTTAAAGTTGGTAGCAGTCCTGTCAGTGAACAAGCCAGTCAAAAAAGCGTTCTTTAGCGCATTTCAGGCTGTACAGTACATTGTATTCTGTAACACTCATGTTACAATTTGTGTGATGCTAAATATATGTGACACTTTTTAACCCGTCCCGATGGCATTATGTTTTTGCAGATCGCACCTGGGGCGATTTTCATAAAGGCATCGTAGCTACCTACCGTACCGCGGTAGCTACGTGGCTACATTTATACATGGTTACAATTTTAAGTATTTATTTTTTATTTGGGACTATATTTAAATTTGTAACTATGTAGCTACTTACCTACGTACCTTCGTAGCTACGATGGCTTTATGAAAACAGCCCCTGGACAATCTGCACTTAAAAGTGGTTTCCTCATGTTTTCCTATAGTTTTTGACACTCTAATTCCTAACTTAATTTTGTCAAGCAATTAGTCTTGCTTTATTGATTTGAATAATTTCAAGCTCCTTACAACACAAACATTTTGAACTCATTGTTTCACGAGATCCCGTTTTCAGTACTTATCCCTGCTTACTACATGGTATGTAGTACATACGTGCAATATTAATATTGCCCCATATAAAAGTTCGACAAAGGAAGATCAAAGGCACGGCGTTTTTGCCCCTGGTCATCGTGGGAATATAGGCCCCGTCCCATGACCCTGCAGCTCGCGTACAAACGAGAAGACAACCAGGATGAAGTAGACATGGAGACCTGGAAATAAACATTGGAGGGAAGGTCAAATTTCCACCAATGCAACATTTTTACCGCTTAATTTGTTCACTTACAGAGGAAGGTGGAGAGTAGGACGACCGTTATGACGTTAGCCACGGCGAATCCCTCCGGCAGGTAGCCCGTGTTGGTGGATCCAGTCCCGGCAGACGCCGACAGGAACACCACGAACTCGAATATCTGGAAAGAGAGATGAAAAAGTTAGCGAATCAAAGGAAAGGAAAAATCGCTCACCAAAAAGATGATGGCGAGGACATTGGCGAATATCCATAGGATGAGGAGAGGGACGTTCGCCCACCGCACGCTCAGATAGAGAAGGAGACCGAGGAAGAAGACCACAAGACCGCCGACGATTCCTGTTCCGAAAAAACCTTTTTTTGAGGGGGAACGAATTTACAACTGTCCAGACTTTCCTTACCCTGAATCATTTCGTTGTAAATACTGAGCCCTGCGTAGACCGCCCCCATGACCATCTGCAGGATGGAGACAGTCCTGGAGCCGTCCTCCACATTCTGGCAGCCGCAGAAAGTCTTGAGCTGGAACACCATTTTTTTCCTTCTGCTGGTCAGAAAAAGAACATAATTCACTTTTCGTTTGTGTTGAATATTTTTGTTGCTGAAAAACACCAGCGGAAAATAATCACCTTTTGATTTTGGAATGGATGGATGTTTTCTTTCTCTTTACAGAGCCTCGTCGTCGACGCCCTAATTAAATTATCCTGAGCGACGACCGCTTCTGTTCATGACACAAAGGTACTGCACCAATCGTCGTAACAAGGAAAGGCAAACAGAGTAGGCGGACGTACTCTACAATACGTAGCTCAGTACCAAAAGGACGCAATTTCTCGCCCTTGTTTACCTGTCTGACAGACTGTACTGTACGTATAGGTTGGAAGAGACGCGGGCGTGGCGGGGGGTGGGGGGCGAGAGACGACGGACTGTGGAGCATAAGTGTATGTAGCGAAGCCCCCTTCCCGCAGGTCGGAAGGGACTCTGGTACATGCATGGGTTGCTGCTGCTGTAAGAGCCTTCGCCAGATCAGGCAGACAAAAAAGGTCTTCGTGGGGACGGGCGGACGGACGGCGGTCCATTTTCCTCTATCGTCAGGTTGGGAAGGGGGGCAAGGAGAACAGGTCGATCTCGCCCCTTCTCCCGACGGACGGGGCGGGAAGGAGGATACGCGGCAGCAGCAACAAGACTACCTTTCCCCCTCTCAGGTCCCAAAATTCCAAGCCTGTCAGATTCCCTTCTTCCTCCTCTCCCCGCCCAGCTTGGCATTGGATTGTTGCCTGGCTTCGTTCTCCCCATGTTCTTTGGGCGTCCCCTTCCCCTCTTCTACCTGTGGACCTTCTCCTCTCATCCATCCTCCCATAGTCCCTTTAAAACGGAGGAGGGAAAGAATCCGTGCGTGCATCGGCACTTCCGACGATGGATATGCGACGGCGAAGGTTACTTGCATCAAAGAGACCTTGTGTACACAACGTAGTGGAAAAAAGGGTTTAAGGATTTTTGTTTCTATCCTCTGGGCTTTTAAAGTGGAATATGGTATTTCTCGTCTTCTCATGACAGTAACGACCACGTAGGTAGAAAAAATATTTCCATAGTGCAAAGCTTCCTTGTCCAGAATAAAATTAAAATGCAAAGCAACAACAAGGGCGCGCGAGTATGGTAAATGCAACAAATCTTCATCACATGACGCCGGAGGAAGGAGACGATTCCGCCTGTCCTCCCTCGATTCTTCAGTGGCTCCTGGCAATGTCCGAGAAGTACTCGAGTACCTCGTTGATGGTGAACTCCAGCGCGATCTGGGCCCCCGGGTAGCATCTCTGGATGAGGTCCTCGATGTTCTTGTACTGCGATATGAACTCTTCCTGCATGGCCCTCCACACCACCTGGGTCAGTCCCTCCTCCTCGCAGAGGTGCCGCTCCACCTTCTTGTACAGGCTCTCCAGGCCCTTCTTCACCTCCTTGCCCGGGTAGAGCGAGATGACCTTCCTCAGCTCCTGCTTGGAGTATGCTAGCTGGTACCCCACCTCCGACTCCTTGACGCCGGCCTGCACAAGCTGCTGGACTCCCTCGAAGAACTGGTTGAGCTTGACCAAAGGGCGGCCAAAGTACTGGGTGACGTAGCTGCGCAGCGACTCGTTGTAGCGCTGCTTGAGCTCCTTCTTGTGTGCGTCGAGGGCGGGCACCTTGGCCTGCGCCAGCACCGCGTGCAGGTGGTGGAAGTTCTCCATCTTGACGACCTCTGCCGGGGTGCGGCCGTGCTCGCGGGCGATGCGGCCAATAGAGCGGGAGGACTCCGCCACCAGTGCAGCGTACCACTTTTCCAAGTCCGATCGTCGCTCTGAGCTGCGGAAGATGGCCTCGGAGGTGGCGATGAAGGCCTCCAGGTTGGAGACAAAGGGCAGCACCCCGCACTTGCCGCCCTTTCTTCCTCCACCTCTCGTCGGCGGCCGCGCCTCCTCCACGCTGCGCTGCTGCGCCTGCATGAAGCGGTCGAAGTTTCTCTTGATCTGGACGAGGACGGTGCCGAAGGAGATGGCCAGGAAAGATCCGGTGTCCTGGGTGGAGAGGACGTGTCTGCTCAGCCGCACCAGCGCGTGCAGGGTGAAGAAGGCGTCCGTTCGCTCGTAGAAGGAGACGAACTGGAGCAGCTCGGACTCGAGGGAGGGGAAGATCTCGGCCATCATGGCCCGCGCCTCCTCCATCGCCTTCTTGTTCTCTCGTGCGGCGGCGGGGTCTGAAGACGCCGAAGCAGCTGCGGCCTTCCCCATCATGGCCTCCACCCGTTCCATGCGGAAGAAGTGGATGCTGAAGTACTGCTCGTCCATGCAAACGTCCTCCAGCTCAGCCAGCACAGTCTCCAGAACGTCGTCGAAGCGCTCACGCTCGGACAGGGACAAGTCGGCAGAGCTGACACTATCGGCGTCCGTACCAAGCAACTGCTGCTGGTGGCCCGGGGTGCCAGGAGTCAAGAGCCCGCCGGCTCCGCCTATGGTGCTCCCGCCGCCGCCAGTCCTCTTACCGCCGGAGAGATCGTAGCTGGATCCTGACACCGGCTGAAGAGCCCGGTCGCCGCTGACACGGAATCGCGCGGCCTCGAAGAACTTCTTGATGTCCTTGTCGTACAGCTTGCACAGGTTCTCCCTGTATAGACCCTGAAGGGCGGAGAAGGCCTTGGGGTCCATATCCTTGAGCCAGTGCACTAGGTCGGAGTACTTGAGTAGCTCCTTGTGGATGTGCTTCCTCCTGGACAGCTTAAGCTGCTGTCCGCCGGCGTCTAGGTTCATGGTGTCGTTTCCCAGGTGGACGAACAGGTTGCTCAGGTGCCTGGAAACGGCCTTGGAGAAGCGATCTCGGAGCTTCTCGCACCTCTTGATCTGGTCCTGAACCGCCGTCATCCTGGCTAGGTTCTCGTCCACCTCCGCCGTCAGCACCCTCTGCAGCGCCCTCGCCGCCTGCCCGCACTCCCTCAGCTTCCTCGAACTGCTGAGGTCCGCCTCCGCCAGGGCCGTCTGCTGCTTGTAAGGGACGTCCAGCTGCTTGAGCAGCTTTTCCAGGGACTCCAGCAGCTTCTTGTTGTTGAGGTTGACCGTCTCTATGGACACAGTCTTTCCCTCCATCTTGTCCATCGAGTCCCTGATGTGCTCCAGCAGCTCGTCGTACTGGTTCAACCTCATCTCAACCGCCTCTGTGTGCTCCACCGCCCTCTCCAATAATTCCATGAGCGCCGCCACGCTCTCCTCGCTGGCCATGATGGAGTGTATGTTGGCGCCGTCCAGCACGCTCAGCTCCCGCTGGAGGTCGTCCAGGAAGACGTCGGCATTAGTCACGGCGTGGTCGCACTTGCCCATTAGGGCCGTCAGGTCGGAGGCCTCTTTGGAGGAGATGGGCTCGTAGGCCTCCTCTGCCTCCTCCGCCTCCTTGGCAGCAAGGGCGGCACGGTCGGAGGGGCCCTTCTTGGCGCCCTCGTCGGCGTCCACCACAATGACGTCGGCAGGGAGGTTGGCCAGGGCCAGCTTCTTCTTGCTCCTCCGGTCGTGCCTGGCGCTCAGGTTAATGAGGGTGGAGAGGAACCTCTTCTTGTCGTCCGCCGCCACCGCCGTCCACCCGTGAGAGGCCCCCTTCTCGAACTCCAGCTCGAATCCCCTCCCGTCTCCTCCGGCGTCAAGGGCAGTCAGCTCCTTCAAAGACCAAGTGCGCTTCTTCTTGGGCAGCTCCAGCGTCTGCGCAGAGGCCGTGGCCCCGCCGCCGCCGTCTGTGGCCGCCGCCGCTCCCCTCAGCTCCGCGATGGAGATGTGGAACTGCGAGTCCTGCACCTGGTTGAGCAGGCACAGGTAGACGTCCCTCCTGGCCCCCGACGTCTTGGCCCCCGCCCTGCCCTGTCCCTTTCCGTCCCCTCCCCCCGCGGCGGCCCCGAGACACAGGACCATGGCCAGGAGCTGCTCCCCGGCAGGGTCGAAGAGCTCGCGCTGCAGCCGGAGCTGGATGCCCGCCGTCGACATGGTGCCCAAGAGACCCTCCTACGAGGCCAAGTAGATATAACGGGAGCACGGAACACCTGATCTTGGCACCTGATGACAGGTTACTAGGTCTACACT
>JAAUXU010169975.1_pt1 | contig 10276 bp, 10 predicted proteins | sample 7278151 | NCBI WGS metagenome assembly JAAUXU01 (sample SAMN14350113, study PRJNA611818) | marine sediment metagenome | isolation source: surface marine sediment (1.8m) | place: French Polynesia: Moorea | collected 2018-08 | reverse complement strand
TAAATGAGTACCAGGCCGGACAGTGGAGGGACAGGAACTGCTCGAACGACTGCAAAAATCTTTAATTAACAAATTTTTGACTCTGCAGATGCTTTGTTTCTCAGCAAATTTGCATGCGAAAAGACAATGTTGCTCGCGTGATTATCTCAGAGCTGTTGTGCTTTATTGTCAGAAGATCACCGCATATGAATAAAAACTGACTTATTTAGAGTTGGGTTGGCAAAGTTGAATCTGGTTTGGGATCAAGTCCAAGGTGTTCAGCATCAATTCTGCACAAATCTCCAGGCTTCCAAAATCAGGCTTTGAGTCAAGTCCAGGGCTTGATACTTACTCGGGCCCCGGACAAAGTCCGATGCTTTGGGATCTGGCTCACCTCCGAGTGGGTCAAGATCCCGACCCTCCAGCCCGGCTCGAGCCCAGTCCCGACCCGTCACTAGCGTCAAGATGTCCTGCGCCCACGTACACATCTACTGTCTCTCCTGCAGGCTTCAGGCGGCGGCAAAGTGTACGAGTTCACGACGGACAACGAGGAGTTGGCCACGGCAAACAACGAAGGAAAGGTCACCACTCATGGGGGTCCCGGGGTCATCACCGTCAGGGCCGCCATGGTCAGGGGGTCGGCCAATTACGACGAGGCAAAGGTACGATGGAACCTGTTTTCGTGCACTATAGTACAGTATCTGTACTCTTTTGTATATGTTGTTGTACAACGTTATAGCTTGTGTGTTACCGACATCTCTCATGTGGATCACTGATCCATGCACAAGTGGGTTTCGTCTTGTTCAGCCTTCACGGGTCCCATTTTTGATAAAGAAGTACAAAGAAATCCACCAATAAAAAGCAATACAGATCCATGCAGTAGATGCTTATACAAGACCTTTAGGCTTGAAAACCAAAAAAATTCCTGGGAGAACCTAGAGTATTAATCTAGAGTCAAAATTTTGAGCAATAAATGAAAAAAATATATAGTATTGAAAATGAAAGGCCTTCTTAACAATGGTAAGTAAAATTTTCATCTTAAGCCTCAAGTGAAACAAGACACAGGCAACTTCAAAGGGCTTTTTCCACTGTACTAAACAATAGTCAAAATTTTATTGATATAAGCATACTTGGGGATACCATTGTCATATCATGGTGAGTGATATAAGTTGATTCTAGAATGTCACCTAAATGCCCCCCCTCCCCAACTGCTCTCATGACTGAGATTGCGTAATACTCTACATTCTCCCGGAAAATTTTTTGGTTTTCAAGCCTAAAAGTCTTGTATATGCTTCTACTACATGGATCTGTATTGCATCTTCTTAATGGTGGATTTTTTATATTTTTTTTATCAAAAATGGGACCCGCGCCTTATTTGTTTTTTCTTTGAAGACTCATCATTATAGCGAGGGTATATTAGAAGTTACAGCCACCCACAGATGAAGGGATGACTTGTGCAGGCTCCCTTTTTTGCCCCTCTTGGCTGAGTTCACCATCGCCAGACTGAGCTCGAACCTCAGAAGCGTGGCCTCGGCGCCCCGAACTGACCCCTCGCACAGTGCTTGGCTGCAGAATACGTTTTTTTCCTTACTGGTGTCAGTAGCTCTGGGCGAGGCAAAAATGCACACGCAGCAGCTGCGTCAGCCAGAGCGACGTCGTCCTCACCACCGCGGCCGCTTACGTCAAAGTCCACTGCGGCGATGACGGCCAGAAGTCTGGCGTTGTCCATCGCGCCCCAGTCCAAAAAGACTTTGAACCCCAAATGATATATGGCTCTTCTTCCTCACTGGCATCACGGCGCTGAGTCACTGGTCACTGGTTGTCACTGGGGCTGGGCCGAGCCTGGGGTCGACTCGACTCGATGTCCGAGAGATTTGTGGCTCCTCGACTCGACTCGGCTCGAAATTTCGGATCGACTCTTCGAGCTTTTTCTGGTCGGTCCCACACCCCGACCTGACTCATTTTCCTTCCAAACTTGACAATGTCGATAGAGGCAATATTCACTCCATTATGACATCCCAACTCACAGATCCAGTCAAGCTTCACTTGACCTGTGCAGCTCGCGATTGGATAGAAAATCGGCTCGAAATCTCTAAAAATTTCCAGCGCCAGACGAGTCAAACTCGATTTGACTTGAGCTCGAAAAAGAACGGCTCGACCCAACCCTAGCTGCCACCCAAGCACGGCCTTCTTTTGTTTGGTTTACCCAGCTTCATAACCAGTTCCTCTCAGCTACGCCAGCAGCGTTGCCATTTGTTTCGGACAGCAACAGTGTTGCTCCCTCCAGAAGTTATTCAGCCTTCATGGCCGCCGTGTCCGTGCCTCGCCCGACGCCTTCATGGCCCTTCCATTTGGCCTCGGTGCAGTAACAGAGACACACACGAGAAAACTTCGACTCGTTTCGAAGTATCTTAGATTAAAAGAGCCAAGTATCAGCCTCTTTGGCATTCAGAGGAAAACAACTACGTAAAGCCTGGGCGTTACGAGGCTCCGGTGGAGCCCAATGCGCCATTGGACTGCTCGGGCTCCTCGTCTGCCCGGGTAGGTGTGAGAGCCCGGCCTTCCACGTCCCATTCTTCTCCAGTAGGTCCGATTGAGCACAGCAGTTAAGTTTGATTTGGCCCGAGTGTCTGACCCGGACTGTTTGTCTGGTGGAGACGTCTTTTCCGTCATTCCATCCCGGCCTCCCTCGAGGTTGAAGGTTAAGTACACATTAGAGGCCGGGAGGGAGAGGTGGAGGCCGCGAGAAAGTTTTAGCGCAAGTGGAGGCTGCGCGTGCGCGCGCGCGCGTGCGCATGTGTGTGGAGAATGCAAATTTTACGGCGAGCGAAGACGAGGAAAACCTTTCACTGCCACGTTGATTGGCTGCTGAGGTAGCAATTGCTGAGATCACTTGAGCACTGTGGGCGCTATCAGAGGTCGAAATTGATTCCCCTGGTTGCGTCTCCCTGGGGAGTCAGGGATGGTGTCAGTGGGAATAAACGACGATCAGAGGTATCCGGCATTTCTCAGGGACGTGATCATCACATCACTGAGGTCGACTCAAGTCAAATCTAGGCAAGACCACCGCAACTGGTCCAACTTCATCAAGATCTCTACCTTGCGGCAATTTGACGTTCTGCACCTTCATGAAAATGTTATTGCTTTCATTTTGGCAATGTGGTGCTAGAGATGGAAGCGGGCCTGGCCCGAGCCCGCCAGTCCGCAGGCTCGAGAGCTACTTTGGGCTGGCCCGTACACCAAGCAGCCCGCAGGAGGAGCAGCTGGTGGACAAGTCTCTCTTCAAGTTTGTGAGACGATGTTGTGACCGCGCTAATCACACCTCAGACACTCAAAAGGAGATACAGTCGACCCCTCTTAATATGGCCACCTCGGACTGCCTGAAAGTGGGCACAATAACCGGTGGATATATTAAGCGGGGTCCTCTGTACAATGTATGAGTTTTCCACATGTTTTTGGACCAAAAGCAACACTGCAGTGAAGAGAGTAAACCTGCGTTGCTTTCTCTTTTTTCCCCAGCAATCCTTTTTACGTGGTGGGTTAATGAAGGCCAAAAAAGAGGTTCCCTCTTATGCCACAGCAAACTTTTAAGTATCTCTCGATCCCTGCTAATTCTGTTCCTTGTGAACAAGCATTTTCGGCTGTCGGCGAAGTGATCCCCCTAAAGTCGAATTGGTCATGAAGATGTTCGTCTGCGTTCACACCAGACCCGACTAAAGACCCACTGAATCAAGCCACTCACTCCGCCTCTCTCAAAAACAGCCAAATATGTACAAGTATGTAATATCACTTCATTTCATTAGCTTTCCTCTAGTGACGAACCTTTGAAATGATGTTTTTTTTGTCAATGAATGATGCATAATGTACGATGCGGCCCCATTTTGAGCCCGCGGGCTGGTCCGAGCCCACATGAGGAAAATCCGGCCCGAACTCGCATTACTTTGGCCCGCGCCAGCTCTGCGTCGGGCCCAAATGTAACTACAGGTCAGGGGGGACATCAGGGGCGCCACACGTGTCCATAGGTGTGATGCGCCAAGACGGCGGCGGCGCGACTTCTGCCGCATCTGGTTCAACGACGAGTCCGTCCGCGCGTGCAGGCGCTTGCCCGAGTGTCATACCAGCTATCATGTCTTGCTTTGCGTCCCCCGCAGGTGTACATCCTCCCCGCGACCCACATGGAGTTCAAGGAAAACAGCGCCCGCGAGATGACCACGAGCTCGCCCTTGATCCTGGGCCTGAAGATGCTCACCTTCGTCCCCGGCTCCGACGACCCGGTGCTGTATACCGACTGCTCCGATGTGCCCATCAAGGTCACGCTGTCGGACTACAAGAACTTCGAGGTGGAGACGAACAAAAGTGAGCATTGAACAATTGCTTTCCTTTTTTTTTTCTCGAGGTCATCTAAGAGAAGCAGAAAAAGCACGAGAAAGAAAAGCGGCCTTTTTTGCGTTGCTCCCATCACAGGAAATAAAACTGTTGATATTTCTTGTGCTGGAAGCAAAGGCCACAAGGTCATTTATCTCCCAGCCAGCCAAAGCATTCATCACACGAGAGAGCACTTCGTGTTGGCACCGGGATGATGAATGACTGCAAATCCGATGGTGTCGAGACTGCAAAGTTGCGAAACTCGCATTCATGGACCAGCCTAAGTAAGGTCAAGTGCAGTGCTTTTGCTGGACCTAACCTAACCTGGGAAAAATTCAAATTTGCAGCATAGGAGATCCGCTCCTGTAAGTTTAAATTTCCCGCCAAACAAGTGTAGACGCCTTGCCGGACGACCCCGTATAGTAGGCACCAGGGTTGCCAACCTGGCTGTTTCAAAGGCTAATTTGATAAGTTTGGCTTCACTTGACACGATTTGACTTCGGAATGTTTTAGTAATTTGTCTTGATATCAGGCACAGCTACCACTCAGTCAACTGCAGATTTGGCTTAGCCTTGCTTTCCCTAGTTGCTGTTTGCAAAGGCTGGCAACCCTGGTCGTCGCCTCCGTCCAGCCACGAGGGATGAGCATAACCAGAATATTCTAATGGCCAGAATGTCGACACTAGTCCGCAGTAGTTCCGATGACATAAGAAAACCCACGTCTGTTGCATACAGGGTGTTTATTTCTAGAGCAGAGCAAGCTGTTTTGACAGAAAAGTGGACATTTTTTCTGACCTGAAGACTTTTTCTATTTAGCGATTCACGCAGAAAAAAGCCTGAAAATGACGTTGAGCAATTTTGTTATGCGGTTTTCCACGATCCATTGAATATCGAATGATGATGCGGGTAGGAGTGATTCTGATTCCTGGACTTTTGCGGTTGCAACCGATGACAAGGGGTCAAATCCAAGCAGAAAAAGGCCATGACTGCAGAAAATGATGACTGCAGTCACTGCGTCTATCAGGGGCACCTACTTTTGGTCCACTCTGAACGTGCTTGAGTATTTGCAATGTACAGGGTGGCCCAGAAAGACTGGCTACATCTGATAAACCTGTGGTACCTTCTGACAGGGGCAGGGTAGCAGATGAAACTTCCAACTTTCTCGACGCCATTCGACATGAAACATTTCCACATGGAAATGTTTTGAGCAGATGAGCTGCAGCTGCAGTACAGATTTTCATCTTTCCATATTGTCCCCCCCCCAAAAAAAGGCCTGCATTTTGGCCTTTACAGACATTTTTCAAAGCATCCACCTTTTTTCTCCAGCTGGAGCCGCTTTACTAGCCTGTGGCAGATCCTCCTGCACAAGTCCCCATCCTTGTTCCAGACGTGGAACTCGTCCCTGAAGAACCCTTTTAGCTGCTTCTCTGCTCCATTGAAATCGACACTCGGAAGCTGCATTTAAAAATGTTTCATATGGAACATCTGGAATGTTTTCCTTCATTTGCCATCCTGTCAGTGTCAAGCACAGTTCATGAGGTGAAGGCCTCCAGAAACGGATTGCCTGTTCTGGGCCAGCCCTTATTGCCGATGCTCACTGAAGGCCAATGTGTTGGGTTGGGCAAGCCTCATAACCTCCCGAGGCCACGAGGCCGAGTTAGGTCACGATTCCTCACTCAGATCAGAAAGGTCGAACTGGACACGCACGCAGCAGCAACTTGTAGTTGAACTGATTTCTAAATACTTCCCCGGGTTTTTCGTGGCGAGGGGTCTATTTGAGTTAGTGCTCAGGGGAGAAGACGGAGTAGGGGTGGCGCGAGCTCAGGTCCAGCCTCGAAAGCCCGACCCAAATCCCACTTTTAAGAAGTTCAAACTAGGGGAGCCCGTTCCATCCCTAGTTCCCTCCCTCCACAAGAAGAACTTCCGCTTCATAAGATGCTCTGCTTATATCTCATTGCTACTGGAGAAACCAGCAGGGTTGACTGCGAAGTGGGAGAGCAAGATTAGGTTAGGATAGGTTTACAAACACCGACGACTTTTTTGCTCCCAGTCACTCCTTCCTGACTTACGTCATTCTCTACTCTGACTCAAGCATGGCCAAATTCTCTATGGCTTCACCAAAGACCCCTCCGGATCTGACCTCCGGGACGACCCGGAGGCCCTGGACGTGAGGGCTGCCCAGGTGTGACTCCCCTCACTCCGATGCAGAGAAGAGGCACAATGGCAGGGTTGTGCCAGTTCAGTCATGTGTTCTCAATCTTCTTTCAAGACGTTTCGAGCTTTCAGAAATGATATTTCTGTAGTAATCATATTTTCTTCGCTTTCCAGTTCGTGGAGGTGCCCGGATACCTGAAACATGCACCACGGTACAGATCATAGCCAAGACTCCCGGGACCACGTGCAAGGTCACCGTCACGTACACGGAGCCCAGCACTGGCAGAGTCCTCAAGGCGTCTACGCACGTGTCGGCGTTCAGGTGCGTTGACGATCGTCATGTTGAGTACAGGGTGTCCCGAAAGTCGCGGCCAAACGTCAACATATCCTGGAAACTCTTGCACCTAGAGGACATTCATGAGATTCTTGTCGTAGATCCATGAAAATGCCTAATGAGAATGGCGCAGAAGCCAGACTTTCTCTCCAATGACTGTTGTCAGGGAAGCCACTGTCATTTCTCTATTCAAGGCTCTGATAAAAGAGCAAATGTGTCTTGCTGATCGAAATTCTGGCTGTTTTGCTCAATACTTTGGTCTCCTAGCGGAGAAATGTGCAGAAAAATTTTGCGGTGTTCCCTTATTTTTGCATTAAAAAAATGGTGACAACCAATTTTGGCTTCTCCACCATTCATGAACTTCATGAAACTACCAGAAGAATCTGATGAATGTCCTCTAGGGGCAAGAGTTTCCGAGATTTGTTACGACAGAACCTTTGGGACACCCTGTAGATAATGACACACCTGTTGAAGCTGCTGGCGCGAAGAGAAGCCACTTCCCAATCTCGAGATTCCCGATCCTCGTCCTACCTGTTTGACACTTAAGTACCTGACACCCGTGAAGGCTGAGGCTGAAGTACAACGCTGTGAACCTGCTCATTGCAGGACTATCTTTGTCCTCTGGATTTCTCCAGCCTGAAGAGTAACCCTTTGGCATTCACGCTATTCAAGATACCTTTTTCTAGAGCTTCTTGTTAAATGCTGGGCTTTTTTTTCGCCTTCTCTGTCATACTGACGTGTTCTTAATAAGGACTTAACAAGTCCTTATTTAGAAGGAGAAAGTTCGAGGTCCTTGGAAAAATCTCCACTTTTTCGTCGAGTTCGCTGGAAATAGCAAACCCCACTTCTCGTTACGCGTTAGTACGCGTACAGGGTGCAACAGCAAAATTTTCACTCTATCTCTTGGTGCATAAGATCGTTCAAGGAGGAAAATGACTTGAACAATTACATGAACGCTTTGACTCTCGGCCCAAGAGACTCCACCGCCAAGGTGCGGCCGGAGATTGAGTGACCTTTTTGCTGTTGCACCCTGTACGTGTACTGCTGTAGAGTCGAATATCCGACGTCAACAAAAAGGCAAGAAAGCTTTTGACGAAGCTTTGGCAACAATGAGGGAGGCTGAATCCCCACAGTGAAGCTTCACGGTGTTCTTGTCGTGCCTGGTGAGGCCCAACACAGGGGGCCTGGGCAGGTGTGCGACCGCTGGCTGACGTCCGTCTGTTGCAGAGTCCTGACCGTCCACCACCCGGACAACCTCCAGAAGGTAGAATACTCGAAGCGCTTCTCGCTGCTCCTGCCAGTGGGGGGCACGTCGCCGGCCATCTTCAGGGGGGGACCGACGCCGTGGCAGAGCAAGCCGTCGGCTCACTTCAAGCAGAGTAAGCAGGAGGAGAGAATAGAAGAAAGAATGAGGAAAGAAACAGCCTTTTCTCTCCGCAGTTGAGGTGGATGACCCCGACATCATCCGCGTGCACAAGATCGACGACTCTGAGATCGAGGCGCCAGCCGTCGCCGGCAACTACAGCGACGTCCACGCCTACAGGGTGACGTGCATTGACGTCGGGCAGAGCGCCTTCACCCTCCAGATCGGAAACACCGCGTCGACCACGAATCCGTGAGTGTCCTGCTGTACATAAGTTACGTTTTCGAGTACATTACGTCAAAGTGTCAGTTCTGCATCAATCGATTTGGCAACTCTGTCGCTCTGGCACTGCCTGAACTTCAGCCAGAACGAAGACAGGCACAAATAGAGATTTAGACATGAGCCGAAAGTGACGCGACTCGACCATCAAGCGACTTGATCAGAGACGGCCGACGAGTCAGTTCCCCACGTCCATCGCGTACGACGGCCAAGAGGAGCCCGGGGACGACCAGCGGAACAACAGCGGGCCCTGGTGGGAAGACTCTCGACTTATCTGAGCCACCCTGTAGTCAGCTGAGTTGCCACACAACAACGCAGTTGCAGATGCCGCGAAGCATGCAGCATTCGGATCCTTGACATGCTTCACTGACGTTTCCTTTGACAATTCCTATGACAGTGGATCAAGAGCAAAGTGTGTGAGAGCGAACAAGAAGGACCTTCAGAAGCCAAGGAAGCAGAGACTCGTTCTATTGCTGGCTTTGCAGCATTGAAAACTGCGCAATTCTCACTCACAACAACGAACGTGCGGCAAAAGACTGTGGAGAAGCAACCTGCAGCAAAGCGTCGTCTGCACAGAAAGTTAAGGGATGATAGATAAGCCTTGGTATGTTAGAAGTAGTGGTGTCAACGTCGACTTAAGTCGAATTCCGCCAGCTTTGTTCACTTTTGTGCGCTTCCCCGAAACGAAGAATAGGCCTTCCTCCTTAATTTCGTTCCAGCCATGATCATTAATTAAGTACTTAGAGTTGCAAGCACTCTGATGTGTCGCCAAAAAGTGAATTCTCACGCAGTCATTGTCAGGCATGATCATCACGTTGAAAAAAGTATTTTCTGTTCACTGATCATGTGCTATACACTATGTTAATGCATTATTGATACATTTGATCGCAAGTTCATCACATGTACAATTCTCAATTCATTGAAGCCCGATTTTGCTCTCGGGCTCGATCCCCATCAGCTTTGTTTGTTCGCTCAAAAGGCTCACAGCAAAAGGTTAACTCTACAGCAGCCACACTACTGTGTCCTGCTTAAACAATATCATTCTTTACTTAATGCACTGGACAAACCAAAGATTGTCCCTACAAGCAGTGGGCCGACCTGCCCAGACCTCGAGCCTGGGCTGGGTCAGCTGTCGAGCTGGGTCACGCTCGTGACAAATGGAGGCTGTGGGCAGCAAAACATGGTGCACAGTCACCAAGGTGCACACGTGCTTCAGATTTGGTGTGCAAACACACAAATGCTGGAATCTGGCCTTTTCACTATGCTCAAGCCTCGAGCCGAAATCGGAACACTCACGAGCCCGAAGCTCGTTCCACCTCTAATCACTGCTTGTACAGAACATATATATTCATGGTGCATCGAACTGGACAAACTAACCCTGGAGGACGTTGACCTCGTGCACGCTGCTTGACGATCTTTTGGCCTCTCAGCACCCTCCAGGACCTTGGACAATTATACACTGGGACTTTCTACTTTACTTTTTTCGATGCCTTTGGATTGACCCCTCTTTGACCGAGCAAAGTATATGGGAAGTGTACTTTGCTATCACGCAACGATACACGCACGTGCGCTACTCAGTGGACTCAAAGTAAAGTCGACCTGTTTACAAACTTTTGGGCCACTCGGTACGAACAGGGCGCAGAGGGTACAGTCGATGCTACAGCTTTGAGCGTTCAACTTCAGCAAAAAAAGGTGCTGCTTGCCAATATCTGACTTGATGGCAATCCTTCAGTTTCAGGGCAATCAACAAAAGCTCCATTCGGCTTTGGCACAAATTTCCCGCCCTTTAATTTAGTCAAGAGG
>JAAUXU010039295.1_pt1 | contig 10276 bp, 10 predicted proteins | sample 7278151 | NCBI WGS metagenome assembly JAAUXU01 (sample SAMN14350113, study PRJNA611818) | marine sediment metagenome | isolation source: surface marine sediment (1.8m) | place: French Polynesia: Moorea | collected 2018-08 | reverse complement strand
GGCAAGAACACAAAATCTTCCTAATATCCATGCTCTGTCCAAATCTGGGGCCACACTTGGCCCAAACACATTCTGTTAGGGAAATATCATGAGAAAAGGTTATAAACTCACTTAAATCCAGTACCCAGGCACCTAGAGAGGTGAAAACAAGGCAAAGTTGTGTCATTTTTACTGGTGAATGCAAGTCTGATTGCAAATTTGACTCACCATCATTTGTTATGTTATAAATTGTGCTCATGTGTAGTCTACACATGTGTAGTGCTTGAACCAGGGACTCTTCTTTATATAGAGAGATAGAAGATAGGGATATGGTGGGATGATTCCTGAACTGGTAGCTTCATCTAATGTCTAACCTCTAAAATGTCCCTCTAAAATGTCGTCAAAATGAGAAAATATCAACATTTGTTTTTTTTCATATCATGTCTTCACTGAATTGGATTAGGGATGTCATGCAATTCTCATGCTTCATGCACATGGGAAGGCACCGACCGAGTTCTTGGTGCTCCTAGGCTGTTCTCACACGAATGTTTGCACAGCCGAGAGCTTGGGGGTTGCCCACAGATCTGACAAAAGTCGATCGCAACCCTGTGTGCTCACCAGAGATTTTTGACACTGTTAAGAAGAGAATGGAAACGTACAAGTCCATAGTCAAAGGACTGGTGTGCATGTTCACTCTTATCCGACAAGCCTTAGAGAGTTTGGTCAAGGAGGATCTCGGCCTGTACGTATTCAAGAGAACACTTCGACAGGCCCTGAAGCTTCCCGACAGGGAGACGAGGTTTCGGAGGTGTCACAAGATGAAGAAGAAGCCCGTTGATGTTGTCTTCTTGGATGAGACTCCTGTCTCGATTGGCGAAGTGGTGGCAAACAACACTAGGTTTTGCTTCACCGATGACTGCAAGGCTGCTCCGGATGACGTCATGCACTCCAGCAGGGAGTGCCGCTTTGCAAATGTGCATGTGATTGTCACCGGAGCCTTTAATGGCCAAAATGCACCACTTGTCTTCTTAGAGTATGCAGAGGTTCAATTCTGACACCCATGTGGCCTCCCTTGACAAGTTCGTCTTCCCATGGACCAAGAGGGAGTTTGGCGCGAGGTGGTGGTGACAGTAAGACAGGGTGAGGTGCCACATGGCAAAGAAGACCGTCCAGTACCTGGAGAGAGTGATGTCATAGATGTTCAGGCCCGACAACTGGCCTCCTTATTTTCTGGATCTGTCACCAGTCTCATCTTGCACCCGTCGACTTGTACAATGATAAAATATTCCGTCAATGCACGGCACACTTTCCACATTTATCTCTCACATGGCAAATGGTGAAATTGGACTGGCTTGACTTACTATTAGAAAGGCATTGTTGCTATTAATGCAGTGCGGTTGTTTGACGGTACTGAAAAGGGGGAGGGAGTGGGCATGAAAGATTCAGGCAAAGTTAATGTATTCCCTCAATAATTTACATGTTTGGAACTGCATTGGCTGTTCTGACTCATGTGCCATCTAGTGGCCACACTGACATGAGTTGGTCCACTAACGTTCTAACTGAAAGTGTTCTTGATGGGGTTATTGGTGTGATGCTGTTGGCTCAATCTCCATTCCGCACCCTGTATGATAAGCTGTCAATGTGTCGTTCTGACATGGAAATAGTGAAATGGGAAAAGGAAGAATAATATGACATGAACAGGTAACAAACTGACGTCAGTTTGTTGGATCTTGACCTACCTTGAAGAGGAAACCTAACTAAAAAGTACCGACTGGAAATTTTGAAGCATTACTTACTGCTTTTATGTTTGATACTAAACTGTACTGTCTGTACATGAGCTACCAACTACTCAGAAGAAACGGTGAAATGGTAACCGTATTTCCCCAGGGAAATGTAATTACCTGTTTCTTATTAAGTCAACCAAACTCCGTGCGTATACATGCAAGAGTACGAATTGCCGTCAAATATTTGCATGGTCTTGCTTCCGAAGGCATACCCCATGTCCCAAAATTAGCTTCAGTACCCAGAAATGCTTACAACTTCATCAAGAACAACAATACGAGTAAGGTCATTTGAAAATTTAATTAATAGAAGTTAATTTCAGGCATCTCTTCTCAAAATGGTCACCTTCAGCTTGTACCACAGCTAACAACCTCTTCCTGCATGACTTGCACACCTTGCGATCTTTGTACGTGTTGCTCCACGCTGCATCGATAGCGGCCTCCAAAGACTTCGTTGACGAGTGACATTTCTTGCAGGCAGCTCCCGCGACTTGTGCCTTGATGCTGAACTCCGACGGGTTCAAGTCAGGGGATCTGGGGCCCACATATTTTTCTTCCAGAAGGTCTTCATGCCTTCTTTGCTGTGTGGCACGGCGCTCCGTCCTTCTGCCATACGTAAGGTGTCCCTGAACTTCTTCTCAATCCATGGCTTTTCTTTTGATTACAGCTGCTGGATGTACGCGATGCGTTAATCTTTTGATCACTACGGATGAAGACCGGTGGGCACACTTTGCCGTTGGAGGCAACACCTCCTCGGACCATTAGAGATGGGGCATGTTTGGTCCCAAAAGTGAACTTGACGTGATCCAGCACTCCTCAGGTCCGTCAGTGCTGATATACCGATCGATGCGGCTGTTGGGCACTCGACCCACACGAACAATTTCTCGTCTGAGAACAGAATCACTGGTGTCTTCGTCTTTAATTCCTTGAGAAGGAGCCTCGACCATATCAATCTTTTGGCCTTAGTGCAGCTGGTAATGAGATGCTTCTTTCTCCGGGCTCTTGACTTGGCCTTTAAGTCAACCTCTCGACGGTGCTCTTGGACACATCCGACCTTGGCCAGACCTTTTCTGGGTTGTGCCAAACTCTCTGTAGTGTCTCATAATGTCGTAGACCGGTCCGGTGCTAATATTGAGGGTCCTGGCGATCTCAGCTGCAGAGCTTCCGCATGAAGTCATGTTGATGACGGCTGATCTTTTGGCCTCCATGATGCTGTCTGTTTAAAATTCAGATCTGTTTTGCTTGCGACCTAGTTGATATATGTCTAGTGACCAAACCTTCCTCAAGTTAAAGCTAATCAATTATGACAATAATGATTATTTGGCATGATTAGTGGTACTGAAGCTAATTTTTGGACATGGTGTACAGTATAATCCGGATACAATCACTTGCCTTCGGCGAAGGAAATATTGCTTACATCCAGATTCTATTCCACTGGTACTACGAGGGTCAATCCAGCATGAATGGGACTGCTTAAATTACTTGAAAAGTTATTAAGTTAACAAGTTGCCAACAAGCATTTGAAGATGGTGAGGGATTTCATCAGGAGGTACAAGAAGGAAGGAAAGGCATTCACAGACTTAATTGTCACCATGGATGAGACATGGGTGCTGTACTCGATGCCTGAGCAGAAGAGACAGTCAGTTCAGTGGCTTCCCATGGGTGACAACCTGCCCAGAAAGGCAAAGGTTTTCGGGGGTGGCAAAAAATCAATGTTGATTGCCTTCTTTGACTCTGAGGGAATGATCTACCAGCATTTTCTTCCCAAGGGCCAAACAATCAACTCGAACTACTACATTGGAGTCCTCGGCACATTTCTGCGCCATCTGCAGAGGAAGAGGCCAGTCAAGATTGCCAATGGGTGGATTCTCCATCAGGACAACGCCTGCCCTCATGTGTCCAAAGCCACGATGGATTTCATGGGCAAGAAAGGCATCAAGTTGTTGGACCATGCACCTTATTCTCCTGATCTGGCTCCGTGTGACTTCTGGCTCTTCCCTCAACTCAAATCTTCCTGGCTGGTCAACATTTTGACACCCAAAATGAGCTCCAAGTGGCTCTTCAGGGGTAACTGGAGGACATCATGAAGGAGGGCATCTCAAGCCTCATGGACAAGTGGCACACAAGGCTGCTCAAATGCATTGAGGTCTAGGGTGATTATGTTGAGAAATGATTATAAATAAGTTTCTTTCTATCTATTGCAATAAAAAAGTTATGTGCTCAGTCCTATTCATGCTGAATTGACCCTCGTACATTCACTGTATAAAACTGCGGTGAGAGCTAGAGAGAGAAGGGTTTTGAGAGTTGCCAGATTCTGAAATACGGGGGGAGGGGAGGAAGGAGAGAGAGAGAGAAATGCTTGGAGCTTTAGTAAGCAACTTAGCAACACTGAGGAGGACAGGTGGGTGAGATGCTCCAGATAATCCAGTTTCAGAAGCACAAAAAAACCTGAACAAAGCGATCGGGGCTCCAGGAACGTGGGCAGCAGGGAGTGAGTGTAAGGCAGAAATGGCGCTTTCCAGATTTTAGTTTCTCTAAAACTGACCCGTTCAAAGTCGGATACCTCAAGTAGCAATTTTTGAAAGCATAATGAAATGGTGCTCTCAGCTGTGTCTTGGCTGTTCTAATCGCAGTGGTTTTATGGTCAGTGGCATCACATTTCATTGTGGTTTCAACCTATACAACCTGCAGAGGGATCGCGTTAAGCAACAAGCAAAGATGCTTAAGTAAAGAATATGCATAGATACCAAGTACTTACGTAACTTGTGGGAAGTTGCACTCTCAAAACACAACTTCATATGTAAACAGAGTGGCTGAAGCTGATCTGGGAAGTCTTCACATGATCTCTGAACAGCAAATACAGGCACGCAAGGACTTAACTGCCAAATTGAAGGGAAAGAAGAAACTTTAAACTTTACTCGTATAAACGTTTTTGAGTACTGAAGTTGAGAGAAATACGTAAAAGTGATTTCCGTGCCACCTTGCAAAACAGACTCGCGTCAAATTTGCTGCTCATGTCGTGCACGGTGCAAAAGTAACTTTTGGTGACTAGAGATATGTACATGCAACAGATAACCTTTGTCTTCCAATTTATTCCAGAAAAGCATTAAAATCTCGCTTAAAAATTGCTTTAAGGTGCCTTTCTGAATGGACATCCTCCGCAGATGACACATTGGGAAATGTTCTTGCTTTTCCTTATAATTGCTTTCGTGAGCAGTCAGAATTTAGTCGGAAACCATCAATAGGGCAAAATTTCTTTTCTACTGCCGTCAATATTGCTCCATTTCATGCAGTGATCGTGAAGCCACACGTGAAATTGTTCTGTAGGAAGCTAATTTGCACACACCCGTCCTTTTTTGGGCTCAAGATAGTCATACTAGGGATGGATCGAGTCTAGACTCGTACTCGAACGCTACTTACTCATACTCGGAAGACTCGCGAGTCCAGCAGGGATGGATCGAGTCTAGACTCATACTCGAAATACTCATACTCAAAAGATATCATGAAAAAGGACAACAGTGGTTTCGGATGCACCTTTTGATGGGACAGCAAATCATCCCAAGCTCTTGATATGAGAATAATGAGATACACATACATCCTACACATATCAGGTCAAGATATTAGCTTAGCAGGACAATAATTTGAGGAGAAATTCAAGAAATTGCTTCCTAACCCAAAACTATTTTTCCCCCAAGCCTTACACTTTTGCCTGATTCAGTTTGCAGAGCAGCTCCTTCTGCCTGATCCACTACAGGGAGTAACAAATTGCTCTATATGCATAATTTCTACTTGCTTACATCTAACTTTTTGCACAGACTGGGCAATGGCTGGCAGTTTCTGACATGTAAAAATACAAAATCAAATTAGGGTAAAAGAAACAGGTACTTGATAGCAAAAAAACAAAAAAAGATTTTGTTCAGGCATGCTGAGGCACTGGGTAATCACCTGCATAGGAGGGAGGCTATGACATCTGGTGATCATGCCACGTAAGGTAGAAAGCACTGAATTCTGCTGAGGGGAGATAATGCATCTTCTCTCTCACTCTCTCTTTATATATTGACAAAGTCAGTCCAGATCACTGTCCAGATTGTCCAGGCAGACTATCCACACTCATAGCAACTTCTCTGCGCAGACTGTCCAGACAGACTGCCCAGACAGATTGTCCAGATGGGTCTGTGACAAGAAAAATGAACCTAAAGGACAACATTTCAGATATCTACAATAAGCTCTACATAAGGTCCTATCTAGTCAGAAGCAACAGAAAGGTGCTGTTCTGTTCAGTGTGTGGCTTAAGTGGCCATACCAGCAGAGGGTGCAAGACGTTGATGTGCTCAAGCAAAGAGGAATCAATATTCAAATCCATGTACTGCCTCATCTAGGTAAAACTGTCAAATGCAGTCATACAGCGGAACACACTTGGAACAGTCACCTCCTGGGTCATATGTAGAGATATTGGCTACTTGATCCCTTTGCAAAAGCCCAAAAGCAACTATCGGTGCACCCCAGTACATATGCGAAACCACTGTGCAACATCAGTCTGCTAGGCATACTTTGACTTTTTTTACGCTGGGCATAGGGGAAGGTGAGACCTCATCAACTTCTCCCCACCGATTCTGAGCATCTTCAGCCGAAAACAGAGGAAGGAAAGTCCTGCATAGAGAAGAGGAAAAATTGATGTCAGAGTTGGTCGAGTCCGAGCATCAGAATCATTGTGACGGATCATCAAGTACAACCCTGAAAGATGGATCAGCATCTGATGCAGGAGAAAGTTATGCGTCCCATTCGCTGTCCGACAAGAAGGTGTGGTGTCTTCAGCACAAGGTGTGTGAGACCATGCAGAATTGTAGCTTCCAATGAACATACAGGGGATAAAGGTCCACATCAGATTGTACACTGAGGTGAAATTCCACGTTGCACGGTTTTGAGGTACCGTGTGATAGAGCACGGACAACTTTGCTTTTCCAAATTTTGAAGAACTGGGTTGGAAATGAACCACAAGGGTCCCAAACCTAACGTAACCTAACTATTTCTTCGAAATAAAAGTAAGTTCTACTTGTTTTCACACACACCATTCACGAGTGGCATGAAGAGTAGTTTCAGAAACTGCTCTTCATGACACCGGTGGAAGCTACAAGTGGAAAAAAGGACTCACAATTTTTTCTCTGTTATGATATCGCTCTTTCTCCCGGAAACTTCCTGAACTTTTTTGTCCGCTAATCAGAGGAATGCAAGACTTCTGAAAATTACTAATTCAATGGAAATTTATATGGGAAAGCAAAAACCAACATCTTAACAGAAAACATCATCAGTCACTCCTTTAAGCAACCTTGTTAAGCCTCCTTATTTGTCCGGACTGGACCTTGGAGTAGGATACAACACTTTATGTTCTGAAGCAAAGCTGAGCCAGATGAAGTGTTGCATCCTACTCCGAGGTCCAGTCCGGACAAATGAGGATTCTCAAAAAGTTTACTTTAAAGTCGTAACTGAAATAGTCTTTTTTTCGAAGATGACATTTTCTTTTACTACTTGACTTTCGCTTTGAGGTGGCACGAGCTGACCTTGGCCCTTGAAATCCCGAGCTGAGCCGAGCTGACTCAAGGCTCGCCTTGGCTCGTACCAAAATTTCCAGCTCGTGAGCCTTCCAGCTGTTGAGGGAACGAGAAGAGGATCAAAGACGAAGCAGGCAGACACAACTCGCTTTTTTCTTGCGGTATTCGGACCAAGACCACTGGAGAGATTCAGACGTGTAAAGTGTCCATGTCTCTGAAAAGTGATGGTAAAGTTGGAATTCTCTTCGAAGGATCAAGCGATTACTGAAATGTTGCACATTTTTGGGTCGCGAGCCAGCTTGATTCGGCTCGTTGGAATATTTTCCTGCTCGCGCCCACCTCTACTTTCACTCCCGATTTCGTTTCCTTGTCTGTTTTGTTTTGCAAGCTAGATCTCGCCGCAAAAGGAAGAAGCAGGATGATCAAGGCGGAAAATCAGTGAAAAAAGTAAAATCAGTGAGAAGAAGTAACCTTTTCTCGCTGATCTTTACTTTTTTTCACTGTTTTTCAGTGACGAAAAGTCAAGTAGTAAAAGAAAGTTGCCTATTTTCACCGATTTTGCGTAATGCATGCCAGCATGCAAGAAGATATGCAGAATATTTAATTATGTGCATATAACACAGTACTGAACTACCATATGAGCACCAGCATGGACAGTTACGTTAAATGATTACCTATTGTAATTTCTCTGTGCAGATACAACTGTTTGGGTGTTATTGCACTGAGCAGAATGTTCAACTTCAATCTTGTCAGGGTTCAAACCAGTGGTGATCATTTGGCCGGTCTTCTTCCCATGCTCCGATGATTTGTCAATATACTGATTCCCAGTGGTGCCATGCCTCCAGTGGTAGAAGCGGCGAATATCTGTTGATGTGGCTCCAGCATTGTTGCACTTGATCTGCAGAATGAGTGCCCAGTGCAGTCACCTGGATTTGGAAGCTGGAGCTGGATTGCGACTTGCAGTGGAATCTTGTAGAGGTAATTGATGCCCATGGCTGATCTAGAGAATCCATCACCCTTCAATGCCGAATTTTCGTGATCAAATGGAATGACAAACTGAGCAGTCTTGAGCTCTTTGCTTCGCTGGACTGTACTGAACCTAAAAGCCATCCTCATTTTCTGTGAGGTTGTTGAACTTGAGCCTTTTCAGTTCAGCAATCCTCAGGCCTCACATTGCTGCAGCAGCCTTCCGAACTCCCAGAATCCTCTGGGTCCTTCAGACATCATGGTGAGGAAGTCATTGATCTTAAACTTCGTAAATACCTTTGCCACCTTCCTTTGGTAACCTGAATTGCAATGCTTCAGCTGAAGAGGGAGCCTTGGCTGCACATTTTGCAACTTTTGTCCAAACTCAATCTCGTAGCTATGATTGAGCATCGAGAATGTTGTCCACATGGTGCTGCTTTTCAGTTGTTTCTGACAATGCAGATAGTCGAAGTATCCCATAAAGTGACTCTCACTCAGTTTTCTCACTTCATCAATTAAATGGGAAAGAAAGGGCAAACCTTTCTTTGTTTGTTTGTTAAAGGGGTCTCTCAAGGGGAACAGATGTCCCAAGAAGAGAAGAGGAGTAACCCTGGGTTAGGTCTTTTCCTTCCCCAGTTTGTGGCAAACATCTAAGTGCTTAATGGACATTTATGCCTGGCATGGCAAGTCCACCAGTGAACTTGACTTGTTCTGCCCTCCTTTCCATGGCCTTGCCAATGAGGTCCACTTTTGTGAGCCTGACAAGTCTGTATAGGTCAGGAGGTTGTCTATAAAGCTGGTGCCCCTGGACAGGGGCCAGGCACACCCTGGCAAGTGCAGGGCACTTGCACATGAGGTGAATAAACTCATCACATTCCTCTCGGCAGAATCAACAGATTTGCTCAGAGATATTACCTGTTATATGTCGGTGTTATTTGAGGTAATTGTGCCCTGTTATGGCCTGCTAAGCGTGGCCAAGTGTTTGACGATCCTGGCATGCCAGGGCATTGCGCTGGCTGCCGTGGTCCTCCAACCAGAACTTGGTCTAGTGTCATGTTGAGAGGCAAGTCCATCTCATCTTCCACCTGTGATAAAAGAGGTCCTTTATCTCTCTTTTATCTGTGCAGTCTCCCTTGATTTCCATCCCCTTCAGGATTTTATCTCCCCAAAAGAGATGACCTCTTAAGTGACTGCAGCCTATACCATCCCAGCTGCTCTGGTTCCTGCTCTGGACCCTCAGTACTGCCTGCACTGCTATTCATTGTGCATACAAATTGAGCAACATCACATCCAGGACAGTCCAGCTGTGGGAGTTGAACGGCATACATGTGTCATAACCAGCATCCCTAGTCTTTGGACACTACCCAGATGCTTATAATTTGTAGTTTTAATGGCCCAGACTATGGCACTATACGTAACTTTGGGGCATACAATTCCAGTGAGGACCCAACTCATTAGAAATGGACTTGGGCCCCACATCTGCCCCATCAAGGTCCTAAATCGATATAGGAGCCTAATTGCTCTCTTTGCTTTTTCTCTGATATGTGGACCAAGGGTAAACTTGCCGTCCAGCAAGATCCCAAGGTACCTTACTGTATCGGAGTAGTCTAAGTCATGGGTCCCTATACAGAGATGTGGTAGATTGCTTACATGTGAAAATGATTGCTTTGGTCTTTTTGGCCCCAAACTCAAGGCCATTCCTCCCCCCGAAATCCATTGCCTTATGAATAGCCCTCTTGCCCTCACTCTATGAGGGTGTGTACATCAGTGTGTACATCAGTACATATTGAAGCGGACTGAGCTTCGGCAGCATTCTACGCGGTCGTATCAGGGATGACGACTCTACACGGGCTGACCATAAGAGGGCGCTGCGGAGCGTCCCGGCTCTCTGCTCACGGGGGAGCGCGCTCGCTAGCCGCCCCACGCTAGTAGTAGTTTTAGATGTAGATTGTAAGACAGTAGCTCTTGTACCATAGGCGTGTGTAGATCTCAGAATACACG
>JAAUXU010030067.1_pt1 | contig 10277 bp, 11 predicted proteins | sample 7278151 | NCBI WGS metagenome assembly JAAUXU01 (sample SAMN14350113, study PRJNA611818) | marine sediment metagenome | isolation source: surface marine sediment (1.8m) | place: French Polynesia: Moorea | collected 2018-08 | reverse complement strand
TTCAACTGGTGAGACTTTAAGCTTTCCAACGATGTAAAAACAGTTCATGCAGCTGCAATATTAAGGTAGTTACAGCAGCAGGAAAAAGTGTTCGAATACTTATGCACACCCTGAAAAAGGGATGTGCTGCCACAGTGGTGGCAGGTGGGTGGTGGCAGAGCCACGGGGGGGGGAGTGAGGTCTGGAGGGGGGGGGGCTCAAAAAAATTTGAAAATGCTTCCAAAAAATGCATGACATTTCAGTATTTTCGTCCCTCTGACGGGTGTTCAAATACAACTTTGGAGGCAACTGTATGTGCGATTAAGGGTTGGCTACAGACCCTTCTGTAGTTTTGGCTACACAGTGAAATCCCGTTACAAGGCCTAAAGAAGCAGTCCTTATGAGCAGTGTGTCCTTGTATGCGAACATTCAAATTGCAGGATAAACATGGAAAATGGGAGTGCATTTTGCCGTGCCACGAGTATCTCTCGTGGTTTCCAAAGAACTTGTCAATAGTAGACTGCTTGAAAATGTCGTTTAGAGCCCTATCAGGTGGAAGCTCAAACCCACCTTTGAAAAATATATACACATAGCTTTGAAAAATCAAAGCTATGAAGACAGAGTTGACTCATCTGTGTTTTCCAAGTCCATGGTGAAGAAAACCAGAGAAGTGAAGAAGACGACAAAAGGATGTTTCGTTTACAAAACATGATGGAAAGAAGCAAACAAGGGCTGAATTGACCCTGTCAAGCTGCGCTAGTGAGCTAAAAATCATTCCAAAGCACTACCAGAGTAACCTAAGCTTGACATCAGCAAGAAATTGTCCGGTTTCACCTTTCCTTACAACAGGCCAAAGTTACAGCTAAGATGTGGGTGTGCACACACATTCGGTGCGTCTCCCCGAGACCAGTTACGCTTTGCCACCGTTCATACTGCACCAGTGCGAAAGGGAGGTTGTATCACAGCGAGGATCCTTGGTCAGTCACGGAAGTCCTGACAAGCTCCTAGCTGTCCTCGCCAGCTTCTTCCACCAGGGAAGGCTGCTTTCACCCCAGTTTTTGACAGAGGCGAAAGCAGCAAAGAGAACCTGATGTCACTCACATCTTGCCGGCTTTTCTCTCCCAGCTGCTCATTCTCCGGTCCCTCACTGAAGGAGGTCAGTTGATGTTTGTCGGTCCCGACCGAAAAGTCAAGCCTCCCTCGTCCCACGATCAGCCCGGTCGGCAGCTTGACGCCGTTTGTGCTGTGTGCACCTTCTGTGCCCTGACCGAGCACTCTCGAGCTATTGCAACTTTGGCTTTGGTGTTCAAGCAAAGCAAAGACGTCATACGAATTGCCATTGCGCGCGCTGACCCCATCTCTGCCGGCGCGCGCCCGAGTTTTTCAGGGCCCCCCAAAACAGGGGCGGATTTTGTTGTTGTAGGGAGAAGGGATAACAAAAACCAGACAGAAAAGAGGTCTCTGCACAGCAGTGATCCACACTTTTCGATCATAATCTTCTAAACCACTCGTACTTCCCTAAGAATGCTACTCAAAAGCTCTTCCTCTTGACCGCTCTCTATCTCTCTGCGAATGCTGTGCTGCGCTGTTGTCGCCGTTGCGCAATAGCGGAAGGCCTAAGGCCGAGGCACATGCGCCGGCTCGTGATCAGACAGCAGTTCTTATGTATAGTAGGTACAGAAGTACAGGGTGCGTTTTAATCAGATTTCCATCGATGTTCACTGCTCAAGCTCCTTCAAGAGACGGCCACTGCTGCAGGCAGATTCTTGACCGACCGGAATTTCGCATGAATTTTCGGCAGTGACTAACCCAGAATTTCAATGTCGCCAATGCCACCGAAACCAAGACTCTGCATCACGCTACCAGATTGCTGTCACATCGGCTGTCACATCATACAAGCATGCACCAGTGCTTGCATTGAGGCCAATTTTGACACCAACATTGTGTCCTGACTTGGAATGTGAATGCATTTGACAAAATGTCATTCAGTCGTGCGAAGAAAACTCCAATCTCGGACCACTTTATGGAGCTGGCAACAGATGCCAGATGTCACTTGCAAATACTGTGACAAGACAATTCTAGGGGATTAGCAGTCCCAGTCAAGCAGACAAGTACTGACATGAAGAAGCCCACGGAGAGATACCACAGGAACTGGTCAAATGGGACTATCCTCTAATGTTGAGCCATTTGTTTTCAAAAATGTCTTGTATTCTAGAGGCATGCTGACGATCCATGGCCGTCCACATCTTCCGCAGCAGCAGACTCTGACACCACGGAGACACCATTAAAGTCCACTTCCTCTGCTCCAAAGCATCCAGTAACAGTTTCCATATTTAACATCAGCATCAAGAAGGATTGCAAGGAGCTCGTTCAAAGCACAGTTCGAACTGGGTGTAGAGCAAGTCCATGATGGAGCTGAACAAGGCCTAGAAGATCCCCAGGTCCATCTTAGAGATCATGGTGCTCGAGCTAAACCTAGACTCTGGGAGAAATGGAAGTGGGCAACATCAAGTTTTCTGTGAAAGATTTGATGCTCATGGACAATGTGGTCATAATCGTTAGGCTGTTTGAGGAAGTAACAAAACTGCTATCCCATTGTTTCTACCATTGTCAAGGCTCTGGAAACAAATCCTGAGGATCGAGTAGTCATTGGTATGAAGCGATCACTACAAGAGGCCATGGAAAGAAGATTGCAGAGGTCAAAAGCATTGACCACTTTGCCATCGCCACTCTGCTTGATTGCTAATATAAATGTGACTTTTTCTGCCAACCAAAAAGCTGTCCGAATTTGCTGTGACCTATCTGCCCCTGCCACCTAAATCAGCTGATGTTGAGCAAGTCCTTTCAACTGCCAGGGACATCACAACAAATGACAGCAACTGTCTGAACCATGAAACGCCAAAAAACTGTTGTTTTGTTGTGAAAATATCCCAATTGTCACATTCACATATGGCATATAAGTGCTATTTTTTATACAGATGCAAACCAATTTTTGTCGGTGTCAACAAAGGGGTAAAAAATCTAGCTAAAATTTAAATTTCGGTTCGGTAATAGATTAAAATGTGAGTTCTGCAAATTTCGGTAAAGGGCCGCTTCAGTCAATCTTAGGCAGATCTACTTGGGCAGCAACGAAGAAGCTTTGTGGTCGTGCTGCCTTAAATTTGTTCAAATACACTTGATCAAGCTCAAGGGGGACCTCACCACTTGTTTCTGTCTGGCACTTCTTGTCAGCAGCAAAAATGTACTTTCACTCAGGACTATTGAGATAGTCTCCAAGAGACCACATATGAAAAACCAGGTGCAACAGTCATAGAGGCCAGATCTTATTGGAACCTGGGAAAGAAAGTTCATTTTCTTTCCTTCTTCATTCTAAGAAGAAATCTCGGAAATTTTATCTCACTGCTCAGATCTTTCGGGACAGAGCAGAACATCATCGTTGGAGTGTAAAAGGTTCTTTCCAAAGATTTTGTCAATGAAGCGCCAAAGTTCTGCCAGAGGTTCTCATCCACGATGACAGAGACCCTCTCAAGGTCCAGCAATTTCTTATTCATGATGCACACACGACGTGAAAAATGCTTGTCTCAAACGAGGCGCACCCAAGAGGGGCGTATTTATCTACATTTTACACCTAGCGTCCTCAATCTCTTAGCTTCTGTTCCCACATCCGGTGGCGAAGCTTTTCCACTTGCTGTTGTACCAGTGGCAACTGAAGTTTTGGAGTCGCAATCCAGAAACTTGCTTTTGTAAGCATCGCTCTCCACCGTAGGATGGAGACTTTGCCACATCACACACTTTACATCAAGAAATGAAGCTTGTCAAGCCTTAGGTAGCTCTAGAATGCTCCAGGCATAAGAAGTCATAAAGAACAGCATAGCACTGTTTGGTCATCGCTGATGCAATTTGTTCCTACTCAAAAAAATTCATTAACTTTCATGGGAGCCTGTGTGAGTGATATAACCGTTTGTGTTACTTGTCCAGAAAGTGTAAAGTTGCAAACTCTCCATTCTCTATCTGGCGAAGCTGCGAAAATTACTTTTACATATCTTCACTGACCTACTCTGATGCCGACACACACATTGAGTCTGAAGGGACTCAATGTGTGTGTCGTACTCTGATTCGTACTCATCCTTGTTCTGAGTGACATGGAATGAGATTCTGAACGTGTGCATTCATTAACCAGACTTACGTGCTTTGTGTCTTGTCTCTGTGTTACACTAGCTCCTCCTCCGTCAAGTTTGTACGCTCAAACATTACTTCTGTTTTCAAAGTTCGTCCCTCAAATGACAGAAGTGATGTACACGAAAGTCCAAGTATCCCTCAATTCCATAACACTGCCACACACTGGTTCCACTCTGGATGGGGCACGTGGACCATCCGTACTTAAGTCCACAGGACGAGGACAACCTCTTGTTTCTTGGTACACCTTGTCTGTAATGTTGGTTGAATCAAGATAGCACAGGAACTGCAGATTGCTCCAGCTTCTCTTTTCTGCGCATGCGCGTGACGAGAAGCTCACGTTGCGTGCCCCGTGCGATCGCGTCACTGAGGTTTGTGCACGAGGACACCGCAGGGAGCAGTTGAGCAGGTGCGACAGCGCTGTCAGCTGTTGCGTAAGAAAGTTGGTTGTGCCGAAAGCAAGAAAACAAGCTGACGCAAACGATGCTTATGATTAAAATTCTTTTAAAATGCAGTTCCCATAGTGTAGAAGGAGTACAGGGAGGTTTTTCCCCACATTCCGGGACAAGGAAGTGTGCCTGGACTAGGAGATGTAGCCATCCTTGAGATGGAAAGTCTCGTATCGGATGTCTCAAGGCTTCCCCCCTGCGCCCTAGTGGGCAGTCATCCTGTACTGGAATGTACCCCACGAATTGTGATTTTAACCACCCATTCTGCTTCTTTAGAGGAATTTTTCAAACTTCCTCATGCATAATATGACATTGATTCTTCTACGAGCACTGAGGCAGCTGTTGCCTCACTGCAACACCCAGCTGGCAGAGTGCTCCTTCTGCTGGCCTGTGTATTCTAGATGTCCGCTGCTCACGTTCATTCTCCAAAAGCTCTTTTATTCCTCTACAGTTGGCCTCAGCTCAGCCTCTTCTGTTTACGTCGCAATCTTACGAGCTATCGGCCTTGTGCTCATTATCGTCGTCATTAACAATGATTAATTTGTTGCTCCCGTATGAAAGGCCTCTATCACCCGAATATCTGTGACACTTTTTCCACCGTCCCCATGCGCGATGTGGACGACACGCGAAGAGAGACGTCAGACATCAGTCTGTCCACTAATATCTATTCATTACGAAACGTCAGATTTACGACGTCGGATTATGAGCCAGATAATTATTTTTCTCGCTGATTTCCCGTCTCTTCTAAGAGGAATTCTCTGGGAAGATCTTAGCTTCAGTGCGTTGGCGAGGTGAGAGCATTTGAGAAGATCGCTCGCTGGAGTACAGTCCACGTGCTGCCCCACGTGCCTTAGGCCACGTCGCTGAGTGTGTGATCGTCGCCAAAGACTAAGACGTTACAGAATAAAGGGGCTTTTTTGTAGGGATGCCAGCACCTGATTTCATTCTTTTGTCTTAAAAGAACTCATGTAGGAAAGAGAATATTCATTTCAGAGTACTCCCCTCTCTCACTGATAGATGGAATTTTTTGGCCCCTTTAACTTTTTTCTCATAAAGGGTACGTTGTATTTTTTGACTTAGGAGATCCTGTTCTAAATCACCCACATCGTTGAATGAATGTCAAAATATCTAGATTGTGACCCCTTTTAAGGCCCCTGAGACCCCAAAGGCTCTATCAAACATCGTTGAATCCTCCTTGAGGCTAGTCTATGCTGCCAAAAGAGGGACTTATAAACAGTGAGGGGGATATCACATGAGCTGCCGGGATGGGTTGAAAAATTACAGCCACCATCAAGTCCAACATGGAACTCATAAGATACAAAGTTCCAAAGGATGCCAGACATTCAATGCGCAACCTTGGGCTTACCTTCAGTTATCAGAGTCGCCTGTAGAACATGTGGGAGTAAAGATGGGCGTGAACAAAAGCTCAAACGAAAGTATAGGACTTTACTTTCATGTAAGAGGGGCCTGCAAAGGTTTGTTAGTTGGTGACCAGGGTGAAAGAGAAACTTTTTTACATGAAGCAGCGTCCAAAGCTCAAAAATAGTTGGATTCTCCTGCCTCTGGTGGCAAGGCCCAACCTCCCGTAACTCTTTTTGAGGAGGCGAAAAACATGGTCTTTGCGGCTGTAGCTTCTATTGGGTGTGTGATGCCTCACGACTGTGAGATTGGCAGCAAGGTCTTGTCAAAATTGATCCTGAGGGTGTCGGACATGCACCAGCTAAGGAACTTGGTGCTAAGGCTATATGTATGTCATGCAAGTACTGGGTGGAGAGGGCTGGCTGCACCTCAACCGGTCAGTCGTTATTGTAGGTGGTGTCACACTCTGGCCAGTCCATCTCTTCAGCATGACCCTCACCAGCTAGGGCAACATCTGCACGACCGCTCCTTTGCCTTCCTCAGGAAGTCCTGCAGGGCGTTCTGACCTCGTCTCCTTGGCCGTGGTTCGTGCTAAGGGCCATGCGGTGACTGACATTCAATAGAAAAGTCTGCTGGGACAATCATGGAGACCCAGTTGTGTGGCATGTGGTGTCGTACTTTAAACTCATTTCTCTTACGTTACCACACGCTCCTGTTGCTCGCGTGCCGAAAAGCGCTATTTGCCTAATATTGTCCGAGTAAACAAAACTGGCGAGCCAAACGCAATGTTAACTATATTAAAACTGGAGTTGTCCTGCTGCAGCACATTGATCGTAGTTCACTTTCTCGCCATGGGCCTCCTCTGCTTCTGGTCGTCCACCAGCTGGAGGAGGATGGTTTCCAGTCGGTTAATCTTGGAGTCCAGTTGGGCAATGTCTTCACGAATCTCCGAGCGGTATTCGGACATGGACAAGTTGAAATCGTGCATCATGCTGGAGGTGACGGTGTTATGGGCGGAACTGTCGCCGACGTCTTGAGTAGCGTTGTTGCCACTGGTCGTCGGCATCATGTGCTGCAGCAGCTGCTGTGACTTCTGCCGTACGTGTCGCCATTTGGGCGGGCGATCTGTAAGACGAACAAATGGGAATTACAGTGGTCTCCACTGATGCGTCACTGCTCGATGGGTCAAAGTGTCGGTCGTTGGTCCTGATTCAAATGATGCATCAAGTTAATGGGTCGCTGCTCGCCGGTTCATGGGTCAAATCACTCCACGAAGAAGCAGTCGCGACTTTTATGTTGAGCCGACGACGGTTGAATCTCGACCGAAAAATCTCTGAAAATGGTGACACTCAAATGAAATATCTGGACATTTCTCAAGCAGTACAGTTAACGTCAATATGTCAGCTTCTGAACCAACAAAGTGTGCATTCTCATGGTTTCTTTTAAATTGAAATGACTTCTCGACACGACTCTCGAGAAGACAAAGCATTTTGCGAATATGATCACTTAGTCTTGTTCTCAACTTGGTGACAAAGAGCTCAGCAGTGGAAGAAACTTCTCGAGCTCTCAACAGAGATGGGTTTGATTGAAAGAAGAGCCCTCAACTGAAGCTCCTCTGTTGCTGTCTACTCTCCTGTTGCCTGGTGCAAGTAGAATTCCTTCAACAAAGACTGAAATTTGTCTTCTTTCTTCTCATATCTGCATACCAGAGTCTAGTTGCTCTCTCGACACCCATGAATAATACTTGGACAGGGGGAATTGCGGCCAAACAGTTTTCATCATACTGGGTGGACCATACGTAACTACCATCGGTTGGACATCCATACCTTGGCTTCTACAGGACCTCGAGAGGCGGGTTTGGTGGCAATGGAAAGAGGAGATTGAAAACCTTCATAAACACAGAGAAATTCACCCAGACTTAAATTTCAGGACCGTTTTGGGGGGCTTAAAAATTTTCTTTGATTTTGCCTTTTGGACAATTCTTCCACGACCAGTCGCTTCAACAAGGACCAGCTGGTATTCTGTGTCGGGATGCATACAAAGCGCTGTCTGTACAGCAGTTTCAAGTTGTAATGAAGGAGGAAGTTCTCTGGAGAGCCAGTTCTGACAGCAAAGGCATTCAAAACTCATTGCTTGCCCTAATAAATTTCCGACCAAAACACGTGTTCAAGTTTGAGCCTCTGGCAGGACTGATTCATTCCTGAGGTTTTTGTTGATTGACACTGAAGGTTTTGAATCTGCACTTTCCATTGCCACCGACCTCACCTCTCTAGGTCCTGTAGAAGCCGAGCTATGAACGCGCAACTGATTATAGTTACTTCTGGTCCACCCTGTACATTTACGAATACTGTACCGTACATCAACCACTAGCTGGCAGCGCTAACAGGTATCATCATCTTCCCTGTCGTTACGACACCACATCCCTGAGGCCCCCTGACCAAGGCATCATCATAAATATGTCCAAGTGGGCCAGTCCCGCCAGACGTGACACCACACTTTGCCCAAGATGTACGCGTGCGGGACGGTGACGGCGGCCACCCTTGCCTGGAAGGCCCTGGGCGCAGGGGAGGAAGATGACGACAAAGAGAGGGTGACAGAAATTGCGACTCCCACCATGTGGAAGCGAGAATTGCTCTGCAGGATATGACGCCAATGCTTCAGACACGTGACTTCTTTGATTTTGCGCTCCTTGACATACTGAGAAGACTTTTTGCATCATAACAGATTTCCATAACAGGAAATCTGTCACAGGTATATGAAGAAAACAGAATTCAAGCATTCATTGTTCTATTCATAGACATTTTTATAGTTTTCTAACTTTCAGACATTCAACTTGGTTCAAGGACGTCTTTGATAGACTTTTGGTTCTTCCTTGCCATGGCCCTACCAATTATGGCGCTCTCCACAACCTTGGATTTGTCTCCCATACCTGATCAAATCATCTCTACACCTTGGTGAGATGATCATATCAAATGATTTATCACTTCCCCACAGTTTTGTCGTCATTTTGACACAGTGCAAATACAAAAAAAATCATCAAGTTTATTTCAATGTTAAAATTGCTGTCGTGGGAAAGTTTCCTGGACTTCCAAGACCTTTTGGATTTCCACTTACACGACTTCCTCTGCGTTAAGCTTCATTAATGAATAACTTAAAAGTTTAAATAGATTCTGTGCCTACCTGGACCACTTCTTCTGAGTGGTTGTCTGTGGGACTCCTCCAAATTGTTGGTGGTGGAGAGAGACGACCCATTATTATTGCTGCCTGAGGATTCCCCTATGGCATGGGAGGAAGCTTGTTGTTGTTGCAGCAGCTGGAGCTGTTGGACGTTGCTTGCGGCCGGCGCAATGTTGCCCATGTGTGAGATCGACTTGGCCGACGTGAGCCTGTTGAGCAGGCGCTCCCGCAGCGCATTTGGGGACGCGCTATGGCCGGTCTCGCCAGAGCTGCTCAGGCCATCAGAAATCTGGCCCTTGAATTTGCTCACAGCACGCTTCAGGAGAACAACCTAAAGGTGTGTGAGAAAGGGGTGAGCTGTACTTTGCTCTCAGAATCTGCTGTCATGGAAGGCTTTTCTTGCGTCTGTTTTAACAGAAAGAGTTGTTTGCGATTCGAGAACAGTTGTACAGTGCGGCCGGTAAAGGATGACACAAATGAAAAAGTCGAGACTGTGCAATTGTCCTTACTATATTTACTTATGAAAGTACGTGAGGCTTGAAGCAGGAGACCCTCCTCTAGCTGGCAAGAAACGAAAGAAACAAGGCCGTGCAGATTTTTGTCATGATTTTGACGCCAATTGAGTCCTAGGTTCGATTAGCTCCGCACCCAATTACTGAACTCTGAAGCAGTTGTCCTCTTGTCGGCAAAATGAAAATGAAATCCGGAGATCTGACTGTGAAGGACTTGGAGAAAATGCATTTTTCTTGGTGCTGTGAAGTGACACACAAAATGCATTGTGTGCATATAACAACTAGTGTAGAGCTTTCCACCTACAAAAACTGGCCACTTGTCATGGCCAGTTAGAGGGATGTTCATGCTTCTGTCATTTTCTATCAGTATTTAAGAGTTCACCAAAAAGCACAGTTCTAGTGCATGTGCAGGTGCATTTTGGCAGAGGCCAAAATGGCTTTTTTCTTAATATGATCCAAGAATCTTCAAAATCACGTCTGAAGCTGTTCTTGATCAATTGTCACACAAAACTGTTCACACTTCTGAAATTTGAAAATGAATTGAAAAAAAATGCCCAAGAAAAAGGAAGGTGCCATGTGAGAGAGGGGGTCAATAGCTTTCAGAAACCACCTTCCATGAAATCCT
>JAAUXU010077550.1_pt1 | contig 10278 bp, 11 predicted proteins | sample 7278151 | NCBI WGS metagenome assembly JAAUXU01 (sample SAMN14350113, study PRJNA611818) | marine sediment metagenome | isolation source: surface marine sediment (1.8m) | place: French Polynesia: Moorea | collected 2018-08 | reverse complement strand
GGGGGGGGGGTGTCGGAGACTTGGGAGGTGGGAGCCCCCCCCCCCCAAAAAAAAAAAAAATTCAGCCACATTCACTTTCATTTACTGGTCAAAAACACCAATTTTCAGCAGCGACTGGCACAGTGCTCTTGTCGACTCATCACACTTAAACTGCTCTCTGCTAGTAAGGTATGAGGCGTGAAATAATAGGATGACATTTCCAATGCTTTTTCACTCACTTTGCTTTTTTGAAAAACAAAGGGGGGGGACTTGTTTGAGTTCCCACAGCAGTGCGGTACTGAAGCAAGTGAGACATTAGGTACCACTTGAAAGTCAACAATCCTGTCCATGTAGTAAACTGATTTATTATGATAGAGATTAGGTTTTAGAACTTTTTTACTTGTAAACGACTTTTTCCTACACCAAACAGCTTTAGAACAGGCTATTTTAGTGTTTTTGTGGCTTCCGCTGTACGAGCCTATGGGGAAGTCCCTTTGAGGGGGAAAAAGCAAGTCGAGTCAGTCCGTGCTTACCCGATTGAAAGTCGACAGTCATGATTTTCTTGTGCTCCTTCCTGGGGTCAAGGATGCCGCAGTCAGAGCAGAAGGTGGAAGATGAGTCATCCTCAACCGCGGACACGCTAATCTCAAAGCGCAGGGGTGGCTCTTCAGAGGTGGGATTGAAGCCGGGCTTCATAGAAACCTGATGGAGAAAAAAGTCATTTTTTAATATAAAAAAGAAACACGATGTGAACTGAATCACTTACCAGAATGTCTCGGTAACATCCTTCCCGTCCTTTGACCAGGTCCAATGTCTTATGAGCCTCAGACACCTTTTCCCCGCTGCTGTCCTCGAACTCGCACCTGCCATTGGATGTGTAGGACGTGTGCGTACCAAGCTTGGCAGAGGCCAATTTACGACTTACCTGGCGTCTGAGGTCAGGCTGACGATGGAGAACAGGTGGGGGTCGACCGGATAGGCGTTGGACGCCGTCAACGTGACGCATACGTCGAGGAAGAAGTCTGTAAGTTTTTCAGCAGAATTCGGTAAATTCGTACGCAGCGAGAAGGTGTCGAATACCTTCGACATTTGATACGTCTATGGACGGGATGCTGGAGGAAACCCTGATTATCGCCGAGACCGACGGGCGGCCTCGCAGAAGGACGGCGTCGCCGGAGCTGTGAGCACCTTAAATAATAGCAAATGAACAAGTAATACGTGCACGAACGACGAATCCACAGTGGAACGCTCTTGTCCTGATGGTTAATGTACTCACACGCGTATCATTACACCCAGTTTTCAAATCCCCAAGTGTCTCAGCTCTTGCCTCATTCTACTGCAATTGCCCCGGAACAAGGTGAGCATGAACAATGAGGCGGGTTCCACTGTAACAAGTCTCGACTCAGCATCTCGTTAAGTCGAGGCTTCACTGTTGTACCTATGGCAAAGTCCCTCACGCCGTTCTCATCCACATCGATTGCTGCGGAGAAGCTGACGCCGAAGCCTCTGAAGGAGAAGTCCACAGTCTCGGCCGAGATCACTTGACTTGCAGCTGCAATATTATCAAGATTTCACTGCTGCCACCTTCGAACACCTCCTGTGAATACAAAACGTTGAGGTCTTTGCCAAAGGAAAAAATTATTTGCATATGTGTGCGTGCTTGCTAGCGTTTATGCTGAGAAAGATGTGGGAGGGAGGGAATTTTCCACTCTTAGTGTCGGGGAAACCCTCAACAAGATATTAATGTAGAGGAACTAACAGATGATGACAAAAGACGCAGCCTTCCTAGCTGCAACCAAATGGGCTAAAAAACCACTGTTGTTCAGAACTCCTGCGCAATTATTCTGCTCCGTGCGCATATATTTATTGGACGTGTCGTTATCACGCAAAATTGTAAGGCAAATCCTGCCTTCAGCTAAACTTTGCTTCTGCTGACTTGGGCGTGCAATGCGATACTAACTGCAACTGCTGCTGCTACTTTAGGCACCGTGTGTTGCATGCAAAGAGTCGGCTTGAAAGTGTGCAATTTTTTCGACTCAGCGCAACTTGCTCAGGCCCGTCAGCTCACTGACTTGCGCAAGACGCAGAAACGCTCCCAATTGTGGATATTTTTAAGTGCATACGGTACGAGGCACATTCTCGGTATATCGTGCGTGACTCAATAACTCTGCAGACCTTGTTTTTCCCTGGGCAATAGAGGTCGTTGGAAGGAGGAAGCCAACAATCCCCGTCTGCACTGAGCAAAGTAGCAGCATATATAATACAGACGTGCTATGCATGTGCGGTTGTTCACTGACATTCGGTTTGGGTGCTGCCGGAGTCAACTCTGACACTGACTTGGCTGTGTCAACCCAGAAGTAGACCGTGTCACTCTGGCTTTGACGCAGTCATGTCAACTGCGACGTCGACGCAGTCGTGTCAGCCCTGGTGCCGACTCGGTCATTGACACCATTCTGAGTTATTTTTCCTACCTTTATGGACTCCCCAGTCAATGCTTTGTTCGTCACATTTTGTCATTTTGTCACATATCCAAGCTTGCAAAAGTGATGTTTGCGACAAGAAGGGCCTGCATAATTTGACAATAGCGAAGGCCAAGTAAAGCAGCTGAAGGAGTTTACCAGGTGTCATTTCTGCTATTACAATGCACCTGATGGCGGCGTCGGTGTCAAATAACCAGACAGTCTTAGAACGTACAGGGGTTCACAGTTCCGGATTGGAAACCAGTGGTGCCGCTGCCCCAGTTATGAGCCAGGATGAAAGCTGTATTATTCGGTCCTTCGTGCCCTTCCCTCCCCTGCACGTACGCATGACGTGCGCAATACACTGACGTCTTGATCTGGCATTCATCGGGGTGAAGTTTGGCTGCATGAGTGTGGTACATGAGGATTACCCACCCAGAAAGGGGAAGGGATTGTGCCACACACACATGTGCATGATGGCTGCAATTGATCACTCTGCCTGCGGAAAAGGAAATGAGTGACTGAATGGCTACCACTCAGGTGGCAGCCACGTCAGTGCCGAGCTTTGTACAGTGGTTGGTGCAATGCACATGTTCAGCCTATGGAGTTTCTTAAGGTCCGACTCTTCACTTTGCACTCACTCCTCTTCTTCTTCTGAGGAGGTCCGTGTTCAACCCTCTTCATGTACTGGGTCATGAGACATGCCAGGACTCTTAAGACACTTCCTCAACCACTAATGCGTATGTGCGTAGTCAAATACTCCACTGTAGTAGAATTAGGTAGACTTCAGCTATCGGCGTGATTGAATAATAATTGCCAAATGACGAAATATTAGTATCTGTCGGGGTCAAAAGTACTTTTGTGCTTGTCGTAAAGAAATGCAGCCAGACATGAAGTGCATTTTTGGCACTGGGACAGGTTTTTGGCGATTTCTTTGTGAAATTGGTACGTGAGGCTCTCAGCCATGACTCAAAAATATTGGCAACTGTAATTATTCAGTGAAAAAAGTCGATCGGTGAAAGCAACGACACGTTTTATGCTAGTCCCACCTCCCGTTTTTCTAGACTTATGCCGACCACAAGATTTCAGCAAAATTCAAGAGATTTTAGTCAACTCGCAATTTAGCAATTTTACTGGGGTGAACTCTCCACGCAGTGAACCATCTGGTCAGTGGGGAAAAGTTCACTGTAACGAGAGCTTCACTTTATCAAGAATGACCTATGTTGTGAACATCATCCGTCCGTCCAAGAATGTTCACTGCTGTATCGAGAGGTTCACTATATATAGTATACTTTATATGAAGAGTCCACTGTGCTATGAAGTCGCTTTAGAAATGCTAATATTGCAGACGAAAATGCCGGCGCTTGTTTTTTTTAATTTTTGAGCGTATATCAACTAAAGCACTCGGTGCTTTGATGTTTTTCCTGTTTGAGTCTGAAAATTTTTGATTAACTCGAGATGCTTCCGAGTTAACTTAACTTCTGCTATAATGAAATGGTTTCAGCATTGTCAGTTTTGCTTGTCTCCTAACCTAACCTTAATTTTACGGGCTCTGAACACGCTTACAATTAGCAGTAATGTTGCTTCTGCCTTTTCTGAGGCAGCAGACGTGGTCACCTTAATGATTAAGAGATTGGGAGATATATTAAGAGATTCCGCACTTTACAGAGTTATTTAAGTATAAGTGAATCAGCTCTGTTTTAAAGGGTAAAAAAGTATTTGCACAGCATGAAATATGGTGGTGACAGGTGGCTAAGACAGGGTTTTGCAGAGGAAATTGGCTCTGAAATGACGGCGAGTCGTGAACATGGCAACTTTGTGCCGTTTTTCCATACCCAGAAGCATGAACACATGCGCACTTTGGACTGTCCAGCATCCGGATCAGGGTAGCAACCTTCAGTCTCAGTGTCTACAGAACTGGGTTTCGACATTAAGAATGCTTCCACCCCTTTGGACCGATTGCCTAGGAGTCGAGTGCGGGCTCACGCGCTCCGTGGTCGTGGCGGCTAAACGTGTACGTTAAGTCTCTATCGTACATCTGAGCAAAGTCTATGCACAACCTTTTTATATTTTGAGGCTCTCGAGGCCCTGACGATCCCCGACCGCCCACCCGGACGCTCCCCGGGACCGCTACCCGCGCCAACCGCCCGCTCGGCAGACCTCTTCTCCGCTCTCTCACTCAGCACTGCCTAGCTCACAGCTGCAATCAGCGAGTACTCGTCGAAGAACAGCGCGGATGCTCTGAAATCCGTGTTTACATGTACATCGATCGGCAGCATCGTAGTGTTGCATCATCGCACTGCTTTGTTTGCCGCAGTTCTGCACGTGGCTCTGAGGTACCCTTGGACGCTGTCGTAAGGGAGAGGTGAGGGGGGAAGCCCGCTAAACCGGCGTTTAGTGTCCTGGTGGACTGTGCAATGGATGGGCCTAAGGGGCCCTCAAAAAGCTTCATCAACTTTTTTCCGGAAGGATTAGTCGAAAATGGCACCGCCATCAGCTCCGCAGTTTGAGCGCCCAGCAATCCGTCACAGTCCATTTATGCACTGTACGTGTAGAAGACTGAACGACAAAGAGTTGAGATGCATGCATGCGACAATGGAAATGCCACGTTTGTGATACGTACTCAACTCATGAGCGACAAATGCAGGGTGAGTGCAAAAGACGTGCCTTTATACGTACGATAGAGACGAACGTACACTTGCGTTATAGAGTGAGGGACCCACTTGGATGGATAACAAAAACAACGATACTTGTGTGATCTGCTGCAAATTTCCCAATTTGCTGCTGAAAATCGCTCAAAAATCGCTGTTTTTGTTATCCATCCCAGTGTCACCCTCACTTCTGAACGCAAGTGTATGGAGGGGTGTTCCTCGTGCCACTGTTCTTAAGGGTAGTCTTGATCAAGCAGAGAAAATTGACAAACAGTTTAAATGAAAGTTTTCACGTGTGTCCATAGTACATCAGTTAGGTGCGGATACAGAGGGGAATCCAGAAGTACATTATCCCAGTTACCTCGTGCGTACACGCGGGACACCACGTTGTAAGCACGATTTGAAGTACAAGAACTGACAAGAGGCAAACAAAAATACGCGTTTGTGCGTGTGAGTATGGGTGTACGGGTATTTTTCCTCTTAAAGTTTTTAACGCTCGATTTACGGAATGTTTCCCCGCTTATTCACACTGTGGAGAGAAACAGCCTTGCACTATATTTCCCTCGCCATTACATTTCTCTCTTAACAGGGACATATTGTGATTCAACGCTTCGAAACCGGTGAAATACCGGGATTCCGAAAATCGTGCACTAAATTACAAATTAACGACGCATAATGTGTACTCATGTGCACCCTCTTGGGATTTGACTGCATTCGGGCACGCATAGTACTACGATAAGATACAGTTATTGTGATACCTTACCTTGAATGCCAGCGATATCCTTCTTTCCGAGAAAAATTCTCACCGCGCCTTTTCCACCGTCCTCAAATGGTGAACCGACGACAAAGTCGCCGTAGCCGTCGCCGTCGAGGTCGCCCAAGCTCGCCACCGCAGAGCCAAACCTATCAATGGCAAAGGGGTTCGCATACGTCCACAAGCTCCAGGACAGGAGTTTGTACTGACCTCGCAGCTGGCTTTTCCCCGAAGATGGACAGCGTCTCGGTGAAGACGCCCTTAAGGTCGTGGTACTCGTGGACAGCTATGCGACCCTCCTCATAAGCCTGAAGTGAGCACAGGATGGGTGCAAGCACTGGAAACCCTTTCCAAAACCGTACGTAACTGAGAGACCCATATATTGTGGCTGATTTGTTTGTCGCTGAATAAAATTACAGTCGAATTTCAATATTCGCCCTTGTCTCGCTCTAATGAGGTACCTGCACCCACAATACCCTTTAGGGGGCGCCACCACCCCTCATTTGAACAAATGCAGAATCAACAGTGCAGTGATCACGACAAAGAGAAAAATCCCACAGTGCAGAGTACCAACATGACATCACGCCTGACTATTGTGTGGTTCCTGGCTGCAGCAAGTCTGCCATTTTCGGATTTCCAACCGATCCAGCTCTTCAACTGAAATGGTGCATTGCGATAAAGTGTGAGACCCCTGACAAGAAGTCCTGGAAGCGAAGTCCTTGATCCAAGGTTGTGAAAACCATTTCAAGTCAGATGATTTTGAGGTCCCAGTCCCAAGTCTCCCTGCCTACACTGGAAGAATGAATCGCCGCTTGAAGAATAGCATTGTCCCATCCATCTTCACATTTTTGGCACTGATAGCACAGTCTGTGGACCTTCAAAAGAAGCGATGGGAGGCACGCAACAGAAGGCAAAATGCCAAAGAAGCTGCTGTTGAGCTTCCCCTTGAAGTCAATGAGGCTGAAGTCGATCCTGTCATTGCACTTGAGACATTTTTTGAGTGGGCTACGAATTTTGGACAAGAAATTGAAGTTGATGTGGGGAAAAGCAGGAGTGAAGAAGAGAGCTTAGGCCACATCCAAACTATGAAAAGTCGCGGGACTGAGACGGAGCAAGTAGGTCCACTTCCTCTCTTCAGTTTGGAGAGATTTAAAGACAATGCCAAGGCCATCCAGTTTTACACCTCATTTCAAGACTACAACCACTTCTTGTACGTGTTCCAATGCCTCAGACCAGCTGCTCACCACTTGGCCAATAAGAGTCAAAAGCTGGACAACAAGGATGAGTTTTCCTCTTCATGATGAAGTTGTTCCTCAACAGGGAAGACTATGATCTGGGTGTCCTCTTTGGCATCTCCAGTGCAGCATGCCTTTTCAAAGTCTGGTTCCATTTTCTCTACTACCAGCTGCAGGAGTAGAGCTGAATCTCTTTGTTCCTGGGACATTGTGGATGCCTACATGCTGAGGGACTTCAAGGGCAAATATCCATCCGCAAAGATTGTCCTTAATGTGACTGAAGTGAAAATCAACAAGCCTGGCAAGATTTCAGAGCAGAGCATCAACTGGATTTTGTATAAGAACTCACACACACACAAGTCAATGATCGGGATTAACCCTTGAGGTGTTGTCACCTACATTTCCCCACATTTGGAGGACCTTGCAGTGACTGCCAGATTATCGAAAGGCCAAGTCTGGTTGAGGAAGGAACCTTTGAATGTGGTGATAGCATCATGACTGATTGGGGAATTATGGTTCAAGACCTCTTTGCTACAAAGGACGTCCAGGTAGGATTGGTTGGGATGGAGTTAACACATGCACACAAGGGAGAGTCAAGTCATCTCAAGATATGTAATGTCAATTTCATGTTCACACCTCACACGATGCACAGACAAAAACAGCTCCCTGTCAACATTGCTGTCCAAGATCGAAGAATTGTGTCAAATAGAGTCCATGTGGAGAGGGTAATGGGGCTTGCAAAAACTACAAGATTCTTCAACACAAGTTCCATGCCTCCAGGCTGTCCATTGGTGGACGAATCATCTATGTATGTTGTGCTCTCTGCAACTTGAGGAAAAACATTATGCCAAAATATTGCTGAACTGAAGCATGTGTATTGAATGCTGTAATGACATACACTGTAACACAAAAAACAGTTTTAAACTTAACTTCACTTGGTGAAAGACAAAACAAAAGTGTCATTTGAGGAGTTGAGATGCAATAAGAAGGCAGTAATGGTTCTTGTAGAATGTACTGAGGTGTGGGAGCATTGATTTCGTGAAGTCAATGCCATCATCATACTTCACTTTCTCAACAAACAAGTTCTTCAGCATAAATACAATGAAATAGCACTTGCTCCTCCTCACCTGCCTCATCTCACCCATAATCTGATAGTAATATGGGTGCATCTTCTTCAGCTGTAACTTAAAAAAATTGCTACTCACATCCCCTACTTCTTCAAGGAAAGAAAAGTTATTTCCAGCTCTGATCTGATCCTGTTGTCCTCAGTATGGACATTTCACATCAACCACAGCATTCTCACCCTCAACAATGGCATCTGGTGAGGCTCCTAGGAATGGGAAGTCTGGGTTGACAAGCAGCCCTCAGTCCATGACCTTCTTGGCCATCATTGTGGAGAACTGCTCTAGGGCTGTTGCCTTGTAGGCTTGACCATGTCAAATGGCCGCAATGTTGTCCAGAGCAGGTGCATCATAGATGTCCATGGCCATTTGATCAAGGTCTCTCCCATCAGCTGCTCGGCAAATCTTGCTAAACTTGGAGGGTGTGAGACTCCACTGCCTTTCATCATTCCACTGTGGATTTTTTGACTGTCCTCTTGTCTGCCTCTCGATGTCCACTGCTTTGTCCTTTGAGACTTTAATCTTTCACCTAGACATGATTCAGAGGCTCTGTGAGGTAATCATGGTCAGCAACAATTCCAGCAACATCTGCTCCTCAGAATGCATATCTGAGGCTGATGTCCAATCCTGAGAGCAAGCAGAAGTTGATTGTGGCATTGCAGACAGCATCTGTAAACCCTGGCATGTTCCTGAATTTGGCATGTCTTGGGTCAAAGTCAAGTGCTTCCATGCTTTTCAGGTTGAACTGGGGACCTGACATGAGCTCTGGTTGGCTCTTTGAGTGACTGCAACTGCTCAGTGCATGACTGTTGGATCTTGAGCTCATCAGTCTTCACAAGGTCGGCCAGCATCAGAAGCATGACGAGGATGTGCTTACATGCAGCAGCAGAGCTGCACCCTTAAGCACACTCACAGTGTGCATTCTTGACTTCAACCAATTCCACATCAATGACAAGCTTCAGAATTTAAGTTGCCTTCTTCATCTCTGCTGACACAATCCCAGTCAAGAAGAAGGTCCCATTATCCACATTGTAGCTGGCAGCACAGATACAGTCATTCATGACTTTGTTGCCCTTCTGGATGGCAAGACTCTCCAAATTTGTGCTCTTGACTTGACAATACAAAGCATATTCCTTCACATGTGATGGGATGAGCTTAGGTACAGCACCTTGGTCAGACTTTGTCAATGAGTGAAAGGTGGCCGTTGCAGGGAACGTGGGCATTGGGTCGAGATCTGGCAAATCAACAACAGGGCCACTGAAGTCATCATTGGACTCATATGATGAAGTCTTGCCTCAAGGTCATATTTACGTCCACTGGCCCTTGCCCTATGAGCAGCAAGGGTTCTTTGATAGTCTTTGGCTGTCCACTTGGATCTATCTGTCATTTCCACACTTCTTACCTCATTAAATGAACTAAAACATTCAGAACAAGTGACTATTGCGCAGATTTTGCTTCATTGAAAGCATTGTTTTGTTTCTTTTCATGCTGTTGACTTGATGAGCTATTAGCCTGCCATCTAATGGTGATGATTCAGCAGTGTTTTGAATGCAGGTACCTGATTGTGGTACCATCGAGGTTGAGCCCAAACTGAGGGATGCTCAACAAGTGCTTTTGTGCTGCAGTGAGTCAGTGCAGGGGTCGAAGCTCATGCTGATCACTGCTGCAGTGATCAACATTCCAACGTTCTGACTGCCACATCCATCAAAAGGTACCATTTGGGTTGGTGCGGGCTTTTCTCACTCTTACAAGCATCACAAACTGCAATAATTAGTCATTCTGGAGATTGCGGACAGAGCTAATTAACTGTGCATACAATTATCAGTCGCAGCCTAACTTACAGCAGACAATCGACTTCAGCAATTCGCTTATTCCGCACCAAAAAATTGACCAGGTCGAGATTTGCTGACTTTAGGGAAAGTCCCCGAGAACCATGGGGAAGTGAAAAAAGAGTCATAAATTAAAGGCATGTAGGTCCACCGGATTGAGTCGCACTAGAGTAGGCCGAAGGTAAGAGTGTCGGAAGAGTCGGGTGAGTCGTGTGGGTTTGTTGTCTTTTCTTTCCCGCTCCCGACGATC
>JAAUXU010014093.1_pt1 | contig 10278 bp, 12 predicted proteins | sample 7278151 | NCBI WGS metagenome assembly JAAUXU01 (sample SAMN14350113, study PRJNA611818) | marine sediment metagenome | isolation source: surface marine sediment (1.8m) | place: French Polynesia: Moorea | collected 2018-08 | reverse complement strand
TCTGGAAACAGTTGCCATGCACAGGTTATATAAATCTCGGGAAAACATGAGGCAGCGCCTAAAATCTAAAAAATTTCCAGGCAACAAGCGAGCAGACAAGACAGCTTTTTTTAAAAAAAATCTCAGGTCTTTCTTTCGTACGGAATGGGAAGCACTTTTAGTTGCTTCTACCACGTGGAACAAGACCCGATTTCAACCAAAGAGGCAAAATTAACGTTCTCTAAATATGCGGAATGCTCGGAATTTCCGCAATCCTTCGTAAATGCCCAAGATCGCAATGGTCGCCTCCAAGCTTCAGTCCTCGCTTGCGAGAACCGAACAAGAGTTGTTAAAAAATTGAAAAATAAAAGCCCTACTGAATTTCCCGAGTTTCCCGTTTGGATCCAGATTGGTAGGTTGGGAAACCTTTCCAGCGCCGGATTCCCATCTGAGATTCGAAGCGCACGCAAAAGCAAAATACAGAAGCAGTGCTGTCTGACAAAAGGTTTATTTCAATAAAAATGAATCAAATTATCGCAACTGAAATGTATAAAAACATAAAAAACAAAGTTATTTCAAAGTGGCTAGCAATGACGAAAGGACTACGATATAAATAATTACCGGTCGTTACTTACGTTCAACTTGGACGGGAAATTTCTCTGTTGCTTATCGCCTCAGACTTGCTATGTACTTGTACAGATGCCCTGTATCCGATTCCGTTTTGGTATAACAAACGAGCCTCGCTTACAGAGCACCTGATAAAGTACAAAGAGCGTCAATCGGCAGGATGGTAATCTTCTTTATTTGGGTTCCGCAGTGTCTTCCTCTTTTTCCAGAATATTCCTCGTTACATTTTTACCCTTGCGTTACTTACTTTTGTGTGTGAGAAAATGGTATATTGCCCCTGCCGCTGTGGCAATCGACACTACTACCTTCTTTTTTTCCCCTCTGCTGTGGCGGTTTCCTCCTCTCTCCTCTTTTTATTGAACCAATCTTCCTCTTCTTCTTTTTCCTGCCACGCTGGTTCTCTTTCTTTCTTCTCGTGAATATGGATGGATGTGTACGGGAGGTCGTTGTTGGTTGAAGAATTTGTTTTCCGTTTTGGATTCTCCATCTCTCCTCCTCTCTCCCTCCACCCGCCTGTGACGACGACGGCGATGGCCTGCGAAAAAAAAAAAAAGAAAAAAATATCGAGCCGTTTTTTTCTGGGGGAAACGGAAGTCGGCCGTTGGTTCAATATTGAGGCATTCGCAAAAGCAGCATGCACAGAGAAGGAAAGGAAGGCAAGAGCAGTTATTTATTGCACGCGAGGCTAAAAATTGCGGGGGGGGGGGAGGCAGACACAGCGTGTGATCTAGTAGAAGTCCCTTTTTTTGCACGAGGTATGTTCGCTTTTGCAACAGCAGCAGCAGCAGCAGCATAAGGCAAAGGAGGAGGAATGAGACTCTTCGTCACCCGGTTAATTAGTAACTGCACAGGTAAGAGGAGGAGGAGGAGGAGGATGTTATTTTCGAATAAAAAGGGAGGTTCCTCTTTCCACCTATCTTTTCCCCCTTAAAAAAGCCGGTATCTCATAAACCCAAATTTCTTTTTCCCGAAAGAAAAAAAAATAAAAATGGCCGAACCGATGATGCATCTGCTGGTCAAGAAAACGTGAGGAGGAGAAGGGGGAAAGAAGAGTGTGTCTGCCCTTCTTCCTTCCTCCTCTTTCTCTCTCGTGCGAAGAGGAAAAAAGATTATCCCACCCAAAAAAGGTCCAACTTCTGCCTCCCCCCCCCCTTGCCCCCCCCTCCTTCCTCCTAGATTGTTCCCAGCTGCAGCAAAACGTGATTCAGAAGAGCGGAAAAAAAGTGCGTTTCTTTAGGAAAATGGCCCAAAAACCCCACCCACATTTTTTTGCAACCTCCAAAAAACAGCTAGCTGTTATGGGCTGGGTGTTTCACCCTTGTATTTTTTCTTTATACAACAGCAAGAAGTTTTACCTCGTGGTGATGGTGAAGGAGGCGGAGGAGGCCAACGCGACGTTGATTTAAAGGGATTTTTCTGCAGGATTTTAAGTTCAGCCAATGTAGGTATGTGGGGTGGAGACTGAGTTGAGGAGGGGGCACGTTTCTTTCCTTCCTCCTCGCTGGATGGTGGTGGGGAAAGACTGGGGGGGAAGGGGGAAGGGGGGATGGGTGGTGGCTGTGTGCGTGTGGGGAGGGAAGGGGGACTATCCGACGGCGGATTGCAGTGCTGTAGGCTAGGGAGGAGGAGGAGGAGGAGGAGGGTGGGACCGGGCGGACGGACTAGGGAAGGGACCGCCTCCGCCTCCGCCTCCGCCGCAGCACTTTAAGAAGATTTCCAAACGGAGGAGGAGGAGGAGGAGGAGCAGCTGGGGAAAGAGAAAGGAGAAGAGGAGGAGGAGGAGGAGGACGTGGGATCGGAGGAGCTTCTCGCTTGCCTGCCTCCCATACCTCCCTCGTGTGGCTAGCCGGTCTATGGAGGAGGAGGAGGAGGCGGATGGGTGGGTGGGTTTTCGTAGGAAAAGAGCAGAAGGGGGAATAGGAGGGAGGGGAGGCCGATGCCCTTTGCACCATGGAGGACGGAGAGAAACACTGCAGCAGCAGCAGCAGCTACAGCAGCAGTAGCAGTAGCAGCTGCAGCAGAAGCTGCTGCGGCATGCCGCACGAGGCCGCCGCGGCTAGCCGCACGCCGCACGCCGCACGCCGCCGCGGCTGTGTCGGCTGCGAGGCCAGACCGTCCCCCCCCAGCTGTTCCCCCCTGGCTGCTTCGCTGTGAGATGGGGGCCGGAATCAGATGATGAGGATGAGAGAGACTATGAACTCCCCCCTCTCCCCTCTCCTTTCTTACTCACCGGCACACCACGAGGATAGAAAAGAAAGGGAAGGAAGGAGGGAGGGAGGCTGAATTTGCTTCCGGCCGCCACAGCCACACATTCGGAGGAGGCTGGACAATGGAACAGGGGTCAAGGAATGAAAAAAGAGGAAAAATGTTGTTCCTGTCCATCCTCATCCTGGCACAAAGGACATGGGAAAAGCACGTTTCCCCTCTTCTTCCCTAGCTTTGCACGTGGAAGAAATTTTGCAAAAAAAATCTTTTTCCTGCCTTCTGCCGTTTGCAACTCTTGCCTTCGCTCTTGTCCATCAGCGATCTCTTGCACCTGGTTCGTTCTTTCCTGCCCCTTTTCAATCTGAATGTAGAGAGAATGTTAGCGGCGGACTGCCTGAACCCACGGCAGGAGAGGGGAGTGACGAATGGCCGAAGGATTGGATCAACTTTTGTGGCAGAAAGAGACAAGCAACAGGGTACAGTTGTTACACAACAGGGTTTTTTCTTTTCCTTTCCTTTTTTCTTTTGGGGGAAGAAACAATGGAACAACTCCGCAAAAAAATTAATTAGCAACAAGTAAAAAAGGAGATGCGCTAGGATAGGCAAAAAATAGAAGCACAAAATATTTTTGAGGTACGTGCTAAACAAGAACATTTACAGTTCTCCCTCAAACAGCAGCAGCACCGATGATTTTTTTCCAGGGCCCTTTCCACAACAGCAACATGATGAATGCACATATGCTCTCACTAGTTAGCAGAGGGAGAAGGTCACTCACTATGACTCGATTGCATCAATCAACACCAACATCGTTCTCTCTCCCTCAAATCGTGCAACAAAAAATCCAAGCTTTTTTTCGCTGCGATTTCCGGAGTTTGAAGGCTCGGCAGCAGCAGCAGCATAGACCGTTCTTTGGCCCGTCCCGAAAAACCGAAATAAGTGCATTGGGGTTGGGCTAGCACAGTCATGGGCAGAGGGGAGGGGGGAGGCGGTTCCCAAGAAATGGGAGGAGGGGGAAGAGGCTGTTGCAAAAATGGAAGCCGGCCGTTGGAACAAGATACCGAAACAAACGTTCGGTGGGGTACCTTGGTAACTTGACAATATTTCAAGCAGCACCTTAGCAGCAGTTGTAGTAGCAACAACAACAAAAACAAAAGCTGTAGCAACAGCAACAGCAGCAGCACCATCATCAACAGCAAGAGCAGCAGCAGCAACACCAACAGCAACACCACCACCAACAACAACAGCAGTAGCAACAACAACAATAACAGCAGCAGCAGCAGCAACAACAACAGCAACACCAACAACAACAATAACAGCAACAACATCAAAAACAGCATCAACAACAACAGCAGAAGCGGCAACAACAGCACCTGCAACAGTAAAAACAGCAGTAACAGCATTAACAACAACAGCAACAACAACTCTGGCTACTACTTTGACCTGGGTGCTCTCGCGCCGCAGGTAAAAAATACATTGATGGTTCATGACTGACGACTTTGCTTTTGGTGTAGCTTTGGCTTCGGAAGAAGAAGAAAAATACCAATGGTCTTTCGTCCGTACCATGGCATGTTTCTCTTCAAATATGGAGGAGGAGGCGGTTTCCAAAAAAAAAAACTTCTCTCTTCTTTCTTTTATAGCGCAAATTGAGGGTTGCAAGTTCCAAAAACCAACCGACACAAAGCAACCGCCGCCTTCGTCTTTCTTTTCTTAGCTCTCCTTTTTTTTCTGGAAAACTGTGTGTGTCCACCTCCACCCACCTGGAGGAAGAGGAGGAGGAGGAGGAAGGGGGGGGGGGAGCGTGGGAGAAGGAGAACAAGAAAGAGGAAACGGGAAAGAAGAAGAAGAAGAAAGAGGAGGAGAGGGAGGCCCGAAGAAACAGCAGGAATGAAGAAGGAGGAGGACGAACGAAGAGGAAGACAAGCAAAAGCATGCAAGCTGGCACACCAGGCCAGGCCGGTACGGAGACTAAGGAGAGTAGAATCCACAGCGGCAACTGCAACTTTTTTTGTGGGTGGAGGGGGAATTTCAGGGCACAATTGCTCATCCCATATGCATTGCATAGGCCTCCTATTTACAGATGTGTGGAATCCTTTCAATTACGCTATCTTGCCTAGCAGCGGTTGCTGGAATTTTTTAAAAGCCCTCCTACTACAACAGCTCACATGCTGCACGTTCATATACATGGGCTAGGTAAGGTGCACGAAGGGGGGAATGCCGGCATGACTTCCCCTCCTCCTTTTGCGAATCAGCTGTTGCTTCCGCCCCCTTTCTCTTTTGGTGGTGGAGGCAAAAGCACCACGAGGAAAAAAGGGGAGGGGGAGAAGACACGTGTATGGAGGGGGGGAGGCTGAAAAGGGTTTGAGAAAAATATACCTAAACTTTTTTTTAGTTTGCATGGCTCTGTTTGAGAGGCATGGGAGAAATGCTTTCTATATTCAGTGCTAACTTTCCAAGCAGGAATTTCGGAGAGGAGGAAGGGAAAGAAAAGAGAGCTATCTGTCCTGTATGTGAAACTGCTCCCATTCATGAACTAGAATGTGAGGCCTTTCCCCCACGCACATACAGAGTGATAAAAAGAGAAAACGGAACTAAAGGTTCCGCACAGCGGAAAACGCCACGTGTAACAAATACTTTTCATCACAGTAATGAATGGGGAGAGAAAATGCGGGGAAATGAAAATGTGTACGAAATTGAGAGAAGAAATCTTTTGTTTTTCCCCCCGAACCGAAGCCGCATTTCCAGTGATGGACGTTACATCTAGATTATCTACCGCGGGGATCGGAGGAGGATTCGTCTCCTCCTCCTCCTCCCACAACAAAATGCCAGGTAACATCCCCCCCCCAGGAAAGTAGCCATCTTGCCGCTCCTCTCTCAATCGGCCGTGAAAGAAAAAGACAAAAAAGTTTTTGTACTTTGGCCATGTTTTTTTCGGTACTTTAAACTGCTATCGCAACAAGAAATGGGGGCAGGTTTTGTGACGTCACGAGAACATACGTTTTTGAAAACTCTGCATTCCTGCAGATTCCTTAAAAAACAAGGCCGAAGAAATTACATTTAATACATTTTTCTGTACAGTTGCAGCTGCAGCTGGTGTGTTCTCCTAATACTTCTGCAGAAAAAAGCTGCAACCAGATGTTAAGGATTTAGGAAGTACTTCAAAAAATATCTTTCTGCTTTTATCCGAATCCAGCAAAGCACTTTCATACTCCTTACGTTTCCCAACAAAACTTGTACGAATGCCTCAGAAAAAAACATTTTTTTAAAAAATTCTGCTTACTCACCCTCTTCCTCCTCCCCCGTTTGCTCTTCGTTGCTCAAAGGGGGGAAACCTGCTGCGATTTTTTTTGTTAATTTACTTTTTGTGCGAATTAGGCTTTGGCGTCGGCGAAGGAGTAGGGGACGTTGCTGTAGTTCAAGTTGCCGGTGTGGATGTTGCAGCTGGACTGTGCGGACGGATCGAGAGTGGGATTCTGAGCGAGGGTGGAGGAGGGGGGGGGGGCATGGGTGACGTCAGCCTCTTCCTCGTACAGATAGAGAGAGAGCGAACGAACGTGGGCGCCTCCCCCCCTCTTTCCTCCTCCTCCTCCTATTCGGCCGCCGGACTTACTTAGACAGACAGACCTTGTGTGTGAGGGGCTAGCCCCCGCCACCGGCCAACCCACCCACCCCACCCCGCAGCAAGAGCGAAACCTAGCCCACCGACCGACCGACTGGCTTGCATGCATGTTCCTTGCCCCGCTTTTCATTTTCTGTTGCCTGGCGATGTAACAGCCTGTGGAACGGCACGCAGAACGGAGGAGAACAGACCAGAAGAGCCGAGAAGCCCATGACGATGTCCTAGGTGATGATGAACCAAAGTTGGAAGGTGTGATTGCAGCCTTCTTTTTTGAAGAAATACGTTTGGACGATTGTATGTAGCGAAATGACTCCAAGCAGCTAATGAAAGGAGTGGGGAAATGTCAGCATTAGTTATAATAAAGAAATAACGAAAGGGGAAAAGGAAAGGTGGATAAAGGATTTCCCAGGCTTGTGACGAGGGTTGATACGCAGGGAGCAATACTTCATAAACGAGCCACCAAAAACCAGCTAGGGAAAGAATTTCCGGAATGCGAATCCACAGATCCGCCCCCTCTCCCTCCCCCGAATAACAAATGAGAACAGCAACCCAAAAGCTATCGGTGCTACAATATTTGTAATTCATAAAAATATGTTTAAAAAAACTCCAACAACAAAAAATGGGAAGATAGAGTGGTTAACACATCACAGCAAATATTTTAAAAGTCGCGTCTTCTTCGATCACGATTTCCCCCCAAACCAGCTCGTGCTCATGGCCTCGAAGAAGCTCCCCGTGGCCTTTGCCACCGGAGATCGGTCGCGGCGGCGGCGGCCTCCAACTCCGGATCTTGGCGAAGAGGCCGTCAAAGACGCCGCTGAGGCTGACAGCAGGTTCCCTCCCCCGGGTGTAACAGAAGCTGCTGCTGTTGTAGCTGCTCCTGATGCTGTGGAAGAATCCCTTTTCCTCCTGGGTATGGGGACTGTTGGCACCTTCTCCGGCCTGTGTGCCAGGCACCAGAGGACATTGTGCTGCTCCTGCTGCTGCTGTTTCTCTCCGGCCGATGGCTGTGGTGGCAAGGAGGACTTGATCGAGGCCATGATTGCGTGCCGGTCCTGGGGGATGACGACGCCTATCAATCCTTGGAGTCTTAGGACGGCCCTTTTGGCCCGTACGGAGACGTGGGGGGCGAAGACGCTTAGGTCGAATGGGTCGATGTGCTGTTCCAAAGCTGAGAGGGCGGATTGACACTCGTCTGAGGCAGATGTGGCACTGGAACGGTGCTCGCGGGATATCAGGCACTGGGAGGCCAATTGGAGGTCAAAGTGGAGCTGCAAGGCTAAGCGTTGAGGGAGTGGGGAGCCGGATGTGGCTACATCCTTGTATACTCCGCACAGTGCCTTGGAAGGCGCTTGGGAAAGCACGGCCTGTGCGGCTGGCGGCAGCGAATGCGGCGCGGCGGCGTAGGCGCGGCCGCAGTACTCTGCCAGGGCGGCCGAGAGGGACAGGGACGGGTGTTGCGGCACTTGGATCCTGGACGTGACCGCCTGGCCGTCCTCGCCCTCCTCCGATATCTCGATGGAGTCCCACGCTGGGAAGACCCTTGCCAGGGCCGAGGGGTCCGAATCCCAAGAGGACAGGGAGGAGCACAAAGAGGAGCGGAAGTCGCCCACCAAAGAGTCGATCCAGCAGCTGAAGGCCTAACAGAACCCGGGAAATAGCGAATCGTCCTATGTTTGAAAAAGCATTAACCCACCTCTCCGCTCTTCCTCTCGAATCCCTCCTTGATCTCCGCCCACTTTGGATCTCCCGCCCTTGCCGCCGCCGCCGCCGCCCTCCTACGCTGCTGGATCTCTGCCACCGACATGGAGGAGGAGGACGACACGAGGGGGAACTCGTCCTCCCTCTTCCTGCCCAGGGTCTGCGGGGCAAGGACGCACTTCTCCAGCGAGGGGCACAGCTCAGGAAGGGACTGAGAAAAAGAATCAAGCGCATCGCATTTAGCATAATATTTTTGAAAGCAAGAAAATGTCCAGAATCTAACCTGGAAGAACCTCCCCAAGAATAGCATGAGCCCCCTCCGCCTTCCCTTTTCCTCTTCTCCCTCCTCCTTCTCCTCCTTCTTGTCCAGATACCTCTCGGTGACGTGCTCCAGCATCTGCCTTAGGTGCGACGCAGAGCAGTCTTGGGCGGAAGACAAGATGGACTGGGCGTCTGAGCACAGGTCAAAGGGCTCATTCTTCTTGTCCTGCTCCATCACGTCATGGAAGAGGAGGGATTGCTCCTCTTTTGCTGGCGGAGGGACCACGTAGGGTGCCAGGTCATCCAAAAGGCGCCCGAGAAGGGAGTCCAGCTGCGAGCAGAGGTCTTGAACTCTCGGGGAGTACCCGTAGGCCTTCAGCTCCAAGGAGGACGGCTTGGACGGCGGATAAGAAGACTTGGCATCCCCTCCTCCGAATTTCGAAGAATACTCCACCTCTGTTAGGTTCCCCTCTGACCAGAGGAAGGCCGAGAGGTCCTGCTCAGTGGCGAATCCCTCTCCGGATGACAACGTCGACTGGACGCAGTACACAGCCCCGGCGACGTGGGAAGTGACGAGGGCCTCGACGCGATCACGGAAGACGCCCTTGTAGAACTCGTCCCAGAGGCTTAGCTCATTCCCAAGGACTCCGGAGCAGACTCTTGGCCAGCCGGAGTGCAAGGAGGTCAGGAACTCGTGGCATCCCCTCCTGGCTGCGGCGAGTGCGGACACCGTGCCCACGTGAGAGAGGGCGGCCGCGGCCGCGGAAGAGACGGAGGAATGCAGTCGGTCCAGCCAGTCGGCGGCAGAGCGCTTAAGGAGGGATAGGTCAACAGTACCCTCAGACGTGGGTTTCGGAGAGAATTCTCTGACAATGGCTGGTAGGTGCTTGAAGACGGGAGATAGGTCCGTCTGGAAGAGACTCATGGTGGGCGACGATGCTCTATCAAGCACTCCCTTTAAAGTGTTGATCTCTTCTTCCTCTTCATCCTTGACAAAGGCCCTGTGCAATGCCTCCACCGTGCTCGCCATCATGCCGAGGCAGTTGCACGCCAGTCCCTTGGCCGTCTCGCCTCCTGTGGAGTCGCTCTTCAAGCGATCCACCACCGCCTTCCTCCTCAGCTCAAGGAAATCCTCCAATACCTTCTCAGCCGAGCTGGCCCCTCCCAGCAGCAGTGTCGCTGCCATGGCTTCAACGGCTTTGTCGGCACCGTCCGCCATCTTGTGAGACAGCTCCGCCATCGTCCTCTCGGCACCCTTGAGCACGGCATCACGAAAGTGCGATATTGAGGCCCACTGCCGGGAGACGACCGGGAAGTGCCGGGAGACGATCACGGAAGGAGTCAAAGGGGCGTCCTCGTCGTCAACCTCGACAGAAGATGGTATGGTGAGCCCGGTGTGGATGTGCCGGCAGAATAAGAAGATCCTGGCCGCCGTCAAGAGGTCCCCCGAGTCCACGGCAGCCCACATCTTCTCCGGAGACATCATGAGGAGCTTGACCTCTGCCGCCACCGTCAGGTAGGGCGCGTTGGGATCAGCAGCCGAAGACACTGACGGCGACCTGAACGGCCTGCTGTCAAACCCACTGATGGCCCTGGCATGGAGCTCCTGTCCCCTGGCCGCCACCGCGTCAACGTTCTGCACCACCTCCTTGGCGCCCTGCTTCATCCTGGCTATGGTGTCCGCCGCCTCCATCAGGTCCCTGTACCTCTCGCCCACCATGGTCCTCAGCTCCTCCCGCTTGGAGTCCACGTCCCTGGAGATGCCCCGGGAGAGAAGAGCGATCTCCTCCACCGTCCGGGTCTCGAACAGGGTCTCCGGGTCGACCAGACCCGAAGAAGGCGAAGGGGCGTCCCCGGGGCGGTCAGTGGAGGGAACCGGGGACATGGTGGAG
>JAAUXU010013801.1_pt1 | contig 10279 bp, 18 predicted proteins | sample 7278151 | NCBI WGS metagenome assembly JAAUXU01 (sample SAMN14350113, study PRJNA611818) | marine sediment metagenome | isolation source: surface marine sediment (1.8m) | place: French Polynesia: Moorea | collected 2018-08 | reverse complement strand
TTTTTAATGCGTGTTCGTTTATGCTTTTGTTTTTTCCAGTTCGGTGTCCTTGAACAAGATATGAAGAAATCGTTATCTCAATATTTCGTACAAAAAGGAGAGAGTGGGAGAGAGTTTTGCTTTCTTTTGGCGATCCAGCATCATCGCTCAATATCCGTCTCCGAATTGTGGGTCGGTCTCTGTACAAACCCTGTGTGTGTGTGTGTTTCGTATTTTTTTACCATCTGGATTTTTATGGATTCGAATAGCGCGCGAGAGAGGGGAGGGGCCTATAGAGAGGTTTATATAAGAAGTTTTTGTTTGTTCTGTTTTCTTCTTTTTCCATAGTTCTCCTTCATATTTCCAGCAGGTCTTTCTTCTTCATTCTTCCTACTTAGGCTTGGTGATATTTACGTACATTACCATATTTCGTCATCTTGGGAGAAAAGGGAGGGGATAGTACTCTTCTTGTGTACGTTTAAGTAGTGGTAGCATTATATATTCAGCAGCTTTTTAAAATTCATAATGGTTTTCTGGTAGAGTAGTAGTTCTTAGGCTTCTTCATTAATGTTATTTCATACTTTTTCCCTAGCGTAATGAGTAGTTTTAGCATGCACCAGTGACAAGACAGCTAACGGAATAACAGGCATATTTTTTTTCGTTTTCCCCTTTCCTCCCTTGTTTTGACGTAAGGAAAAAACAGAGTTCTTTCAGGGGAGTTGCAGAAGTTTCTTAGTGCCGATACCTTCTTTCTCCTTCCACCTCCGCTTCGTCTTTTGGGGCAGCCTTTTGCCAGAGGCTGTATCTCCTCCCACTTTGAATAGGCAAGTTCTGAGCACTAGCATCATTGTTCAAGCGGGATAAACTTCCATGCCGTGAGTACTGACGACTTCTTGTTTTCCTGCGACCATCGCTTGTCCAACAACAGCGTCTTAAATCGAGTCGGTCCTTTATGGGACAGCTCAAAGAAATTCCGCACTGTGCTTTTTGACAGATGGTTCTTCTCCCAGATGGGAATAATCGCTTGACCATGCCACGGTTCGTTCAACCACCTCCTCAGTGTTTGGTAATTTACCGCGTCGGAGGCTGAGCAGGGTTGGCGGAGGAGGAAGGTGGCGGCGGAGGAGCGCCCTCGCCATGAGTTTCCAGGTGTCCACCGCTACCACTGCCTCCGCCTCCGCCTCCGGCGCTGCTCCCCCCGGCACTGCTGGCTCCGCAGCTGCCGCTGCCCCGCGACCGGCACTTGGAGGAGTTACAGCCGATCTTGAGGTTCTCCACGCTGGGCGACTTGGACGACCTGGAGGAGGACTTTCCTGACCTGGAGGAGGCCGCAGACATGGATGAGGACGGGAGCGTGGAGCGGAAGGAGGTCATGGTGGCCAGGCGCCGGTCCACAGTGGCGGAGGAGGGAGGGGCTACCGCAGGAGCGCCGCCACCGCCGGAGGAGGAAGACGACGGGTTCAGGATTCCCTTCCTCGGCTGGTAGAGATGCTGCTGCTGCTGCTGCAGGTGATGCTGGTGGTGCTGGTGGTGGTGCCGTCCATCAAGCGTGTGGTGCCTCCTTTCGCCGTGGTAGCTGTGCTGCTGTTGGTAATGAGGGTGGTGCTGGTGGTACCGCCTCCTGCCTCCCTCACCGCTCTCCTCCTCTTCCTCGTCGTCCCCGTTGTTGTGGTGTCTGTGATACGGGTGGCTCTGGTGCTGGTGCTGCTGCCTGGCCGCCGGGTGCGCCGGGTGGCTGTGGTCACTGCTGGCGTCGGAGAGGCGGTCACCTATGCTGGCGCTCCTCGGCCGCATGGTGAATATGTCGGCCCCTCGATGCGGCGGCGGCGGCGGCGAGGAGCCCTTCCTCACCCCCTGCCTTCGCAGCCTCAGCGCCCGCTCCTCCTCGCCCTCCTCCTCCTCCTCGTAGACGCCGTCGTCGTCCCGCAGCCCGAACCCGCCGCCGCCGCCGCCGCCGCCCCCTTGGCCGGGAGGGGGAGGGGACCGCATCTGTTGGGGCCGCCTGTCATCGAAGCGGTGGTGATGGTGGTGGATTAGGTGCGGAGGAGGAGGGGGAACGCCGCGGAGAGCTGACACTGAAGAAGGAGCGGGGGCACCGGACTCCCCCTGTGAGTGGCGTTGGACATACGTCATGCGGCGGATGTATTCGCCTTGACTAGTTTGTTCCGACCTGCAAAACATGCGTCAATTTAAGTATCGTTTAGGTCTCTTCCGTGTGTAATCCTTTTACCTGCTCTCCTCGTCGTCCTCGTCCTGCCCCTCAGTCGTCTCTGTGACCTCGTCCTCCTCGTCTTCCTTTTCGCTGGGTTCGCTGCCGGTGGTGGAGGCACCCGCGTGGGCAGGAGGAGGAGGGAGCGGCTGCTGCGGCACCTCTGGAGAAGAGAACTCTATCGACTTTCCTCCTCCACCAGATCTATGGTCAAATCCTGCTGGGGGCGGAGGCGGTGGGAGTGGGGCGCCTGGTCCTACCCGCGGAGGGTGAGGCTGCCGGACGCCCCCGCCCCCAGGGACAAAGTCGAGCAGTCGCTCCTGAGAGGAAAATGAGCGGTGAGGCTGCTGGTAGGGCGGACGAGGCAGCTCCTGCTGGTGGTGCCCCTGGTGATGGTGGTGACTATGGGGATGAGGATGCTGTTGTCTTGGCGCTGGCCTGCGGTCCTCGTAGCCGTGGGGGGGAGGATGGAAGTGCTGCGGAGGCACAGGAGGAGTCTGTTGCTGCTGGTGCTGCTGCTGTTGGTGGGACTGCCGCTGGCTGTAGTAGTAATACTGGTTGCCCTGCTGCTGCTGCTGAGACTGCTGTTGTTGCTGCCGCTGGGGAGAATAGTTGTGGTAGCCTCTGTGGTAGTCCACCAGTTCCTCCTGTGACTTGGTCAAGGGCATGCCACCAGGTCCTCTCCGCACCTGCTGGTTGTGATGGTGGTGGTGATAATAGTGCTGCTGTTGTGGTTGCTGGTGAGGGTGGTGGCCCTGGTGATATGGCAGGCGCTCCCTAGAGGAGTACCTGCTGCCGCCGCTGGAGCCGTAAGAGGCGCTTCGTCTGCCGTCGTGATCCAGATTCTCTTGAGACCTGCTGTGGGCAAACTGCTGAGGGTGATGGTGATGGCGGTGTTGATGCTGGTATTGTTCCTGCTGATGCTGGGGCATGTAGTTGTACTGCCTCTGCTGATGGTGGCCCTGGTAGTGGTGATGGTGGTTGTTTCTGTAGCCCCGTTCATCCATCTCCTGACTTGATCGCTCCAGTCTCTCTTGCGATGCCCTCAGGGCGGCGGCGGCGGCGTTCGTTGCCTTCTGTTGCTCCTCCAGCCTCTCCTGGGAGGAAGATTTGCTCCTGAGAGACGCCCTCCGCCGATGTTGTCGCCTCCGCACAGTCCCAGTGCCCTCCTTCAGGGGAGATATGCATTGCAATTTCCTGCATTATTCAAACAGTATTTTTTTGTACGAACCTGTATGCTCCTCTCGTCTCCCGACTCGTTTCCGTCCTCCTCCTCCTCTTGTGACCTGGATCTGGACCTCTCCGATGACGTCCCTCCGGCCGAGGCGGCCGCGGAGGACGCCGAAGCCGCCTTGTTGCTATTCTGTCTTATGCCTATGACGCTTCCCCCGCCGTCTTCGGAGGCGTCAGCGCCACCTCCTGCGTCGTCCCCTTGGCCACCGCCCCCTTCCTCGGCCCCGTCTCCCACCCTGGCGACATCGTCGTCGACAGTCTCACCTACCCTTTCGTAAGTCCCGTCTGACTCTCCCGCATCCACCTTCGCCCCGTCACTCTTACCGCCACCGTCCTGTTTAGTTTGATGCAGGAGGGCCCGGTCTGCGGGCGGTCTCTCCACCTCTGCCACCACTTCCTGTTCATGTTTGTTTACAGTGACTGCGGCTGTGGCTGCAGCTTCCTTGCCGGCCCCACCCCCGCCACTCTTTATAGACTCGTGGGAGGCGTGGGAGGAGGATCCCCGCGGAGTCGTACGGGAGCTGCTTGGGGAAGAACTGGAAAGCAAAAACCACGAAAAACTTTGAACTTCTATTCAACAAATGTGTTGGCGATTTTCGTACCGTGGATGACTCGGGAAACTTGGATGCCTCTGCAGCTGAGGCGAAGGCCTGTTGCCAACAGGGTCTCCTCTGGTAGCGGGGGGACTCCTCACCATGCCCTGGCCCCGGTGGTGATGCTGGTGGTGCTGGTGGTGTTGCTGGTTCTCCCCGCCCTCACCTGAGTGTCCAGACTTCTCCGGTGTCCCCATCTGCTGGTCCTTGAGGGACATGGAGGAGTGCTTCCGTATTCCGGGTCGACTAACTCCTCCCCCGCTGCTGCTGCCACCGGCGCTGCCGTTGCTCTTGGAAGAGTGGCTTCGCTGGTGGTGGTTGTAGCTTCCAACGCCGCCGCCTTGAGTGGCATCACCCTCTTTGTCGTGGGCAAAATGCCTTCCTCCCGAGTGTCGCCTCGGAGCTGTCTGTGGCCTCGGCGGCAGGGGAGGGTGGTGGTAGGAGGTGGAGGGAGGGATGGGGTAACCGGGAGAATGGTGGGCCCCGTGGTGGGCGGCAGCAGCAGCAGCAGCCGAGGCCGCCGCGTTGGCGTTGTTGACCGGTAGGGAGTTACGAATGGAGGAGAGGATGGACATCTTCTGGTTGATGGTCTCCATGAGGGAAGAGTGCACCAGGTCCCGCTGGGAGAGGAAGGGAGGCGGGGGAGGGGTGGGCACGGACGAGGAGAGGAGGCCGCCAGCGGCGGAGCTCACGTCCTCGTCATCCTCCTCCTGGAAAAGGGGAAAGGGCATTTAACAAAGGAGAAGAACAGCAACAGCAACTCTAACCAGATTCTCAATTCCCTTACCTGCGACCTCGACCTTGCCCTCGACCCACCGCCCGACCTCTCCCTGCATGACGACGGCGCCCGAGGGTGGTGGTGCCCGGACGAGCCGGACCGGCGGTGACCGACTCCGCCGCCGCCGCCGCCGCCGCCGCCGCCGCCGCCGCCGCCGCCCATGCCGCCGCCGCTGCTCCCCCTGCTCCCCGCCCGGCTGCTCGAGTTGATGGAGCCGAAGGAAACGCGGCTCTCGCGGTTGCTGCTGTTCTGTTGAGAACTCGCCTGCAGCAAAAACAATTATTCGGAATTTTCGTTATTGACATTTGTTGGCTTCTTCATTTTAATTTTGTTTTACCTGGTGAGCACATGCTGGACAAAAGACATCGTCGCTGCTCTTCCTGCTGGCCCCCGACTCCCCCGGCGTGAGCTGCGTCCCTCCCGGCCTGACCACCCCGGTCCCGCCCCCGACCGTGGCCGCCCCCCCATCGGGCGTCCCGCTGTAGTAGACGGACTCCTCCGCCCCGCTTGCTCCTCCCGCCCCTCCCGGCGGCGGCGTCACCGAGCCCCCTCTGTCGCTGCACTGCTCGAAGGCCTCTCGCTTGTTGCGCGGGAGGGTGTTTCGGTCGGCCGCCGTCCGGTTGGACCAGTCGGGGTCGCCCAGGAGAAGATGGCGCTCATAGGCAACCTTCTCGGGGCTAACATGGTTTCCCACCTGAAAAGGGAAAATATACTCTTTGTTGGAAAATAGTTTTTTCGTCCGGTGCTGTATAAGGATGTAAACTCACCTGAGCTGAAGACCCTCTGCGGTAAAATCCTCCTCCCCCGCTGCCCGCGCCGCCGCTTCCCGTTGCGGTGCTTCCGACGCTGCCTCCTTCGTTGTTGTGTACGGAGCCGGAGGAGGAAGACTTCAGAAGCCTTTCACGTTCTATAGAAATGGACACAAATGTGTTTCAGAACACAACAAGTGCTCACAGTACATTGTTGGAAGAGAACTCGTAGAATATTTTTGTTACCGGCTCGTTCCCGGGATCGGTCTCTCTTAGCAACCGCTGACACGGGAACCTCGCCGGCCTGTTGCTGCTGTTGCTGTTGCTGCAACTGCTGCTGCAACTGCGCCTGCTGTTGGTGCAGCTGCAGCAGCCGCCGTTGCGAGGTTAGCTGCTGGTAGTGGCTCGTGCTGTACGTCGTCCAGAATCCCCAAGCCATCTTGCCGTTGAGAGTTCCAAAAGTGTTCTGACGAGGAAACAAATAGGAGTTTCGTTTAGGAACTGGGGGAAATCATACAGTGACGTCACATATTTTATTGTAGCAAGCTTTCCTTCTCTTTCATCCTCCCACGCGAGTCCACATCTCTTGGGGGGGCTGTCTTTTAAAGCCGTGATGCCTGACTCAAACAAGATTTTTCTTTCCCCTCCTTCTACACTTCGTTTTGGGCCTTCTTCCTGGACCCTACATTTCCTCCCCCTTTGAGGATGCTCTCTTCTCCCCTTTTTCTTTTCTGCCAGTTTGGGAGTCACCCTCCGCCTACGCTTCCCCCCCCTTTCTCGATCCTCTTCCTCCCCTAGGAGTCTCAGGCCAAGGTGGAGCAAAAGGGGATGGGGAAAAGAAAAGACCAGCACTTTTTCTGCCTCCTCTGCTTGCTTTTGCTCCCCCAAACTCTAGCCTTGCTAAAGGAGGAAGGGAACTTTGGTGGCGAAGGGAGAGGAAGGGAGAGAAGAGGGGCGCTCCCTGTCTTGATGCTGACTGTCCTGAGCGAAGCCGGAGGAGGAGGAGGAAAAGGGGGGATGAAGGCTATTCCTGGCTTCCGTTCCCCTTCTCCTCCCTCTCCTTCCGTGGCCCGTCCGCTCTGGGATTTGTCAGTGGCCATCTCTAGTCCCCCGCGACCGCGGCCGGGGAGAAACGGGTCTGCTGCATCCAAGGGACGGACGGGGCTGACCGACCGACCGACGAAGAGGAGGAGATCGAGGTAGTGAAGGGGAGATAACTGCCTGCCAGTGAGGAGGGATTCGACAATTTTGCGACAGAGTACTGTTCAGAAGGAAAGAACTGCATATTCAACCTTGACAGTAATGAGTGCTTTCCACGCTTGGGTGAATAAAGGGAAAAGGGTTGGGGGAATTTTGGGCACGACGACGACGACAGGGCCCATAAAGAGAAATGATTCGTTTTCCTCTCCTGCTATTCCCTCCGACTTTCCCCTCTCCCTCCCTCCCCCCTTTCTCCCCAACTCTCCCGGCCCTCCTCCACGCACCGTGCCCCATATAACCCTGCTGAATGTCGTGTACCGTGCTGCCTCACTGGATTCATGCTCCCATGGAGCATTACAGCTCCTCCCTAGCTGCCTCCCGTTCCATATTCTGCACATGTATGACGGCATGTCCTAGTACGGTATGTTGTACCACCAGTGTAAAGAAAGACGCCACTTTGTTCAAGTAAGGCAGGCGGCAGGCGGTTTTGCTCACCAAAAAGACACCGCGGAGAAGAAGGCGGGGGAAGGAGGATGTTGTTCAGCAAAAGTTTTTCCTGCCTCGAGAGTCCACGCCACCACTACCCAGCTGCTTTCATACTTTGGAGAAGAAGGGGGAGGTGGCGGTGGTGGTGGCGTGGGAGGCGAAAGAAGATGCCTCCTCCTCCTCCTCGGAGCCGCCTTTGATGTGGTTTAACTCTCCGCTCCTCTTTCCTCTTCTTTCTTCCAGCCCTGCAGGCCGTTGGTGGACCTCTCGGTCGCGGCGTAGGAGAAGGATGCCTCCGCCCTGCCTCCGCCTCCACGTCTTGTCGCCCTGGAAAGGAATTCAACAAAATGTACAGTCACGACTGATGGTAGTCTGGAGGGAAAATTTCTTGTATTGAACTACAGTCAATTGCACAGGAAAATTTCACCTGCTCCACCTCTGCCACAGCCTGTGTCCCCTCAGCCTCTCCCCCTCCTTCCCCCGCGTCGGGTCCGGCTCCTCCTTCTCCTCCCCTCCTCCCCTCTTTCGTCATGACCGGAAGGAGGACCAGGGACGCAGAGGACAAAGTTGAACGAATCTCGGCTCCCTCTTCCTTTTCTTCCTCCTCCTCCCGCTCCTCTCTAAAAGTCTACCCTTCCCCCTCCTCCACCTCCCGGTTCTTGACTTGGGCTGGCTTTGTTGTTGGAACAGAGCGTAGTATGTAGGAGAGCCGCTGTGTAGAGAAAGCAAATTCCAAGTTGTGGGAAATGTTTTATATACGGACGATGAAAATTGTGCAAGACACTATGACAAGGGTTTCGTCTCATAACCATTGCAATGCATCTTGTTGAATTCCTCACCCTGCAGACTGTGACTCCTCCTCTGCGGTGAAGAAGAAGGATTCTCTACGGTTGGTTTTGGTCGCCTGGTTGATGCGGGTGGGAAGGAGAAACTTTGGAAAGAAGAAGGAAGGGTGGTACGGTGGTATGGGAAAGATGGTTGCTAGCTCTCCTTTCTCGTCTCTTTCCCTTCTCCTCCTTCTTTTTTCACCCCCTTCCCCTCACATGCCAGCCGTCACTCAAGAAGACGCCTCTTCCTCTTTTCCAAGTTTTGTCAGATGGCGGCGGCGGCGGCGGCGGCGGCGGCGGCGGCTGCGGCGGCGGCGGCGGGGAAGGGACGCGGACGCGGACTTTGCCTCTCCTCCTTTGGTACTATGGTGCTTTGGCAGATGTGATGTGGCTTTTCTTCGTCCCTTCGGAAAGGGAGGGATGGGGGAGTGGACGACGACAGGCGGAGGGGGGAAGAGGAGACGGATGTCGTCGGCGTCGTCGCTTCTTCTTGTTTGCGAAAATATCTTTTCGTCGGGGGATCGAAAGGCGGCGTAGATGAATTGATGGATCTGTGATATCTGTCTATCGATGGTGGATGATGTGACGTGACTTTGAGGGCAGGGAATTTTTTCCTCCTCTCGGTCTTTTTTGTGCGCTCTCTTTCCCTTTGGCCTTTTCGAACTCCTTCCGGAATCCCTGCGGCGACGACGAGGCCAAAAGAGTCGGAGCAAGAGAGTAGATCAATGCAGGTCTCGATAGTCCATTTCCCTTCCGCACTTGCCTGTAAAGAATCAGGAAAACGGGAGGTTGATTGATTAAAATTGGCCTAGAAGGAACTTGAGTACGTAGTAGTGGGGCGGGCCATATGAAGAAGGGTCGGTTCAAGGTCTGCCGCCGTACTGTTTTGGCGCTTTCGCCATCGAATTCTTCTCCAATTTCGGCGCCGGTCGTTTCGCCGCGGAGTCAATAAGAGGGGAGGGGACGGTTGAGGAGGGGCGTAAAAAGTAAAGTAGGGAGCGGAGGGTGGATGGGCGCGCTCGAGAAGGGAGGGCAGTAAATACCGCTGCAGCAGAGGGATCGGCCTACCGGATCGTGATCCCCTCCTACGTCCCCTCCTTTCACAGCCAGTTTCATGTCCTTCACAGACTTTGCCGAAAAGATCCGAACTTCAATCTTCCCTTGCATTTTGAGAGGAAGGAGCCCTGTGTTGTTTGTCTGTTCAACATGCAGAGTGCTGAAATAGCAATTTTGAGAACGAACACACTGAGGCAGGCATGATCTAGTTGGAAAACATATTTTGTCTCCATGTTTTTTAGACATGTATATCCTCTTTCAGAGACATTTTCTAGACATTTTAGCTCTCTCTCCTGACAAGCTCCCCTCTCTTCTTGCTGCTTTGCCGGCATTTTCCGCCCCATTTGACTCTTCTTCCATCCACTATACTCTCTCCCGCAGACGCAGCCTACCCAACTTTCCTCCTCGCAGATCCACGTCTTTCTCCCTCCCGCACATATCCATCAATAAAAAAATCCGAATTCCGGAAAAATTTCGACTTTTCCCTTCATACTTTTTGAGGGAGATGGGGGGGCCTGCTCAATTGCTGTAGAAAAAGAGGCAAATGGAGGGGGAGGATAAAGTTCAATCTCTCGCGTGCCTACTTTCTCTCCGGAACTGGATAAAAACTTGATTCAGGAGACCCCCTTCTCTCCGGATCTGTCTTTTTCTGCCGTTGCTTGTGTGGAATCGAAGATTCACCAAATGTGGAAGATCGCGACACCGTGAACACAGTGGGCGACCTTGAAACCAAATCGTCGTTTGTCGAATCCCTCTGCCCTTTTTTCTCTGCCGACCCTCATATTTTACAGTCGTAACTCCTTGGTCCTCGATCCCAACTGGCTCCGGTCCCTCCCTCCTTCATACAGCCCGACGGACCGACTGAGTTTCCACCCACAGCTGGCCCACTGCTAGCTGGGCGAAAAAAGTTAAGTCGGAATGAAGAAAGAATTAACAGCAGTGTCTGTCTGTCATGGCATTGCGACAATCTGCAGTTTTTGAGCCACAAAGAAAGTGCAGATCAAAGCATTTTGATCCCCCAGACCAGGTTTTCCGCCTTCGGTGTATATATTTTCGAATTGCCCTGCTGCTATCTCTCTCCTCTACGGGGGGGAAGGGCGCCACGGCCAAGTATCCTTTTATATTCGAGTGGTTGGAAAGTGCAAGGGCGGACGAGGAAAAAAGGAAGG
>JAAUXU010104505.1_pt1 | contig 10284 bp, 7 predicted proteins | sample 7278151 | NCBI WGS metagenome assembly JAAUXU01 (sample SAMN14350113, study PRJNA611818) | marine sediment metagenome | isolation source: surface marine sediment (1.8m) | place: French Polynesia: Moorea | collected 2018-08 | reverse complement strand
CTCAAACTGACTCTCCGATCGGTGACAGGCAACCAGGCCTCCCTTGGTAGCACTTTTGATAATTTCATAAAGACATGGAACGGTGGGAGAAAAAAGCGCCGGTCTCTTCTGTTCTTGTAGCATTACTTGACCGATATAGTTACTGAAGGAGCTGATGGTCAGTTTTCCTGCATCAATTGGATTTGTTCCTAGTGTATGGGCAAATCTCGCGATTAGAATCGTCGAAGCCTGCAACGTGAGTTGACAATCTTTTTCCAAATAGAAACAAAGCCATTCAAATAGTGACGAATAGCCTTTTTCTTCAAAAGTTTTTATGGCCTCGTCAATCTCCTCCTGGCTGGGACACTTGTTGGTCAGGTCGCTCTTCCACATATTTTTGTCCCGACTCAGGCAGGGGTCATCGAGGGAAGACAGCGAAGACATTTGTCGAAACGGGAAAATTTGTTTCTTGACCTCGAGGTTACAAGTTGCTGCTAGTGAGGAGAGAGAAGCCCTGGGATCCGACATGTCACAAATGTCTTTAAATACAATTTTATCGATTTTCATCCACTTGATCTTATTTCCCAGTCTTTGCATCCTGAATCTGGCGGGGGGATGCACTCGACTGGCGGCACAGGCCAGGGGGGCCGCCAATAATACATGGTCGTAGCCCCTACTTTGAAATCCAAAAGTGTAGTAGGTCTCAATGAGTTTTTTAAGCCGAATCTCAAAGCGCCCGAAAAGCGTTTGCTTGAAGGCTTTTTCTTTTTCTTTGTCGGATGTCATGCCCATGTGGTCTTGACTAAAACTGGCGTGGGCCTCTCTGAAAATTTCCACAAAATTCATCAGCGGTTTTAAAAGCAGTCTCTTTTCCTCCTCCGCTTTTTTCTTCCTCTCGCGTATGTACTGTACGTACTCAACAACTAGTTCTCGGAGGGGCTTCTCTTTGGTAACTCTGAAAAACTTGGCTCTTTCTTCTCCTTCTTCATCTTTCAGATGGTCTAAATGAGCAAAAAGAACGATATTTTGAGAATAACGTGGCGAAGAATCGTGGCGAAAAGAGGAGAGAAATTCTAGTCTCACACCCTCGTCCACGGTGTGACCATGGGGAAGAAGAGTCGTGCATGATTCGACATCCATGCAAGCCATGCTCAGATAGCAGGCACGCTCAATTTTTTCCAAATTTTCCGTTGTGTCCAACTTGAACAGCTTGAGAAATTCTTGGCAATCCAGTTCGGATTTATAGGCCCGCTGCCCGATCCGGCAAGGTCTTCCTTGCAAGTGCGAGCGACGTGCGGACTTTAAACCGCCCGGGAGGAAGTTTGGCAAATATCTCACGCTGGCTTGACACAGACCACAGTTGCAGTTCACTCTGTAGGGCAAGGAAGAAAAGGAAGTTTCCTCCTTTTCTTTTCCCTTTTCCCCCTTTCTTTTTCCTCTTAGGTACGTCTTTATCGACCCTCCAGGAGGGAGCTTGGCAGTCCTGAGAATCTCATCGGCAATTTTATCTTTTGGTATGTATAGCTGGTCAGGATGCACAAAGCAAACGACCACCTCCTGATGTTTCGTACAGAGCCCCTTGGACGAAGGGAAGGAGGCCAAAACTCTGAAAAATTGATTCGAGGGAGAGGTGATTCCATTTCTTTTTTCGTCGCCTCCTCGGCGAGTTTTGTAGCGCCCCTCGGTTCCAACGTGGTAGGCCAGGAATATCTTCTTTTTTTTCAGTAAAGCAAGTATCCTGGAATCTTGGTAGAAAGAGGGCTCCCCTATTGAGGAGAGGAGGGAGAAAAGATCGGGACATTTTGGCAGGTCGAGTGAACAGGAACTTTGCTGCTCTGTGGGGGGGAACTGAAGTAGCCTTATTAGGGCCTGGAGAAAGCAGCCGTTTGTTTGTTTAGTTTTTATATTCCGCTCCGACATGAAGGGGGACTCGCTCCATCCCGCCATGTATTCTCTTTCCGCTTCCTCCCGTTCTCGCAGTGTGAGTGTGTCAATGCCATTTTTCCTATGGAGAAGGAAGAAGAAGTCGGTTTTTGCCGCCGTCCCTCCCTCCTGGTCCACCTCCTCCTCCACGATTTTCGTGGAGAGCCTCGAATCCAAAAACTTATATACCGGCCCGGAGAGTCTTTTCTTGGTGGACCCATGCCCAGGAAAAAAGTAAATAACTAGGTTTATTTTCAGCAAATTTGACAGCTTCACAAGGTCGGCGTTTTTGTCATAGAAAGTGAGAAATTGCGGCTCCTCTTCTTCCGTTCCAAAAAAATCTCGCAGAAGGTCATCCTGCAGCATTCCCAGAGTATCCAGTTGAACTCGGAAGTTCATGCACTGGAGGAGGAAAGCCCTGTACAGCCTCAGGCCGGGGAGGGAGGCCTTTTCCGTCCTTTCTTTTGGCAGGCATTTTTCTTCCAAAACTGTCAGAAGCTGTTTAATCAGAGAAGGGGATGACTCTCTTCCTCCGGTTTTTGATATCTCCCCCATGGCACTTGTCACAGGAGAAGTGCCACTTGAAATCCTCTTGTTCGAGCACTCCGAGAATTTATCCTGAATCCTCGCATGATGAACACTAAGTTAACAATGGAATGGACAAAAACTGATGATTCTTCAAAGTTTCGGTCCAAGATAACCGAAATATTTCTTTCTGTCATATTTTCCAGGTCTATCAAGTTAATATCGGTGACATTGTTCAGAGTAATTGTGTCCATTAGGTTTCGGTCTTGGGGATTTTCGCTGGCAAAATCTCCGCCGTAATAAATAGAAAATGTGTTTTTACCGTCAGGGCCTTTGCCCTGCAATATTACGTTGCACGTGCAAGACAGTTCTGGGACGACGTCAGGATGCTCTTCCCGGAACTGAAGGTATAGTTTTGTCAACTTTTTCTTTACGTCCCTTGCTTTAGTTTCGAAAGGGACTCGCAAAACCACTTCAATAAGCTGACCTCGGCTTGTTCCTCCCTGTGTACCCAGTGGCCTAGAATGTTTGGTATTCTATATATTGAAATAAACCGCGGCCTGCCTAACAATACAGTTCACAATACCTAACAAGTTTCGTGGCCGAAGGTCCGGAAAAAAGTCTCCTGTGTGCCGCCCTCAGTTCGGCCAACTTGTGGAACACGTTTCTATTGCGCGAGTACTCACGGGACGATCTCAAGTTGAACATGGATGTGCTTGGAGACAAAAGTAGCTGGAGAGTTGTTAGAGTGACACCGTTATTTTCTTGTTGGTATTCTTGCTGTGACTGGTGGCATTGCCTCTCTTCTCGCCTCCTTTTATACCTTCAAAGAGAAGGGGGGGACGTTTTTACACTTTTTGTTTTTTTGGGAAATGTAAACTTTTTGCGGAATGGGGTAAAAACGTATTTTTTGAGCTTTCTAAAATTCTCTCGATCCACTCAGAGACGGAGAAAGTAGAAAAGGAACGATTTTCCTCTTCTTCCCCTTTCTTCTTCTGCTCTTAGTGGGAGAAAGGGAAAAGTAACGATTCTAGCTTTTTTCCTTCTTCGTTCTACGCCAAGTGGGAGAAAGGGAAAAGGAACGATTCTTCCCCGAATTTTCCCTTTTTTTGGGAAAGGAGAAAGGGGGGGAAATCGGCTTTTTTCGTTCTTCCTTTTCGCAAAAAGCCCAAAAGTTGCATGTAGCATAGTTAGGTGCAAGCAAGGTATAAAAGGGGGAGGGAAGAGATTGTGACATGCCCAGTCCTTTTCCAACACTGCAAAAATTCGGCAACATGAAGTCACTCAAACTTGAAGCTTTGAAGTACCGACTCTTCAAACGGTTTCGAGGAGGAAGAGGAGCGACGCCTGACTATCCTTTTTTGAACTACATTTTGCCGCACCAGAGAGAAGACGCACAAAACGTGCTCCAGAGTAGCACCCTCGTCTTTAGAATGGATATTAACTTTTTTTTACGTCCGGAAGAAGGAGAAGAATGTAGCAAAAGAAACTTGAAGTTTGGTCACTCTTACCTCCGTCCAAGAGTGCAACACGAGGAAAAAGAGGGGGTATTCGTCACCGACTGCAGACGTACGTCAAAGAACGGGAAGAAAAGTGTCATTGAGTATACTGTACTGTCCCCTTTTGCCCCTAGCAAAATTGGCATCTCCCTTCTCCTAGATCACTTTTTTCTTGGTACCTCATCTGGCCATGAACTAGTTAGCATGGTGGAAAAGAAAAAGATTTTGGCTCTGGAAGTGGAGGCGAACATACTGTGGCGATTCAGTGGCATGGGAATTTCTTTTGTCATTCAGCGAAACTTTGATTTTGGTAAAATCCCCCTGGGGGAAATTGAGAAAATAACTGACATTCGAGAATGGAGGAAAAGGACCGGAAACTTGATTCATACATACTGTAGCCCTCATTGGATTCCTTTGTGCGATGATCTTATTCGCTTGTTTCTGCATCTGGTTTTTTGCTGCAATTCTGGATACCTAAGCCCTGAAGGGAGAGAGATCATAAAGAAATATTCTCGCTCACTGCGCCGACCGAATGAACATGCACTGTGTGCTTACGGAAATCCCACATCTTTTTATTACGAATGATGCAACAGACACCAAATCATTTCATGTATTGATTTAGAATAATAAAACGTGGAAAAGCACAGCTTTTGTTCAAAAAACGTTGGAAAATTCGTATATCGGCTGGGGGTCTTACGTTTTTGTTCATAGCAAAGTGAAGGTAGTCCAACAGAGAAAAATTTCTTATCCCCCTCTTTCCCCTATAAGAAATACTGTAGTCATCTTTCCTTATGCAGGCAGGAGGGATAACTCTTAATAGAAAGTCAAGAAGTACAGCGTACTGTTTTTTTTCGGGTAGGTGTTCAAAAAACCTTAAAACTTCTTCCTTGTTTAAACTGCCAGATGACGTTTTCTTGTTCTCTGATTGGAGAGGACGAAGCTTGCTCCCCAGATGTACACACTTATCTTCATTGGGAATGTAATGTAAGTACTCTTTCGGACCGAGTTTTTTGAACATAGTTTCCATTGTCTCACTCTCCCTTCCCGAAAAGTACTTGGACAAAAACCTGACCTCACGAATGTTTACAGGATCTCCGGTGAAGAAATAATCCGTGATGAAATTTAAAAGGGAAAAAATTCCGGTTCGAAAAACAGCGTGACAGATGAGTAGGCAGCAAGAGTCATGATGACGGGAAACGTAATTTAATATCAAGCAGAGCTTTTCTTTTTGTTGCTTATTCAGCGAAATAATGTCCTCTACAATGTAACACAAGTTTTTTTTTCCTGTTAGAGGTACCTCTTCCCAATCAACTGTGTGTACAGTACAATTGTCTTTTTTATATGCACTTGGGTGCCCGTTTAAAAGGACTGCAGGATAACCAATCTTTTTACAGAGCAAACTGGCGGCAAAAGTCTTTCCGCTACCAGAGGGTCCTATGAAAAGACAGTTGAAAGGTCTGATGCCCATTTTATTCTAGTTTGCCTCCTTCGCTTTCTTGTCACTATGTTTCTTCTCCTCCACCGAGGGTTCCTCCTCCTTCTCGTACAGAAGCTCCGGCTCCTCCTCCTTCTTTTTCAGGTTGGCTCTCTTTTCGAGGTGATTTTTCGCTTGTTTCACTATGTATGACATTTCCTTGCTGAGGGCAAGCTGTTCGAAGACGGGAAGGGGGAGATAAATCCCCCAATTTGTCAGCCTCATTTTGCCTGGCTGATAGTCATCGGTGAATGTCTCCTTCCTTCTCAGGCGAGGGGGGACGTTTGTAGCCAGTTTAACCGAGACGACAAGTTGATCGGGCGATATCTTGGCGGTTCTTAGATGTTGAACAGTCCTTGTTACTTGGAACGTGGAGAGGATCAGACGTATCTCAGACTTGTAGGTGCGGTTGTCAAAGTGAGGAACCTCGACCTCGTTGATGACAAAGTTCCGGTCGGGGTGGTCCCTCTGGCCCATTTGTCGCTCTCCTCCTTGCTCCTTGTTCCACTTGGCGACGAGTTCGGTGCCAGCTCGGCGAAGTTCCTTTACCATGGCCTTAGGAGACTCCATTAGCATTGTTAACGTCTTCATGTCAAGCAGCGCTACTTTAGTAGCTTCGTCATCGCTGCCCCGGTGGTAGGAGAGGGCGGCGAAGCCATAGCTGGCGAAGAGAGGCCATTGACGCTTGCTTGACAGCTTAGCGGCAAGGGTATTCCCCTGGAAAAAGTTTCCAGAGGAGGAGAGTTGGAGTTCCAAGTAGCTGGAGTTTCCCAGGTGCTCGGCGCAATGATACCGTGTGCGGACCTCAAAGGTTGGTATTTTTCCCTTTCCCTCGTCTTCCGGTACTTCTTTTTTGAATATGAAGGCCATGTCGCTTTGATGAGGATGACAAGACTGGCGCAGTTCAGCCACGGAGCTTTTCCTTTTATACCTGTCCATAGATGTGGCTTGGAACGAAAAAAAAGAGAGGAAAACATGGATAATCTAAAACTTTGGAAAGAGGAAAACGTCTTTTGTACCTAAAGCGAGCAAAAACTTGAAAAGGAAAAAACGTCTTTCGTCTGCTAAGCGGAGAAAGCACTTTCCCAAAAAACCTGTCCTCTCCCTTTTCTCTGGCTTTTGTAAAACGAGAGCTTTCTCGGAGAAAGCACTTTTTCGGAAAACCTCAACCTTCCCTTCTTTTTGACTTTATAAATTTTCTTGTATAGGAGAGATGTCTCCTCCATACGGGTGAGTATAAAATAAGGAAGGCGGAAAAAAAGGGAAAATCAGAAGCTGAACCATGGAGCCGGAGACAACTGAATCAGAGACAAATTCTTTTGAGGAGGAAGGAGCTCATCTATATGTCAACTTTCCCTCGAGCATCAAGTACAAGAAAAAAAACAGCAGCGTGAAGGCCCCTTTGAAAAAAGGGTCTCTCTTTGACCTCTACAGCAATTCTACCGTCATCTTTCCTCCGGACAGCGTGCGGGCAGTGGGAACGGGTCTCTTTCTCCAAATTCCAAGAGGATTCTACGCCCAAATATACTCCAGGTCCTCCCTGGCACTGCAGGACTTCAGTGTCCCGTGCGGCACAATCGATTCGGCGTACAGAGGTGAAGTTTTCATTGTCCTGAGGAACAACGCGCGTGTGGAGCAGACAATTTTGGCACAAACAAGGATTGCTCAAATAGCCTTCATCCCCCAGCCGGAGGGTCTCACGTTCGTGGAGGACGAGCTCAACGAAACAGAGAGGGGAGCAAGGCGCTTCGGAAGCAGTGGACGAAACTGAAAATGGAAGGCCGCGGTGTCACCTTGGCTCCTCTTCTTCTGGGGTCAGAACAATTTCCCAGCCTCCAGGACCTTTGCTTAAACATTTTAGCAAAAAAATATATGTACTCTAAACATCCAAAAACATTCTTGAAAGAGGAGGGCTTACGCCTCGAAAACTTTTTTTTTCGTACCCTAGTCCCACTTTTCCCTAAAAAATCACGTGGGTTATTTGTTCTTAAAATCATGTTTACTTCTCCCTTTCCCTACTTTGTTCCTGGCAAAAAAAGAGTCCGAGATGCAAAAAAAAGTGTCATATACGTACAGACAGGAACAGCTTTCGGATGTATGGAGGTCTCTGTTTGGGAATATTTTCTCAATTACTGTAGAGTAGAGAGAAAAGTGTCAGAATTTGCCATTGTTATCTCTACCCCACTCCCTCCCTCCGCTTCTTCTCTCGAAAAGATAATCTCGAAAGTGACCATAAGGGGAAAGCTCCTGAGTGACGCATTCAGGTACCTCAGGAGCCGTGGAAAGTGGGATTTCGGACACGCTTGTTTGAAAGGCCACTTTGGATTCACCCTGAATGATAAAACTGCTTTTCAGTTTAAAGGCGCACCATATTCAGAGGGATTTGAGAGAGACCTTTTTGCCTCTCAAGCAGTATCTTTGGCACCCAGGCAGGGACTCCCCCGATTTGTGAGAAACAACCTCCAAAGAGATTTAGATTGGATAAGGGGGGCAGCTAAAAAATGGCTAAATTTGATGCTTCAAAAACTCAATTCACCCGAGATGCTGAAGCGAGGGGAAAAGGACCTTATTGACGAAGAGATACAGCGTGGAGACGAAGCGGATTTTTGGGCCCATAATCTGTATGAGTGTGATTGTGATTTTTGTATGCTCATGACTTCTCAGTAATATATTTCACAGGGACACACTTACTTTCTATGTTCCTGACTGTGCTTAACACCCTAAATATCCACCTGTGTACCGCGCTCCGCCCTCAACGAGAACAAGTCCAGAGCCGCAGGAAATGGTTGTCTCGTCCCTCTGGTCAGAAATGAAAAAAATCCCTAGTTTACAGGGAAAATTCAATGTAGAACTCAATCCCAGATATGCACAAGGTTCTCACAGTTCTGGAAGCAAACAATGCTGTGGTAGCTATACTTGCAAAATGTCCTGCGTCCTCGTCTTTTTTTTCAACATTTGTTATTATCTTTGTTGACAGCGTTGTGGTATTGTAGGTCTCTTTCTCTGATTTTTTTGGAAACAATTACTGAACATCACCACGAGTAGCAGCAGCAACAACAACAACAACATGAGTAACAGCAGCAGCAACAACAACACAGCAACAATAGCATCAGCAACAACAGCAACAATAACATGAGTAACAGCAGCAGCAACAACAACACAGCAACAATAGCATCAGCAACAACAGCAACAACAACAACAGCAGCTTTGATAACAACAACAGCAACAACAGCTGCAGCAGCAACAACAGCAGCTGCACCATCAGCAACAACAACTCCGACTTGTAAAAAGCGTCAAATGCCAAAGTGAGATGTCCCCTTAATTGTGTCCTCTTTTTCACCAAGCTCTGAGGCGGTCTCAGTGGCGTCAATGCAAAATGCCCTACGTTGTCATCATTTTTTTCAACTTTGTCGACAGCATTGTTCTTGATGTTGCTGCTGTTATTTTTGAAGCTTCTTTTCTCCATCGCCGGCATTAACAAATTGAAGAAAAAAAGTATTTTTTAAAAAATATACATTTTCAAAGAGTACTGTTTTTTGCAAAAAAAGGCACCTGATGGACCTGGTACAGGTGGACAATAACAATTACCAATAAGTAAGAACCAGATATTGCTACTAGCACATATTTTTGGTTCCTAATAAATATGATACAGAAAAAAAGTTAGGTAAGCAGATTTAGTCAATGCTTTATTTTGCTCTTATGGAAGATCGTTATACAGTTTAAGTGCATTGAGGCCTTCTTGCCCGTGACTTATTTTTTGCCGTTTTCTTCCTTCTTCGGATGTTTTTTTCTTTTCTTCCTTGCTTGCAGAGACAACTTTTGAAATTAATTTGCAAAAATTTTCTTGGTTTTTTTTAATGTGCTCAGTGAAACAGAGTGACCAAAGGTCTCTAAAAAATTTTTCCACATCTTTGGCGGCTGCGCTAGGTTGGAAATCGGAGGGAAAATTGTATGAACAAGCCTGTTGACAGTAAAAATTATCAGGGTTTTTTTCTCTCCCCATAACACTTTTATAGCGAAATAGAACAGTAAACTGTTTTGTTGTCTTCATTCTTTTTAAAACTTTTTGTCTAATTATTGTTCCGATGAAATCATTGAGAATGTAACTTATAATCTGGGAAAACATTGAGAAAGAAAATGTTTCCTGGGCTCTGAACCTAAGGGTAAACGATTTAGCTTTCTCTATTCCTGTAGGGGAAACAGATGAACAACTGGAGAAAAAAGCCAGGTCCATGTTGCCCCATGGGCTTTTTGAATTTTTTGCCAAGCCAGTGCCACTGTTGAAAAAAAAGAACTTGCTTGGCACTGAAGCAGCAGAAGCAGAGAAATGAAACTCAAACTGTATTTCTTGAAAAAAGATTGATTCCTCACGTTGGGTGAAGGGGGCAAAAAGAAGTTCAGGATTTCCAAACTGATAGTCTTCTTTAAATGATGGAAACATTTCATCAAAGTACATTCCATGCTTGAAGCCAATGGCGGATTGTGAGAGGAGCTCAAGACGGGGAGGCTGAGGGGGACACGATAGGAGATGGAAGGTGGAAGCTTTGGCATTGATTTTCTGAAAGGTGTTGTTGTTATATTCAGAAAAGTAGCGATAAAAAGAAGGGAGTGAGACAGGAGCAAGTTCCCCTGTTTTTTTAATACACACCCTTTCCCATTGTAGTTTCTTTTCATAAAAAGCCATTGTGTTGGAGTTGCCTAATTACTTCGTGCAAAACCTCTTCCTCCGTCTTTTTTGATGTATCGATGATGGTGTCTCCCCTCTTCCTTGCAGCCTCTCGTGTAACTTTGTCCAATTCCTTGATGTATTCAAACGTGACTCTGTTCTCTTCGCTCCGTCCTCTCCTTTGGAGCCTCTGAAAGCAGATTTCAGGGTCCGCGATG
>JAAUXU010102866.1_pt1 | contig 10284 bp, 16 predicted proteins | sample 7278151 | NCBI WGS metagenome assembly JAAUXU01 (sample SAMN14350113, study PRJNA611818) | marine sediment metagenome | isolation source: surface marine sediment (1.8m) | place: French Polynesia: Moorea | collected 2018-08 | reverse complement strand
GAAAGAATAAGAGAGGAAAAGAGAGAGAGAAAGAATAAGAGAGGAAAAGGGAGAGAGAAAGAATAAGAGAGGAAAAGGGAGAGAGAAAGAATAAGAGAGGAAAAGAGAGAGATGAAGAGGACAAGAAAGAGATAGTAAGAAGAAAGGAAAAGAAAGAAAGAGATAGAAAGAAGAAAGGAGAAAGAAAGAAAGAGATAGAAAGAAGAAAGGAGAAAGAAAGAAAGAAAGAAAGAAAGAAAAAGAAAGATCTGCAAGTTGCCACATTGTCGTCAATCTCGTTGGCAGCGGCACCTTCTGCGAGCTGGACGTAGACGAGTGCGCCTCAGGGCCCTGCCTCAATGGCGCAACCTGCGCCGCTGACGCCGACACGTCCTTCACCTGCGTGTGCGCCGAAGGCTTCTTTGGGCACCGCTGTCAGCATGAGATTAACAGGTGAGAAGTCTGAGGTCGCTACTATGGGCCTGCTATCTGACTGGCACAGGCCTGCACATTGACGAAGTTGCTCTCTCCCAGGAGTCAAACTCTTTGCTAAACAAAGACACCCCAAGTGTGTAACAATCCGCAGGCCCTTAATATCTCTCTCTGCTTCGACTTGCTTCAGATGTCTGGCCGAGGAAGGCGGCAGTAACGACGACGACAAGGACGACGGACAGCTGTGTCAGAACGAGGGCGAGTGCCAGCACTTGGGCAGAGGTCAATTCCACTGCCAATGCAAGCCTGGATTTGGAGGGGAAGCTTGCGAAGAGGGTGGGTGCGATCTGACTCTTCTCAGTAGGGACGAGTCCAGAAGTTCTCTCTTGCAGAGCTCACCTCCAACTTCATCCTGGACTTTGGCAATCTGGGACGTTTGGCACCGTCTTCCACCATGAGTTTCGTCAAACTCAGTAATAAGATTTCTCCCTTGAGCAGTGTACGTTGCAAAACCCCATGCAAAGAGGAAAGCAGCACAAAACACCTTTTCCTTACAGTTCAGCTTCTGCTTCTGGATGTCCACTCTGGACAAAGACAACTACGGGACAGTCCTGAGCTACGCGGTCAAGGACCAGGACAACGAGATCACGTTGACCGATTACAACGGATTCGTACTCGCTGTCAAAGGTGTTGTTGATCCCCTGCTCTGCAGCTTTCTTGTGCCAAAGTCCCCAACTTTTCTTCGATCGCCCAGGGGAAAAGGTGGTCACCGACGTGACCGCCAACAGTGGTCGCTGGGAGTTCTTGTGCGCAGAATGGAGCTCCGGTGGTGGCGAGTGGGCAATCTTCAAGAATGGGAAGCTGGCCGACTCCGGAGAAGGACTGGCCCAGGGCCAAGTGGTGCAAGGTTGAGAGCGATGTCGGCTGGTCTGGCTGTGGTCTGGTCAGGCTGACTTTGCTTCTTTCGCTCATGTAGGCGGCGGCGTGCTGATCCTTGGTCAAGAGCAAGACGAGCCCGGAGGCCTCTTCTCCTCGCTCGAGTCCTTTCGAGGGAAGATGTCCAGGCTGTCCATGTGGACCAAGACTCTCAGGGGGCTAAAGGACGTGCGGGAGGGAGAAGACAACGCAGAGAAGATCATGAACGAGTGTCAAGAAGTCAGGGGAGACGTGTTCACCTGGGCAGACGTGCAACAAGGAATCAACGGATACGTCAAGGTCACGTTGACTGGACAGAACCTGACAGTAGAAAGCTGAACATCCTCACTTTACAGATTGAACCTTTCACTCCTTGCTCCAAGTGCCCGCCGCTTTCTACGCCTGCCCACGGAAACATGGTGCACTTGGGCGGCACAGACGCCTCCGGCGCCAACGCTAAGGTCAACTTCTCCTGCGACGAAGGCTACGAGCTCCAGGATCCTCGTGACGACGGGATCCGGACCTGCGGCCTCTTGGGACAGTGGTCAGCTCCTGAGCCACTGTGCACACGTAAATGCGAACATGTCCCTCGTCACGTCGGCGCGGCAACCTATCTCTTCCACAGAAATCAACTGCGGCTACCCCGGCAACATCGAGAACGGCTACGTGGATGGGCGGTCCTTCCTCTACGGCGACTCCGTCCGCTACTCGTGCAAGCAGGGCTTCAGGATCACCGGCGCCCCCGAGGAGAGGATCTGCGGAGACCACCGACGCTGGCAGGGCACCGAGCCACAATGCACACGTGAGTGATCGCCTCAATCGGCTATCAGCAAACATTGAAAGGCGAGAGCGCCAAGCTCGACTTAGTCAAGTCACCCAATTCTTAAGGCAATTTGTTCGCCACGACCCCAGCACACACGATCTTGTAGGAACACACGCACTTGCACGTGCACACAGACACCGATGACACTAAAGGCTCTCTTCCTCGCCCTATTTTTCTCCTCTTTCCCCCAGCCATCACCTGTCAACTATGGCTGTCATCTCCCGGTCGTGTAAGGATTCAGCCCAAGAAGGCCCATTACTCAGTGGGGGAGAAAGTGACGGCCCAATGTCTCAGGGGGTTTTTCGACGACGACCAGGAGAAAAACACTCCCGTGGAGCTGTTCTGCCTGCCAGACGGTACCTGGTCGAGGATTCCGCCCGTGTGCCAGCCCAAGCCCTGTTGGAGGCCGCCCAGGTGAGTCGGACAGCACCAAGGTCAAGTCTCACGTGGGCCTGAACTTTGTAATGAAGGGAAACGCAGAGCAGCTTTGCGGCATGATAGGCCTACTTGTGGACGAAGATCATGGACTTGAAGTCGTCCTGTCATGTCTGCCCATTCCTTCTCCGCAGCTGCTCCCGGGGAGTCCACCCACGGGAGGAGAACTCACCTTTCTCTTCATGTAGCCACGTGAACATGAAGCCCAGGGGACAATTTCTCCGGCTCACACTGTAGATTTCCGACAAGCTGTCCTAGAACCGTTCGCGCATTTGACGAAGTAGCCAGGACACTCTGAGGTCACTGGAGGCCGCAAGGGCCCCGCTTGGCACAGGCTGCCGTGACCTCGGAGTGTTGGCCAGATGCGTGAGTCGTGTCCATTCTGATCACTTGACATTGGCATTCCAGAACATCCATGGATATTTTCTAGGTAGTGCCTTGGGAGTCTCTACTTTACAGCAAGTTGTCAGTGCTTTACATGGGGAGGGTGGTAAAGCAGACCTACTGAAACGCCATGAATCCCAAGTCGACAGTCCAACGTAAAGATTCTTGTTCTCTCCTCGAACCCTTTAGCACAATGCGCAGGATGAAACCATTGCACTTTGCTTCTTCAGAATCGCCAATGCCTTGGCCATGGCAGAAGTATCTCGGGGCTTTGGCCCGGGCGACCTCGTCTACTACACCTGCGAGGAGGGCTTCCTCCAGAGAGAGGACACACCCGATGCTGTGATATGCCTGATCTCCGGGGGCTGGTCTCGATTGAGACCGGTGTGTCAACCTGTGGACTGTGGGCAGCCGCCCTTGCTTGACAATGGTGTTGTCGCTGTCGAGGTGCGTGTACGTTGAATGTTCAGACTGACGGTGAGTTCGTAAGTATTCTCCGTACAATCATGCAGGAAACCCTATACAACAGCAGCGCCTGGTACACCTGCGACCCTGGCTATGACCTCATCGGCCCCAGCAGTCTCACCTGCTCCAGCTCCGGCCACTGGCTCGACCGATCAAAGCCTCTCAGCTTTGGCACGCCATCGTCACAGTCATCGTCCATGAAGCATCAGTTCAGCAACCCCAGTCTGGTGGATGACCGCGCCAGCAGTGGCGCCGGTCTGGGCATCCTCCTGGGGTCCTTCCCGCCAATTTGTCACCGCAGAGAGTGCCCCAAGCCATACCAGTGGTTTCTCCGGGCGAGCAGCAACATCGGCGATGCCAACCGGAGACCGAGGCCGACGGGTCGGCCTCGAGGGTGGCACCCCGGGGACGCCGTCCGCTTCCACTGTCCTCGGGGGTCTGTCCTCAGAGGCAAGAAGGCCGCCCTGTGTCAGGAGGACGGCACTTGGCAGGAGGCTGAGAATGTGTAAGAATGAATTATCCTTAACTCGTACTTCGACTGCGCGCTTGAAGCGCTTAAGTCTAGTCGACGTCAGCGTTCAGTGAAGCCCAAACTTTCCCCGCGAACGCTTCCCTTTTTCTTTTTTTTCCCTGTTCGCTGAATCTTGTGAAGTCACATGCGTCGAAAGAAATTTCTCCCTCACGTCCATCTTGGTGCAGTCGGGGTGCCGAAAGCACGATCAGTTTTGTTGAAACTGTCGACTACGAAGTACTAAACCGTCCCCAACCACTCGATCTTGTCCAGAGGGACCTTCCCTCTCCTCAAGCACTGACATTAGCTTACTACGATGGAGATGACAGAAAAGGTGCCGTCGTACTTCGAGGGGCACACAGTGGAGAGGGTGAGGAGAAGGAGACCGAGCACTTGAAGCGGAAGAGGAACAAGGCAAGGAAGCTTCTGTCGTGCATGGATCAGTGCCAGACCACGTCCTATTGTGGCACAGGCAGGGATGAGCCTCCTTTTCTTCATCAATGTGCTTGGAGCTCGTGTCACTTCATCATCCTGGCAAAGAGAGATGCCACAAGAGACTTGTCTCTCATACAAAAATGAGATAAGATAAGCGCGCCCTAAAGAAGAAGGGGGAGTGGGGCAAAAAAGGCTTAATATACGATGTTTATCGTCTCGTAGATGTGTTCGACCTCGGTGTCTCTCTCCACCCCCCACTGTGGGTCTGACTGTCCCGATAGACCCCGAGTCGGGACCGTGGGAGCTGGGGGAGGAAGTGCCGGCGTCGTGTCTCCAGGGGCACCTGCGCAACGGGCTGGCCAGGCACACGTGCCAGGCCGACGGCACCTGGCACTTACTAGTAGAACAAGAAGTCCCCTGCATCCCACTGCTCTGCGTCGTGCCCACGTCCGTCTCTGCCTCTCCGGACCTGCGCATGCGCCACGACTGGGACGGCGAGGAGCAACTGGACGAGACCATCTTGAAGGTGAGCAACCGCGAACTGTGAAATGTGGCCGTTCCAACGGCAACAGAACTAACCTCTGGTTCACGTCTTGCCAAGGTGTTGCAAGAAAACATTCGGACACGGAAGCTGACTGAACACATCCCGGACGAGAAGTTCAACAGCAGCGGCGCCCTCTTTTACCCGGTAACAACCTCCAGTGAAGCCTCGGCCAAGTACAAGGTCCACTTCGCTGTTTCTTCTCCAAAGGTCGGGACGGTGCTCTCAGTGTCGTGTCCCGTCGGCCTTCGTCTGGCGGGAAGCCCCAACATCACCTTCAGGTGCTCCGACGAGGACAAGTGGACCCCCGTGAAGCAAGAGGACGGCCCGAAGTTGGACGACCAGAAGTGTGAGCAGGTAGGAAGTGAAGTCGACTTCAACAAAGGACATTGGGCACTTTTGGGGGCAAGCACGCCCAACGTCCATTTCATGCGCAAGATTCCCCCTGGCGTTCATCCCTGACGTGAAAAAGGTTCGTACGAACATCTTCTGACGTTGGGGCTGACAAACGGCGGCCTTGTGTGCCTCTTAAAGAAGAGAAGGATTCTTTCTTCATTCCTTATGTTGCGCTTTTCTGACTTTCTTTTGGAAAGGTGATCTGCCCCCCTCTAGAGACGATTCCCAACGGCCGGCTCATGATCGAGGCCTTCACCTTCGGCGCCTTGGCCAAGTACGAGTGCATGCCAGGTTGGTTGATGCGCGTGAGGGCGTACAAAGTAGTGCAGCGCATGCCCTGATCGACCCTTGACAGGTTTCAGACTGCATCGCGGAGACAACCAGCTGCTGGACGCCGCGCTGGCCCAGTCGGTGTCCGCCCACCGAGTGTGCTCGCAGAGCGGCGCGTGGCTGCCGGAGCCGGAGGAGGAGGAATTCTCCTGCCTGCACGTGGTCTGTCCGGAGCCGGAGCCGCCCGGAGGACAGGGAACGGTTAAAGCGAGTACGTATTCGCCTTGGGTCAGAAGTTGTTCGCCACCCGCTGTCACGCCGACTTCCCAACAGAATCCCTGGATTACGGTTCGCTGCTGTCCTACTCCTGCCTGCCCGGCTTTCGTCTGGTGGGCCCGTCGGAGCGCGTGTGCACGCAGGACGGCTACTGGTCGCAGCCGGAGACGCCGTCGCTGTGCGTGAGCCTCAATTCCACGTGCCGGTGGGCGAGGAAGATGAAGGATAGGTGAGAAAAGTCTTTGGAATGTAGCTTGTGCCAGCAAAGGAGGACTTTAGGGCGCTGAAACTCCACATTCCTGGCCCGACCCAATAACCTAAGGCTCTTACTATGTTCCGACTAGGTAACTTCATGCAGATTCTCCGCGCTCTGCCAGACGAAAACTTAGAAAAGTCTTGGTAGTTCGTCTTTCACGTCGCTCCGATGGACATCGAGTTGGGCAACTTGGTGGTACATTTGGGGCGTGAGAGCTCTTGGCTGGCTTTTTTGTGCCTATGTCTGGTGGAGAAGCCACTCAATTGATGCCTTCTCCACCGCTTATTTCTTGCTTCCATCTCGTTCTCCGCTCGGACAGACGGAGAGGGTAGAACTTTAGTCTAAGATTGATGAAAGTGCCAGCTTCTCCTTTCCTTCTTATATCCTCAAGTCGGAAAACGAGGATGCTTGATATCATTTCCTCCGGAAGGCACATTTTCCTAGTATCAATATGCTTCACCTTTTTTTCGGCATTGTCTCGGTGGAGGAACTCGGGCTGCAAGGGGGTCGAGTCTCCGGACCTTGAGCGCCGACGCCGATGACACCTGGGTGACAGGTGTTTATGAGTTTTGTTCTGGTGTGGCAGAAATTGTTCAGCCACCCGGACAACGCGTGTTGTCCGGGGGGGGCAACGATAAGTTGCATGCAGGATAGTCTTTCTCACTTGTTCACGTCACGAACGTTCAACACAGGTCTGTGATCTGCGTGTCTGACGACGACGACGACGACGATGACGAAGATTCGGGCGCTCTAAGATCTGAGTTCGAGAGATGGGGAAATCTCAGCTGCTCTTTCTTGACCGTTCCCAACGGATTCGTCGTCGTTGCCTCCAACGCCAGCAGCGAGGCGTACGTCCGGTGCAATCCCGGACACCGGCTTGTAGGAGGGTCGGGGTGGATAGACTGCGAAAATGTGCGAAGGAGACCAAAGTGTCTCCGGGTCAACTGTCCTACGCCGGAGCCTCCGGAGAACGGACGCTTTGTTGGAGTGAACGGCAGAAGGGAATTCTTCTTTGGAGACGTCGTGGCGTACAAGGTGAGGGCGCGTTTCCACGTTTCAAGGGACAGGTCCTTTCTACCCAGTCAGCTCCTGTTCTCTACTCTAGTGTGACGCCAACTATACACTGGTCGGGCCTCCGGTGCGCCAATGCATGTCTGACGGCGGGTGGAGCGGCGGCAACGACGACTCCGAATGCGTCGCTGTCTTCTGTCCACCTCTTCTGCCTCTGGCTCACGGTCACGCCTACCTGTCCTCCCCGGATTACGCCATCCCCGGCACGAGGGCACGCTTCCTGTGCCGTCCGGGACGACGACTGGCGCCAAAGCCGGAGTGGCACACTCTCTGGTGCACCAAAGACGGCGTTTGGCGCGACTACTCGGGCGTGGGAGTCGACTTGGCGCAGATCGCCTGCAATGAAATGGAACAGGGATGTTCTTTGCCCAGCTGGATTAGGAGAGGGGAAGAACAAGGACTTTTGTCTTATGCCACGTCCAGAGAGGACAAGAGCCAAGGGATAACATCAATGTCCATAAAGTTAAGCTGCCACGGGTCCGATCCTGAAGCCCGGTAATGATATGATAAGCCAGCCTCATCCTTGGCTGCTGAGTCATTGTGATATGCCTGCTTTTTAGGCTCTCACTCCGATCCCTGTGTTCTGCTGGTGGTTCCTGGCAACCACCGCTACCCAGAGCTTTTCCTCACTATCGTCTTCTTGTGTCCTGTCCTAAGGCACACGTTTCCCTAGCCAACCTCCTTCTGTGTGACCCCGAGGAAGCCACCCTGTCGCTGGACCATGGAGTGGCCATCAGGGTTGCCAGGAACAGGGTTCACTGTGCTTGTGACCAGGTATGTGTCCTTGCGTCATCGTCTGCATCACATTGTACTACGTACTAATAATGGCTTTGTGAGCCTCAGGGCTTCACCCTTCTGGGGTCTCCGACGGCTGTCTGCGGAGCCGCCGGCCGCTGGGTTCATCCTCCTCCCATCTGCGCCCGAGCTTCGTGCATCCCCGCGCTCTCGTTGCCCGAGGGAGGGGGAAAGTTGATTTATTTTAAAGGAGCAGCAGGTGAGGGTTACAAAGTGGCCACCTACTGCGAGGAGGACGCCATGGCCGTGGAGATCCACACGTGCCTGGACTCCGGCGTGTGGAAGGAGGAGTCTGTCAGCTGGAAGTACGACGACGCAGTGTGAGCTTCATACAGAATGAGCTGGCTTTAAGGCTCGTCAATGCCTCTATGCAATTGCCCATGCTTTAGCGACCTTGCGTGTGTCTTCAACACACGTCAAGGCAATAAGTCTTTGTGGCCTCGCTTTCTCTTTTTTGCTCCATCGCTCGCACTGCGCCGACACCTGCAGCTTGGAGAAGAAGAGGTGCCCATTGAGCCCTTGCGCAACGTTGCCCCCTGTCCGAAATGGAAAACTTTTTTTCCTGCCTCGCCCTCAAGAGGTGGACGGGGGAGAAGAGGGAGGTCAGAGGACGGCAAGAGCCTCTCTCAAGTGCCACCGCGGCTTCGAAGCCGCCTTCGCCGCGGCCGAGCTCAGCTGCTCGGCGCACCGGGGATGGACGCCGAGCAAGGAGAGGTGGGTAGAGGTGACGAAGTACCTGTCCGTCTGAGCAGTGATGAACTTTGCCACTTTTGTCCAGTGGCAACTATTGCATCCCCAAGACCTGCGGAGTTCCTCTGGAGGGATTAATGGCTGAAGCTCACGGCCGCTGGATAAGAGGAGGCGAAAGCAACAGCCGGACGAGGACGAGGAGGCCGGCAAAACCTGGGGAAGTCGTTCTCCTGGTTAGTGAATGGCTGCGGTTGGTCTGTGAGCCAGGATACGAGCTACGTTCTAAGGAGGAAGAAGATGACCGCATCAGATGCACCTCAGAGGGGCTCCAACTGTAAGGAGGAAAGCTTCTTCTGCCACCATAGCACGCACGTTGTGAGAAACATGCAGCGCGTCCAAGGGCAGGCAGGCCCTGGCCTTGGTCGACTCATATAGGACTCACATTTGAGTGTTAACCCTTATTCTTAGGGTGTTTTCATTGGTCAGCCTTAGAAGCAAAGCAGTGATCAAGCTGAAGTGGTTCAGGTGGATGGACCTGCACGTGCATGACTTCACCAAGAGTCAGAGTGGAGGAGATTGTTTGTCTCATCACCACCCACTGCAGGTCGTGTCTGCACGTCAGTTCAAACTGCCTTTACTCGTACGTCGGGTTGGTCTCCGACCTCATCCAGTGAGTCTTATGTCAGTCGACCACTTTGCAGTCTGGCCCACGACTGACATTCCGCAATATGACGACATTACGTTCCTGCTACAATTTCAGTTCAGTTCAGTTGGTGCTTCCCACCCATCTTTATTAAAAATACTCTTTGTTGCCTGGGTTAAAGATTACACTAAAAGCTATGTAATGTATGAGCTCCGTGTTATACGCGTGCTCTACCCCCATACTCTGGGCTAAGATCCCCCCCGGGTGGTTCTCCTAGCATTCTATGCTGTCCCAGTAGCTCCCCATGCTGTTCATGTGCTCTCTACTATAATATCGTGGCTGAGTCTCTTCGCTCTGCCCTACGAAGTGGAGGCTCTCCGCCTACATGCGTGCATTGATACACACACTACAGTCCTAGCCGTAAGTAATTGCGTCGAGCATGACGGCACCTCCTACGCTGAACTGAAACGTGTTGAAGCAGAATGTTGATGTGGAATGTGTAGCTGTGATACAGGGACAAAATGTTGAGTACACAAGTTCAATGTCGAGGCTGCCCATTTTGGTGCTACAATTCTCAAAAGGAGGCAACCTGGAGCAAGTAAAAAGAGAGCGACAGGGTGACAATTAGACACGTAAACAAAACTCATCGACGACACTCGGGACATCTCGATGTGGACGATCCGGACTGCCTTCTCTCACTACTGTGTGATCAGGTCACGGAGCGGCAGCGAGGCAAGATCGTAGGCACGAGATGTCCCGAGTGTTTTGTTTACCTGTCTAATTGTCACCCCATCGCTCTCTTTTTACTTGCTCTAGGTGGCCTCCTTTTGAGCACTGTAGCACCAAAATGGGCAGCCTCGACATTGAACTTGTGTACTCAACCTTTTGTCCCTGTATCACAGCTACACATTCCATGTCCAAATTCCACCTTAACATGTTTCAGTACAGCGTAGGAGGTGCCGTCATG
>JAAUXU010108253.1_pt1 | contig 10285 bp, 8 predicted proteins | sample 7278151 | NCBI WGS metagenome assembly JAAUXU01 (sample SAMN14350113, study PRJNA611818) | marine sediment metagenome | isolation source: surface marine sediment (1.8m) | place: French Polynesia: Moorea | collected 2018-08 | reverse complement strand
CTCTTCGCAATTTTGGTTGGCCTCTCCCCAGCGCACAGAGCAGAGATGACTCTCTCTCGAATGGCATCCATAGCATTGTTGACTTGAGAGTGATTAAGCTGAAAATTGCTGAGTCAACTAGCAAAGGTCACAGAACCTCTCACAAAAAAGATCAGAATTGCCAAGTTGTTCTTAGTGGAGTTAGACACATTTAAGAAAGTGTAGTGGATGTTATTGTGCACCCTGTATATATTGCGTTAGGTCAAAGGAGGTCAACTTTGGAAATTCACTGATGGGGTATGGGGTTTGTTACATGGGGTCAAAAGATGAAGATGTAGTCAAATACTTTTGAAAAAAAAATGTGTCTACCTATGCCCAACTTGATTTGGAATTTATGTAGTAATGTAGTACTGTAGTAAACTTGCTGTGAAAGTAGATTTCGGCTCTGGTGGCTGTGAGAAGCTGCCAAACTAGGTGACAATCACTCACCAAAATGTGGACTGTGCTCCAGTTTGTCAGAAAAATATTATACAGCAAGTCTTGAAGAAAATTTTTTTTAACTTCTTTTACAGTATTATGCAACTTTAAATGCATTTGGGCATAGCTAAAACTCCTTTTTTTCACTTTCATTTGACTACAGTCTTCAAATGGTAAGCAGTTACAAATTTTGGACACCCATGGGGAATCCCAGTTTTTGACCTAGCCTAATATATGTATATGTACAGAGTTATTCAAAAGTTTGGGAAGTCTTAATTTAAAATGTCATAGTTAAGTAATGCCTGTGAATTTCGCGCCAATTTTTTGGTGACAGAAAACTTAAACTGTTTCCAAAGCAACAAAAGTCGAAGCAAAAATGCCAGTCATGTCCAAGGCAAACAAGACACAGGATCGTGAGGCCATCATGGCCCTTCACACAGGTTACTTCAATCGCAGCATTGTGGACCTGCTCAAAAACAATGGCATCACCTATAAAACTGTGTACAATGTGGTCAAGCAGTACAAGGAGACTGGTTTGACTGCTGACCAGTCTTGCAGTGGTTAGACAAAGACAGCAAGGACTCCAGCAGTGATCAAGAGGACAAAGGAGAAGGTTCACCCAAATTCAGTTCACAGTATAAACAAGATGACCAAGGAGGCGGGCGTCAGCTGCTCCACCATGTTCAGGATCTGCCAAGAGGAGCTCAACCTCATTGCCTACAAGCATGTGCAGCTCCAGTTTCTTAGTGAGGCCACAAAGGCCAAACGAGAGGAGCGCAGCTGCATCCTTCTCAGCTGCCTCAAATCTGGCAAATCCTCTTCAAGGACAAGAAGCTCTTCACCATTGAAGCCAAGCACAACAGCCAAAATGTCCAAATTCTGAACAAAAATGCTGAGGGCATTCCTGTCGGCGTGTGCAGTGTCTTCAGGAAGCAGAAGCCAGCATCAGTCATGGTCTGGGCGGGCATGATGTCAGACGGCAACAAAATGCCCTTGGTGTTCATGCCTGAGGGGATGAAGATCAACAAGGAGGTCTACATCACCATCCTGAAGGACCATGTGTTGCCCTGGATCTGGGAAAGTTACTCCAGTGTCCACTTCACATTCCAGCAAGACTCTGCACCTGCACATGGGCCAAGATTGTTCAAGCCTTCTGTCAGACAAACTTTCCAAATTTTTGGTCCAAGTTCAAGTGGCCGCCATCAAGCCCTGATCTCAATGTCATGGACTGCTCCATTTAGTCCATCCTTGAGGCAAGGGCTTGTGCAACATCCCACAGGAAGGTCGATGCCCCAAAGGCCACCCTTGTCAAGGAGTGGGACAACATCCCCAGTGAAACTGTCTGTGCTGCATGTGCCAAGTTCTGCTCCTGTCTCAAGGCTGGCATTGTTGCCAAGGGAGGCCATTTTGAGATTTGAGGTCAAATGTAGTTCTGTTAGATGGTAATTGTATTATTATTATTAATAATGTAAGCAATAAATTCCTTATGTAATTAATTATGGTCTGTTAATTGACTTCCTGAACTTTTGAATAACCCTGTACCTCGACTAGACAAATTTTTGATGTCTTGCGGTGTGCTATATTCGGTCCAAAGCTATATTTATTCCCGTCAAACGGAATGAAAAAGTAACGTGTTTTTGGGCCCACCTTGAAAGTTTGACAGACACAGAACATAGATGTGTCGGGTATGCATTGCATATTAGACCTGCTTAGTTGCTTTCCAAACGCTTAAGTGAAGTGTTGCAGTCAAGTGAAACTGAAAACAAAGCTTTGCCCCCAAGATCTAAACACCTTGACAAGTTGAGTAGTGAAATTTTTTCCTTGACGGCGGGAGTCAATCTTCGACATTTGGCATGAAGATGCACACAGCAAATTCCCCATAATTCCGTGTTTCGGTCTTATAATATGTACACCCCGACACATTGACATGGTTCCATCCAAGCCGTCCGTCCGCTCCTGTCCGTTGGGCAGGTTTCCTTCACGCTCCGGAAGTGTGAGAGGGATCCGATTACAAATCAAATAAGAGAGACAGATGTCTGCCTCTCTCTCTCCACCTGCTTTGTCATCAATTTCATTTGCATTCTCTGTTTACCGTCCGTGAAGTGACGCTGTCGATGTTCTGACGTTCGCGCATGCGCTGACTGCTTATAGCTTGTGGCTTCGCTGTCCCTGGGAGAGGTCGATATCTGTAGTGTGTTTGCCCAGTCATTACCGGGACAAGTGCGTCTTGACTTCACAGGCAGTGTTCCTCCGTGATACTCACTACCACATCCGTGCAGTGCGTTGTCTGTTAGCATTTCCGGGCTGACTTCTCCACAAAGCGGAGTATTGAACTCCGAAACTCTTTGGCGAAGCACTTGTAGAGATTCGTCGCTTCGAGCAGACACACCGCTGCAAAACAAACACTACATGGCATTAGCATACACACTAGTACATGCGTCCATAATATGGAACAACTAAATCTGTAGGTAGGACTTGTCTAAGAGGATAAATGTCACCTGATGACAAAGTAAAGGGAAGTAATCCTCACCGTGACACAGTTTGCTGGCGGATCAAAGTGGCTTCTCCTCAGAAAACCTCCAGACAGAGAAAGGTGGTTTTTTTTGGCCCCGGCATCTACGACTATGAGGTGATCAATGTTTAAGTACTAGACTTAGGAATCTTCGAGATGCTGCATTTCAAAGGAGAGAATCTCTGTATAGAGGATTCATTTTGAGAAGCGATGCAATCTAATCTTCCTTCTTCCTTTCCCTCCTCATCGAATTTTGATCGAGTTATCTCATTTCCAGAAAGTCTTCCTTTTCTTCCTTAGGGAGAAGATAGCTTCAGTCAGCCAAGCGCGGAAGAAAAAGATCCTCTGAGTTGGCAGCAAGCGATTCGAGTCATTTCCAGCGCCGTAGTAGGGAGGTGGATGCTGATTTTTTTATTTTTATGGACACACTTAATATAATAAAATGACTCGCTCCTAGGAACACCGAGCCCGTAAAAATCGATAACTTTGTGGCTTTTGTACCCGGTGCTTCGCTTAGAAATGAGGCTTTGGTTACGTACAGGGTGTTCAACAGAAATTCATTCGTCCAGATCGTCGGGCTCATAAATTGCCAAAGATGAAGAAAAACTTTCTTTTTTTCTTCTTCCCGGGGCAGGAGGATGGAAAAGTGCCGTTTCCACTTGAGACATCAAAGCACCTCTTTTTGTTCAGTCGTACTTTCAAAGACTAATTTGTGAAGCACGCACGAGGAATGAGAGCCGTTTGCACTAAGTGGTAGCAAACTGACACCGCCATCAAGCCCACTTACAGTGATGGCCCTTGGCGATCACGCCCAGGACTTACCGTAAGTCCCTAGTCCCGGTGCAGGTGCCAAGCATAGACAAGCGACCAGGAAGAAAAGTCACTGAAAATTTTCTCCGTCATGAGGAGAGGAGATCAATGGCGGGTTTTTTTTTGCCACCAAAGGTGCCTAGGACACTCGCTGCTGGAGGTGGAGAATGCACGCACAATGCGCGGAGGAAGCTTCCCCCGTCACTTAAGCGTGTCAGAAGTGATGGAAAAGTTGTGAGGAATTTGTGTGGCTCTTGATGTGACGCGCGTGCTTAAACACTGTGTTGCACCGTATGTAGACACTGGTTGTTCTAGCCGCTCTTTTAAGTGTCAAGGAGGATGTAGAACCTCGCTATTGTCACCCACCTGAGGAAGAAAAAGCAAGTAATTACACAGAAGTTTCACATCATTCCTGAAAGTTTCACTAGTTGGTGAATGGGACGGGGCAATCTAAGCACCCTGTACTCTTTCCTCCTCCTTATATACTTTGTATGCACTTGGGATAACCATGGAGGCAAGTCTGGATATGGCGGATTTATAGCCCGGACAGTAGTGGCCGCAAGATGCTGCTATTGCAACAAGAAACAGTCCCGCATTTTAGCACAAATAGCATTACGATGGCCCGGCCAAGAAAACAAAAAGCAGGCGGTTCAAAATTCAGGCAAAAAAATACCACCCTCAGTTAGATTTGGGTCTCTCTCCGTGCGCACGAGTGCGCAATGTCTCTGTTAAGGGAGATAATCGGTGGTCGATGCCAACAGACTTTAAAGCTGGCAGACGCCAACAGCACCGTATACACGTGCTACTGCTGTCCGTGTACACTGTACGATGCGTCTCTCCCCGGTTTTGTGCAGTGTTAGAGACTTAAAACAATCAGCCTTCCCTGACTGCGTGCGTTATGTACCACATGTATTCTTCATCTCGCTGTTCCCTTCTCATGACACGACACTCCAGGGAAATAAGTTCTAGAAAAGACACCACTGGAGTGCAATGCAAAGGTATAAATTTTTCATTTTTTTTCTTCTCCAGCCATGCACCAGGCGCGCACACACGCTTTCAGACGACCCATAAAACGCCACACGCTACATAATAGAGGGGAAAGAGGCCGGAGAGGGGACAGAAAGAGCCGGGACAAGTTCCAGTCGGGGTTATTCATATCCAAGCAGTACCAGGCGCAGCAGTAAATTTTATTTTCTCGTCCGGCCGGTCGGCGGGTGAATTAAAGTGGCGCAAGAAGACGCACGGCAGCCAGTCCGGGTACGTGCGTGATTGAGCAGAGGTCGGTCCAATTTGCTGCACAAATATCAAGACTGGAAATCTCTCTCTCCATTGTCGTCTCGTCGCAGTGGAGGAGGGATGAGACAGACTCGGCCCTCTTGCTCACCTCAGCGTTGGCGGCGGACGAGGAACGTCCGCTTAAGAACTAACTGATTTATATTTCTCCTCCCTCCCTCACTCAAATCTCTTAACTGCATTGAACGGAATGAACTTCCTGGCTGTCTCATAAAACTCTTTCCGTGCGTAAAATTAGACGCAGGTCAGTGAAAACTGTTTCCCCAGGTCCGGGAATGAATGGCGTGTCTGTTTCACCTCAAGTCCTGTTCACGCAGCCATCGCTTCATTGTCGATTTCTGGGAGAAAACAGTTGCTTTGGGATAAATGTGGGGACAATTTACTGAAGAGCTGGCTGGCTTTGCTGCCTCTCGTCTCTTGTCGTGTCTTCTGCTAAATCATTCCTTGCTCACCTTATAAGGATGCGCTAACAAGCTCCCTCATTCCCCCCCCGGAGCATTTAGAGGTGATTAATGGAGGAAGTAGTCTCGAGGAGGAGCAGAAAAATATCCAGCAAGCACACCAACCATGATGACGGCGGCCGAAGGAAGATTTATAATCAGTGGCAGTCCAATAAAAAAAACCATGTTGCTTGGTTGTTCTGGACTCGCCTAGATCGTTCTGGGTCGAGACGTGTCTGAAGTGATTCAGACCACTTTTCTTGGCCGACGCTTGAAGCACTGGACGTGAACATTTGCGACAGAGACTTCGCGTCTGGATATTTGTCGATAACCCTCCCGCTCAACTCGTGACCTTTCTATGGGTTGAAGAACCCTTTCTTTCCTTATAGTAAACGATTTCACGAGAAACTTTCAAGGGTCGTAAAGCACTCGAGAGCAGGAGAGAAAATAGTAAAGGAGGATCTAAACTCTCGAAAGGAGGACTTCCTAATGAAATGTCTAATACAAGCAGCAGTCGGTAGAGACAGGATATTTCAGGCTATGTGAAAGTTGAACGCACCAAAGTAAACTGACGTGGTGCTGCCATGCACTGGCCCTGGGTGCTCATCAAGCCCCGTGGATATGACAACTTACCTGAGCTGCACGTCCACGCACAGCTGGCAAAATACGTCGGCATTCTGCGTGCGCGTATGTGCGTGTGTGTGTCATCTCAGGGTTTCAGCTTTTGTGTCAGCCCGTCAGATTTGATTGCTTCTTTGTGCCAGACCGTTGTCGCCAATTTGTCAATCTGGCCCTAACAAAGGATCTTCTCTCACTTCCTTTCTCGCAGAAAAGTATTGTTCTGTCACACTTGTACGGCCAGATAAGAGTGAAAAGAAACAGTCCCGCTCTTCTAGCAGCACATACTTATTGTACACTGCGTGTACAATTGTATATACAGATAGATAGATGCATACGTGCTGTTCTGTACTGAAGCTGCATTAAAGAGCTCTAGTTATCTTATGTACATTTCGGACAATATAAAAAAGGATCTCCAGGAAGTAAAAGCTTGTCGGCTTGAAAGATCAGAAGAAACATCTTTGAACTTCCTTTCTTTGCTACACACTGGCAAAGAAAAAAGTTTCACTCACATATGCTATGCAAAACCACTAGGGAAGAGAAGCATTTTTGCCTAGAGTAAGGATATTCCAAGTTAGGCCTTTGGTAGTGGAAAAACTCGAGTCCAAAGCAAGGAAATTCGCTGGCGGCAAGGGAAGGAAATTCTTTCTTTGTCGAGGCACCCCAGACTCCCTGGGGAATGCTATACTTTGTGGCATTAGGCGTATCCTCTGGAATGCACTCGCCAAATCCTCCGCGACGCAAGATCTCCGCGGAGGCGAAAGTTCGCAATACATTACAGGACAGCCTCCACGCTAATTAAAGTGAAGAATCTCCCGACGAGCAGCAATTGAACGGAAGTCGTGTCGTTGTGGATGTCATCGTTGATGTACATGGAAGACCCAGTTCGCACCATCAATGCTCGCTCTCAGGAGCTGAATCACGCACCTTGATATCGGTGCGTCGAGTTCGATCGGGCAAGGAAATGATCCCATTGTTGAATGGCCTTGGATGAGTTCCATATTTCATTCATTCTGATTTCACCACGCCAACCCTCGCAGCCCTGGTGCACAGACCGAGATCGATTGTTCCTTGGGCCAACGGCGACCACCACCAGTTCTATGGAGCCATCTGCTCTCTTTATACGGTGCAGGCTGCAACACGGGAGCCTCCTCCATTGGAGCAGTCCGCAGTCGCTGAGCTGAGATATTGTCAAAGCAGGATGGCTGTCCTGTGTCAGGGAGGAAGTCGCCACGAAGCAGAAGCAATTGTTATTGACTTAAGAAACAAAAACTAAACTTGCTCTGATATTGCATGGTGAATGAGCCATATAATCGTTGAGTCAGAGAATCGTGGTGGCATTTGGTTGGATCCCGTGAAAGCCACAACACCTCGTTGACTCGTACGGATGCAGCCAACAGCATCCGTTCATCATACTTAGAATGATACCAGCGCTCACGCGTTACCCACTTTTTTTGGGTGGGAAGTGTGACAAAAAGATCAAGTGCTATATGTACTGTATGTCTCTCACTTCTACTTGGGGTGACCTCTACACCTCGACGTGGGCTTCGCGTCCACCACGTCTTTCGCGTTCAGACTTTGACCCATGCACAGACAGACGGACGTAAAACGACCCTCGCACTTTATATTATAGATGATTTCCTCGCTTCGGGTCGACTGACGTACGGACAGACGGACGCACGTAAATACGGCCCACAAGCTTTATCCGCATAATCGATGCGCTGCGTTATGAGTGTGTCGTCCAAGATGAATCCTAAAATCCTGTTTGGATAGTCCGCTGGCTGTTGGCGATCACTCATCACAGCAGCGTCGAGCACTAAGGTCTACTTACGTCTGAATTGGTCTGTGTTGGAAATGAACACATAGCTCGACTATTGCGGCATTCCGCACACTTTAGCATTGTATGAAAACTGAAAGTAACATTGTTGGCTACAACGTTGAGGACGCCGTTCTGAGTTTTAGAGTTGTAAGGTCTCACACAAGTCAAAACAAGTAAACAAGACAACATTCTAAAAGCTGCTTCTGCGGAGGAGAGAGTCCCCATTGAGATTTATCTCTATGGGAGTCCTCACACTTCTGTGAGGTTGCAGTGACGTGGACGAGGTCGCGAGATATGGAGGTGAAATCAGTTGCTCTGCCAAAGCTTCTGTCACCGATCATCGTCCACGATTACGCAGTTGTCCATTGAAGGGTTGATACCTACCAGAATGAATCTGCCTCACTGACACTTAAAATTGTTTTTGAGGCAATACTTTTTTAATCAACTCACTTCTTTTTTATGAGCTCATGTGAGTGAAATTTGAACTTCCACTTTGACCTTTAATTTGTTCGTCATTCCTTTTAAGGGCACTTGCTGCGAAATGAGTGACATTTCATGTCCTAGATCAGCTTCAGATGATGTGTTTTTTAGACTGCTTTAAAACAGCATTCAAATGAGCACTTTGCCAGCAAAACATCGTACAAGTTCAGCATAGAGCTTCTGCTTGCTGGCCACGCCATCCCTGAACCATGCATTGCTACTCCAATTAGCCAGCATCGGTTATAGGCCAATTGAGACGCACCCGGTACGCTCCTCTGTACTTTGTCTAGTCTTGCAGAGGCATAGAAGCTTCACTCACCCAAGCTATCACGTAAAGTTTGGTCCATGTATTCTCCTCGTCGCTGCTCCCCACATGCCAGCACTCACCTTCCCCTGACAGGGAGGAGTTGCAGGTGAACTCGTTCAGGCAATGTTCTGGTAGGACGGCGGTTCAGAGTGTCATGGTCGTGAATGAGTTACCGACAGGTGCCACTGAGTGGGCGAGACCAACCTCTGGATCCTCCCTACAACAGACTACGATCTGATGGAGGTTATTAAGTACCATGAGGAAATTCGGCTTAGGAAATTTCTCGTTTATTCTTTTCGGTATTGTGCCGGACATCACATGTCTTAGTCGAATTTTGATTTCAAGCCAATCTGACCATGGCTACAGAGGTTCACCTTTGCGGCGTTGTTGCAGCTCTTTCTTTAGAAAGGACCGGGGAACATCTTTTGGTACCATTGAACAGGGCATCAAGCTGCAACAGGAAATGAGAGGGATTGCGGAGATTTTGTCAGAAAATGGTGGGGAAAAAATCACTCTAATACGGACAAGATGATACGGATTTCTGACAGAGCAGAAGATATTATAAGTGTTTCGACGTTTCTTCAAGTTTTGTACGTTTAGATTGGCCCGCAAGACAATAGTCGATATCAAAGACAATTACCTCAGTTAAAAACTGAAGGAGCACTAAACAGTTGACGTTTACAAGAGCTGCACGTGCAGTCGAACTTCAATTTAGTCAAGTCACCGGTCACTAGGAAAAAGTCGACTGACCGGAGGCAGTTGATTGAAAGAAGTTGTTGGTCTTTGCAGTCCAGAATAAGTAAGGTTCGACTGTCTATAGCAAGTTACTTGACGACATTGGTTATCCTGCTCAGCTTTTTCACCTCAAAAACCTGCCTGATGCATTTAATTGCAATTCGCCTTCTGCGTTACATTGTGCCATATGCACATTATAAGAAATTGTCCATGTTGGCAATCGAACAAACAATACAAACGGAAAACTGAGATTTGATAAAATGTCGAATGAGAGGCCTTCCACATAGTCAGTGAGGCAATTCACCCGTTTTATGCGCAATAGCGGCAGAACTGACATTGACTAAGGTGAAGCTTATTAACTATATATTAACGATGCAAATTGTAGTACTATATGAACCCGAGTTGAACTTGACTGCACGAGAAATGAAATGACCCAAGTGCTGTCAAGTCCAAAGAGGGCCAATATAGTACACATTATGCATTGTTAATTTGTAATTTAATGCACAATTTCTGGAATGTTTTCCCGCTTTCTTGACACTTCCAAAAAAGTTGAAAGAGGTGACATACCAACTTGGGTGAGCTGAATGTGAGTCAACTGAATGCGAGTCAGCAGAATCGGATTCAGGATGGAGCACCCCCTCACCATGGGCGAGTCTAAGTGATGATTCGCAATATGTCCCTCGGGGGGGGGGGGGGGGCCTTAATATTTAGGGAAAAAAATTGCAATAAAATTTACCGCAAGAAAGAAAAAATTTGGGGAATAAAACGGAAATAGTGCGTTAAAAAAATAAAAATAGAAACAGTCAAAGTTTTTT
>JAAUXU010094154.1_pt1 | contig 10288 bp, 7 predicted proteins | sample 7278151 | NCBI WGS metagenome assembly JAAUXU01 (sample SAMN14350113, study PRJNA611818) | marine sediment metagenome | isolation source: surface marine sediment (1.8m) | place: French Polynesia: Moorea | collected 2018-08 | reverse complement strand
CCGAGTCACTGATGATTGAGTCCTGCCAGAGCCCGAAATGTACAGTGACCGCATTGATGTAGGACATTTCAAAAGTTGTGATGGAGCAGATGCCGTGATGCATGTAAATCTTCTGTCATCTGAGAAATTGTGAGACTGCTGTGAATGCGACCACATTGAATAACCACTGTGCTTCTTCTGCCTCACATGTTGAGGACCGTGGGCCTTCTTCCCATCGTCCACAGTCTCGTCAGCTGCCTGAGAAGAAAAGTTGTCGTTTGGGCCTTTTCCCAGTGTCCTGCTCAAAATTTGAGAGAGTACAAAAGTTGTGCATGATCTGCCACAATAAATCCCTCCCCGGACAAGAGGAATGTCTTTGTTTGTGCCCTGTGAGAATATTCACGTGTCCGATCTCCTTTTCCATCCTCATCGATTAAACCCTTTCCTTCCTCCCTCCCTCCCTCCCTCCCTCGTGTGCTTTTCTGGGCTTTTCAATGCTTCATTTTTGCCATCATTTATCACTGGGTGCTCTGCAGTACGGACAACGACGATATAATCCACACCAAGTGCGGAGAGTGAACACACAGGGTGTCTTAGCCCAGCAGAACGAGGAAACTTTCCATCTCGACACTTTCGGAAAGGCCTCACAGTCACATATTCATGTATGTGACAAGTCGTGCATGACAATGGCAGATCAATATGCAGTAGTGCTTTCGAAAGACTCAAACTTTCATTCATTCGAGTTCGGTCGACGGGATGAGTCTCACCATCAGATTCCAGTCAAAGAGTCGAATTTGCAGGGTAAATTCGAGTCAAAACGAGTCGGGTTTCGAATGTTGATTCGGGTACTTGATGCAGACAGAGTCAGTCCTCTTTAACACATGTGTGCTACATTTTTCAGCACTGCCACATTGATGACGAAACTTAAGTGAGCAACGTCTTAAATGTAATCACATAATTGTCCTTTTGGCCTTTCGAAGGTTGTGGTGAATCGAAATCGAGTGTAGAATTCGAGTTTCATGGGAAGTTAACGTCGAAATGTTTCTAGTGAGGGAGGATCTTTCTTGCCTCCGGCTCCTGCAGAGTCGAGCTGCAGTTCGGTGAACCGAATTCGAGCCCGGCTCGGTTCACCGCTAGCCTCTGAGACCTGAAGTGTTAATTTGTGAGTTTGTATGATTCGAAGTCATGGAGAACTGTGTTTCACGCCACTTTTGCCGCTCCCCCGACAGTTCCAGTGCTGGGCCTGAGGAGCAGGACTCCCCTGGAAAATTTTCAGGCAATTTCACCATGTTCAACCCCGCGATAAAGCCAAATTACCAGCCTTTTTGGCTTGTCTCCCCCTGCAGCTGACTTCCTTTCGAACACTCCAGCCCCAAAATGGGCTGCCTTGACATTGGGCCGCTGTTCTAAACACTGTGTCCAAGTACCACATTTACATGTTTCACATCAAGATTCCACTTGAACGCACTCCAGTTCAGCGCGTGAGTCTTGCTCCCCACGAGGACTGGGTGTACTGAGAGCATGAAGTCCTTTTAGACACGAATTGGGTGTAAAGCAGTCAACGTCGTGCATATTAACTATGAATGGCCTCTACTGTAAAGTAGCACTTTATTGACCCGAGATGGGCCATCAAGGCCATCGAAGGAAAATTGAGGCCCTCCACGAGGAGGAGAATTTGTAGTTGGATACGAGGGCGTTGACAATTGCCACACACATTCGTCTGTTCACAGCATGACCCCTGAACGGCCACTCATAGGAGGAGCCAGCCACGTCTGCCCAGACTGCCCGGGCTCAGCCCAGCCCAGGAGCAAGTACTGCAGTTCTGTGCACGACTGTTTACTTGACTGCTGCCCTGGGAGTCCAGCCCATCCAGTCCACTGGAAGTGTGCAATTAGTATGTGCAGTGCATTGATGCTGAAAGTCTGTCTGCGTAGATTACTTTTTCTTGTCTACTAAGACACTGCAGGAGATGGAGAGAAAGTTTCTTCCTAACATTAATAAGTCGAGGTCCAAGTCCGATCACTGTCGGTGACAGGCCCATGATGATCCAGAACAAGATCAAGAGCCACAGCACCCTCCTCTGCTTGGTCCTAGTCCCCAGCTGGCATGGCACCCGGACCAAGTACAGGACCAGGACCCAGCATAGGACCAGGGCCAAGCTTAGGACCAGGACTGAGACCCTCGGCTGCTTCTGCTTGCACGACTAAAAAACTACAGAGAAAGTATTGGTCGATGCAGTAAAAAAGGGAAGAAGAAGCAAAGAAGTGCCATAAAGTTGGCCAAACATCATAGTAGCAAGAAGTAGAACACAAAGGTTTTTTTTTCTTTCTCTTTCACCATCTCTCTCATCTCTCCTTCCCAGGACAGCGGCATTTTTCCCACGGGCGAGAAAGCAGGGGCCAAATTATTAGTGGTTGTGCCTAATTGCATATAAGGCCCGGCCAGGCCTGGCCGGGCCTGGGCCTGGCTGTAGAACACAGAAAACATGCAATTGCTGCAGCTTTTGCAGCTCTTCAGGCAATCCATTTTGTGCGTGTGTGAGGTGAGCGCAAATTGCTCTCGTCGAGTACAGTGGACGCCTCGTAACCGGGCGGGCGGGCCTCTGAAGGCCGTGTCTTCATTGTCCTGGTTTGGCTGGACCCGACCCACCCACCCCTGGACAGACGGATCTCCAGCCCAGCTTGGAAAGTCATCTTGACAAGGTCTGGATCGGCAGACTGAGCCATTTCGCTGCCAAAATATGGGCCAAATCAATGCCAAACTGAAATTGCTTGTCACGATTCGCAACCATTACTCATTCAGGATCCTGGCGACGACGAATTGAAAATATTAAAAAATATTGCAGCACCCAAGAAAGAACGAATCAGTGCAAGATTTGCCCGGGGAAAATGGATCGGGACATAACTTTTCCCCCTTTCCAGACTTTCGAAATAATAAAAAAAAAGATTGTATTTTTTCGGGTTTTCCCCCGAAAATCTCTGCCCGATCCGAGATTTTGCGACTGACCCCAAGTGCGTCGAATCCCTATTCCTCTGTCCACAGCTGTGGACCCGCCGGAGAAGGCGATTCCGGCCGGTGTTGAAGCCACTTCTATTTCAGGAATGGCATTAATACCCAGAAAGTGAAAGCTTCGAACATTAGTGACGAATCGTTTCTCTCTCTTTCTTTCTCTCGGAACTTTCCGAGTCTTCCGCTCGCTCCCCACATTTTTCAGCTCGATGAGAAATTGTCTCTCTCCCCTCTCCTCATCTGAGTGGAGGAGCTTTTTTTCTCCCCACATCCAAAGAGCCTCCTCAAGCCAGAAGGTAACTTCGACAAAAAGCCCCAGAAAATGGCCAACTTTGCTCTTCTGCCTTGCACCCTTCAATCCCTTCCACTTGTGCCATTTTTAATCGGGTCTTTAGTACGCTATTTGCAATGGTTTTTTTTGCACTTGACGCAAAGTTGTGCCAATAACAAGCAGCGGGAGAGAAGTCCCAGCTATGGTTTTTGTACTGTCACAGGAGTGAGTTCTTCGGTTCAGACACTTGTCCAGAATTAGTGCATCAAGGACACTGTTTGTTCACAAACACAATTTGTTTTCCCCATTGCGTTGCTGCCTCTCAACGATGGAGAAAGTACCGAATGAGACACGTGCACGAACATAGAAAGTCCATTGTATAAAATAACACAAAAAAGAGGTAAGAAAGTTCAACTGGTTGAAAGTGACTGATTCACTTTCCGCCTTATGAGCTTTCTCTCCCTTGACACTTAAGTAGGTTTCTCCAGCAGAAAAAAAAGTTGACCAATAACAATTTGCCTGTTCTTTTGGCCTTCCTCGTGGGCCCAGCCTAGGCCTGTTTTGCCTTTCCACTTCCAAGGGCCCGACACTTTTGGGTAGAAGAGAGAAAGAAGAATGGATGCTTCCCTCCCTCCGCCAGTGCCTCCCCTCTCCTCCCTGCGCCTGGGCCGAGCCCGAGCCGGAGCCCGAAGCCGAGCCCGAGCCCGAAGCCGCCCGCCAGGGTCATGTCGCAGTAGGAGCAGAGCTATTTTTAGCATCTCGGTTGAAAAAAAAAAGTGGAGAAGAGAGAGAGAGAGAAAGCAGCAGCCTTTCCTTTGTGGACTTGAGAAGGAAAAGAGATTGAGATTTTCACCGAGCAACGACTTCTTGGTCCGGGTGCGTGGATTAGGCCTCGGCCACGCCGGGACCATCAAGCACACGCTTTAGGGACAAATTGAGCACCAACTATGCAGTAACAGAGCCTGAAACCCATTTGTTTTGCGGTGTTTGGGGGGAGGGGGCCCAAAAAACACTCGACGTCAATGTTTGAGGTCTTCCTCAGCTTCCAGAGGAACTCTTCTTCTACTCAGCACTTTCTCGACACTGGAGCCATAAATACAAGATGAAAAAAGTCTGGGTGTTCTCCGGGCTGAGGAGAAAACACCCAGAGTCAGGATTTTCAGTCGTGTTAGTCTATGAATTGGCCTCCTCACTTCTGGAGGCGAACAAGAAGTCACTCATTCCATTAGTTGTTATTACAGCAATGTTCAATGAGCAAGTGGAACACACAGTTGGAGGCTGACGTCATATTAAAGGCCTGATGAATAATGGCACAAGAGATTGCAAAAAGAAAGAAGGTTGGCCAATTGATCTGGTGCCCCTGGAAGCAGCAGAGAGGTCTGACTCGCATTCGTTGTTGTTGTGGACCATGCAAATGCTTCTTGCGCTCCTCTGGAGCTGAGTCTGGACCACAGCCTCTGTCCTCGTCCATCATCACCCCTTTCTTTCCAATAAAAGATTGCCTCCTGCGTCCCCATTTTTCTCGTTGACCCCTTGTGAGCTTTGTGCAGGAGCAGCAGCGGCAGCCAGAGGAGGCACTTTCTCTCTGTTCTCATCCCCCACACGTAAATAATATACTTTATGTCAGAGCGCTGCCTGCTGAGGGATGCGTCCCATTCAAGATGCAAGGGGGGGGGGGGAGGGGGGAACTCATTTCCTCGAGTGCTTCACGAAAACCCAAATAAGTGAGCTTTCTCAGCCCAGTTTCAGAGACTCTTTTGACTTTTGGGGGGAGAGTGGCAACAATACTTTGCGTCTGCTCCTTCATCAAGCAACTCTTTGACCTTGTCAGGCACGACTTGACCCAATTTATGGGCGCTCAGCTGAAGTGAGCCTCTCAGCTCGGAATCGGTCTTTTGTCAAGGCAACGAGCGACATCAAGGACGCAGTTAATAAGAAAAGACCTGAAAAAAAGGAGCCGTGAGACAAGGGAGAAAATTAAGATTGGTGGCTCATTTTGGGCTGCCGCAAAATGGGGCCATTACAACGTGAACTGCCGGAGACGGGGACAAGAAGAAGAAGAAGAAGAAGCGTTACCAGGATGGCAACTCTGCCGCTTCTGGCCGAACAGGCAGCTGGGGGAGGCGGCGTGCGGACGGCCAGGAGGAGATGGCAACTCTGCACACCTTCAATTAGCATCCGTGGGGGTGCCACCAAGAGGAGGAGGAGAACGAGCCCCAGATGGCAACTCTGCTCAACGTCGTCTCTCATTGGTGCTTGACGCAAGCACTAACGTTAATTACAGAACATTAGGTGCAAGCGTCATTAATTTCTGATGCCAACCGGGCTTGGTGCACTTCTCGTGATGCTGGCTTTGATCCGACGTTCATATTATGTGGAGAAACAGATGAGACTTAAGGACTTTCTAATATTAGTTAGAGTCACGTGAGCCCAGCGGCACTTTCGTGAAGCCCTCCAGCTTGATGCATTATTCTTAGTCATATTTCATGGTTTACACAACACACTCAAGGACCGGATCTGCCAGACATTTACTCTCGTGCGTAGTGAGTTAGGGATGGCTTCGAGTAAGGAACTTCCTCACTCGAGCGCAGATAAGGCCGATTTCATGGCCTCGAAATGCAAAAGAGGCTGTTGTTGTTGCCTCGAGGCTCTTCGGAGGTCGCACCATTGGGTGCTTTGGGCTGCGTTTGACTGCAGCTGATGACTCACTCACCCGCTCCCAAGACATTACTCTCTTCAGGGCGGTCATGCGTGTATGGATGGATGGAAAATGGACGTCTGAACATGTTGCTTTCGAGGTTCCCCAAGGACGGGGCTGTCATTTTCCTGCTACAGGATGTCGATTGAACGACCAGAAGCGTCTTCTGCCTGGCACGTTTGGCACTGTTGGCATTTGAGACATCTGCCAGGTTTTTAATGTCCCGAACCAATCAGGAAGCGAGTGTATGAGGTCCAGCAGCTGTTTGTTGTGAGACTTGAGGTTGTGTGGCCTTGCCAAGTCGGCCCAACATGTCCACACCATTTGTTTACCCTGCCAGAATTTACAGAGCAGACTCAAGTGAGATTTGTACCCCACATGACCTGCATATGAACTTCAAGTGATGGATTTATCAGTCTTGGGATCGATTAACATAGATCTGTGACTCGTAAGACATGAACTTCATGTGATGGGTGAATCAGTGTCAGTGCCTGCCTACGAGTTCAGAGGTAGGATAGATATTGCAGTTGTGCAGCAGAACACATGAACATGACTTCTTGATCTTGATGTCAACTTCTATCTCCTGCACAACTGAGACAAAAACTAGGGCATCTATCCTCGTCCAGCAGGGCGTATGAAGTTGGCAGCGGCATTAACTTATCACGAGTTCATATGTCCTGGATGTGAAGACCATATGTACCATTCTGGCCGGGTGTCACCTCCCTTGCTCCGTTCCACCGAGACTGTCCGTCCACCACAGCTGTCTCGAATCGTCCCAACTCGACTTCCTGTGCTTTTTCCACCCCATCCCTAGTCCGGCTCTGACCTTGTGCGCGTACTACGGTGTAAGTACTAGGCTATGTATGTGCCTATGTTCGTTATGTGTGTCATATGCAGTAGGGCTTCTCCGCTCTCGCCAGCAAGTACAGTACAATGAACGTGGAGACGCATCCGGTAACTGCAGCACTAATAAAGCCTCTCGTTCTCCCTATGCAGCAAAATGCTGCCCCATGCTTTTACGTCGGGCTTAGGGCGCGCTCACTCTCGTCAAAATTCAGTCTGGGAAATCTGCCTGAGAGGGCGGACACAACAGCGTGCAAAACAGCTGATTAGAGCGAATAAAGAGTGCAAAAAAGGGATTGATGTGTCTTTCCACCTCCAGCTCATCCTCGGCCATGTTTACAGTAATGGAATGATAGCGGCGTTGGCGCAGTCATCCATCCTGGCCTGGGCAGGCAGGAGGAACGCGGTCACTTCCCAGAATTACTTCTCCCTCCACCTCCCGGAGGCTTCCCGAGGCTGTCCGAGAGGGATCAGGTCATCATGGGCCCTAAGAAAGAGCCCAGACAGGCCCAGACAGGCCGGCGGGCAGGCCGGCAGGCCCCCAGACGTCGTTAATTTTATGTGGGCATCGCCTGTGGCACACTCGGCTATAAATAAGCCCCCCTTTACAAAGCTTTAACACCCATCTTTTATTGTCCTATCAGTGTATGCACACTCACGGAGAGGGAGAAACCTCCTCTGGCGTGGACTTGCTTCACTTCTGTGCATGAGATGGTCAATATTTGCTCTCTTCCTCGACCTTTTTTTCCTCTTTTCCTTTCATATCCTTGTTTGATTAGCGCAGAAATGAATTGTGCAGAAAGTTCTGGATGTCGGGTCCAAAATGGCAAGTTCATTGCTCATCTAACAGAAAAAGTGCTTGTCTAATGGAGCATCGAGAAGCAAATAGGGCCATACACAGCAGTACCCTTTCCACAGGCAGCCGTCTATGACCATTTTTGGTTCTGCGCTGCCAAATTTGGCCTCGTGCAAACGCGTCTTCATAAGGTCACTTTATGTGAGGCCACCCAAGACATTGGGCCCTAATTTGGCAGCCTTTCTTCCTTCCTCTCTCCCCTAGGCCTGCCCTGTCTTTGCTTCTTATCTCGAGGAATATGTATGAACTTCTGCTTCTGGCCTAAGAAATAACATTGCTGAGGAAAAAAGAAAGAACAGTTGACTCTCAATTTGTCTCAATCATAAGTAAAACGTGGCTGTGTGGAGAAGCTGACTTTTTTCCTAGCGAGAGTCACATTAGACTTGCGTTATAATCTCGTCATCTTGTGCATAAGCAAATGACATCACTGTTGGAAGTGCCTCGTGTCATCCACGCACATCTTGCGTGAGGGGAACTTTTTCTCTCAGGCTTTTTATCAGGGGCGTTGAAATTGTCTAGAGAGACTTCAGAACCTTTTTGGAAATTTGTTTCTTCCTTTGTTGGAGAGGCTTTATGAGCATTGGCCAGGGCTGCCAGCAAGCGGTGTCGAGAGTTGCCATCCGGGCACGCGCGCCGTGTCGAGAGTGACTTATGTAGTGAAGCGTTGGTTTCAACGGAAATCTTTATGAAGACTTAGTCGTTAGTCCTGTGCAATAAGCCGAAAGGTGGTAAAGGGTTCTACTCTGTGTTTTCATTGACAAAAACCTTGCATCTTCACCTGCAAAGTTGGATGAAAAGAGCCGGTGCAACCGCGTCTTCAGGCTTAAAGACAGGAGAAGGGATCTCTCTTGAGACTGCACCAAACGTAGTCGTAAGGGGGGGGGGGGGGAGGGGGAGGCGTATTATTTCTTTCCATGCTAAAGGTGCGAATGTAGCAGGTACCTAATGGCAGAGATGTGCTCTGGGTGCAGCAGCAGCAGCAGCAGCAACAGCCATATGCTAAACTACGCATGGTAGCTTACGAGGGGCCCTAAAGAGATTGCAGTGTTTTCCAGCCTGTAACATTGTTCAGAGACTGTTTCTAAGGTCAACAACTACATACACTCACTCTTACGTACGTGAGTACACACGTGCGTAGTGTCCAGAGGTCATCTCTGTTTGAAAGCTTTGAGTACGGCTTTCTTTCGAGCAGGACAACTCATTCGGAAAAGTCACAGATGTCCACGTGTACCAAGCCATGTATGAAGTACATGATAGGAATGATGATAACATACAGTACACAAGGTATTCGATGCAAGTTCTTCACTGCAAATTGGCGCAACTTGCGAGAGTGACCGGCAAATGATGGGTGAAGTCATTGGGACCACCGAGGACTTGGTCAATCCCAAGTTTATCCCACCTGCGTGGAAGCTAATAGCGACTTGCTGATTTCTCTGCCAAAGTGGCAACCCTGAACCACTGTCCTTCTGCCGATGCTAACAAGATGAGGACGTCCTCGCTGAGTGCATCCAGCGTAGCAGATATACACATGGGACGACCTCGACCGTCTCCCATGAGGCAAAGTGCAGTGCAGCCAGAGTCACTTAAAGTGGCTGCCAGATCTGTCTGCTATGACCACAGCTACTCATAGTAAGTGAAGAAGTTTTCCAGCCCGCCCAGATAACAGCCAAAGTCGCTGGACTCCTTGAGCCAGACACGCTGAGGTTCTCCCCGCGGCCCCCTTGGACACGTTGTCCGCCTCAGTGAGGTCGCTCCACTGCGTTGTCCCAGCGCTGGAACGGCCAAATTTGAGTGGTTCCGCCCACTGCACGCCCACTCCCTTCAGGTGACGGAGACCCGAGCAATGTTTCATTGAAATGCAAAAGTTGGCAACTTTTTTGCTTGTTCATTTGGCTTTCTCAGCTGATAAATGAGCCCCAGCTCGTCGCTGTTAATGGGGCGCGAAAAAAAAGGGCTGCCGAAGCATCTGAAGCAGCTCAAGGGTCGAGCAAGAGTCTGATAGCATTACGAGCATCTCAGGCCTCTTCCCAGAGCAATTTATTTGGAAACTTGAGATATCGCGTTCAATTTACTCCCAGGAAAGCCCTAATGTACACCTACAGCTGGGGAATTTTGTCTGGCTAGAGAGAATTCGAGCAGAGAAGAAGCCCTCGAGAACTCTTTTCCACTCTGCTCCAGATCTTTGAAAAGGAGGAGATTACCTTTCCTGCTGTGCACGACTCATTTTCTGGGGCTTCATCCACTTTCTCACTTTCCGTTGCAACTTTTTCCTTCCTCTTTGTCGTCATGTATGTGTAGACAAGACCGTCCGAGACGCCCAGTCAGCCGGGCCGGGCCGAAGCCAAGCTTGATGTCCGTCGACTCCACCCTGGGAGAGATGAGTGAGAGGAGGAATTGTGTTGCAACAACAAGAAGAAAGTGCTTCAGAGATGGGCGAAAAAGCCTTGAGAGACAAGCAGCTCATTCCTGCCTCCCTCATACAGGGTGGAGACGAACTGGGCAATAGCTACAACACCATGAAATGTTTTTTGTTGGGGGGGCCGGGGGGGGGGGGGGGGGGGGGGGGGGGGGGGGGGGGGGGGGGGGGGGGGGGGGGGGGGGGGGGTGGGGGGGGGGGGGGGGGGGGGGGGGG
>JAAUXU010011531.1_pt1 | contig 10288 bp, 13 predicted proteins | sample 7278151 | NCBI WGS metagenome assembly JAAUXU01 (sample SAMN14350113, study PRJNA611818) | marine sediment metagenome | isolation source: surface marine sediment (1.8m) | place: French Polynesia: Moorea | collected 2018-08 | reverse complement strand
CTGTGAGACAGTGAGGAATGTAGCGCCGCCCGTAGCCAGTAAAGTAGGTGTTTTTCTGGTGTTTTTCAGCATTGTACTTGCGACTAGCCAGGCATGCTGGGGCAACAGTCCCTTTGGGTCCTTTTCCACTATTGCTGCTGCCGCCAGCAGAGTTTCCTGGTAAAAACTTAAGAAGTGCAAAGTCATAGCCTTTCCAGATTAATGCCCCACGCTGAAACTTCCTGTGCAAGATGACCTTTTCTGCTGTCCTCCATTCTCTACTTTTCTCTCCACTCCTTGAGGACATCCAAATAGGCTCTGTCCACAACTTGAACTCATCCAGCTGTGAGGCCATTGGTTTATATACATTCCTGTAGTCCCTGTAGAAAAAGTATTGCTTCAGTTCTTCCAGATCAACCTCTGCATCACCATTTGCATTTGTGGTCTCAAATCTGTCATAAAGAGAAGAATGCACGTATTAAGGAAAAATAGGTATGTACCTATAAGTTGTTTTCTTAAATCTTACCCACTCAAGCTAGTAAAGCAATGCGCTGCAGACAACACCCAGTCATTGGAGATAACCATGCCAGTACAGCCTGGTCCAACCTTAACAACAAAGGCTTCTTCAACTTTCTTGGACAAATAGAATCTGATGTTTCTTTGGGCAGCCCCTCCCCGTCCTTCTACGGGACAAACCGGCAAGGCCATGAGAAGGACGTGGACCAACGTCCAAAGGTTGGAATTGGGCACCCTCATTTTCAACACTCCTCCTTAACTCGTAGAAACTGCAGGAACAGCGGCGTTTTATACGTACGAGTTGCTACCTTAGGGTACATGCAGTGGGGAAAGAGGAAAACTTATATATTTCAAGGTGACCCTTTATCAATGCAAGAGGTGGCGCAAAAAAACTTGTTCTCAGATAAAAACCGATGCCACGGAAGGATGCATTCTAGAACATTCCTAAATCCCAAAAACTGCAATGGGCGGGGTATACGGAAAGCAGGAGCCAAGAGGGAAAGGATTTTCTTTGCAAAAAAGCAAGAGTCCACATCTGAAAAAAAATTTCTACATTCTTCCTGTAAAATAATTATGAGGTACTCCTGGGGAGTATTTATATAATCTTGGAGTTTGTATGAGTACCTTGCACCTAATATTGTGATAAAGAGGGAGTATGGGGGGTTACGTTGAGTTTCATTTTACATGTAGCAACGTCTGCAATAAATTTGGTCCTATTTACTGTTGTTGCCTCACCCTACCCAAACCCACCCCGCGGCCGACCCCATGCCCTTGTATATAGAACGCAGATAGCCTTACTTATACGTTATATATACGTGCAGAGCTGGCATATAGCAACAAATATTGTAGAACAATTGGAGCCACATTAAAAAACACATCAAAAAAAGCTACAAAAGTTCATCCAAACAACACAATTCCATGTATTGCACAGCCTTTCAATTTTTTCGTGGATTTCTTTACTCTTTTCTTACATGTTTCCAGCCCAACAAACACTATCTCCCACATATTGTCGTATCCAGTTCTCTGCAAAATCCACTCGGCCAAAGTATCCAGGTTCATCCTCCCCCTGGCAGGTACCCCACAGGATAAAGCTGAACACTCCAATGAGGACAGGTCTCACCAGGTTCCTTGCTGGCTCATATACCAGCTGGAAGAGGGGCCCACCTGAATCCCCAAAGCAGACTGGTCCCCCACTAACAGCTCGCTGCTGGACATGGGAGTGGTGCTGCAAGGTATCCTCAACCTGCTTATCTGACCATGACACCTTGGAAAAATGCCCATCTCCTGTCCTTTGATAGAAGAGATCCTTCTCAAAGTGGTGACTGTAGTTACGACCAACACAAAAGAGTCCAGCCTTTCCCTCAATGTCTACATATTCATCTGGTTTCACCTCTGGCTGCTCCACTCTCAAGTTCTTGCCAAGCTGCAATTTGCAGAAGGCTGAATTCAGAATGCCCAATCTGTATGCTGTTGTGTTCTGCTTTTCAGGTGTCTCTTCATTGCAGTGCTTCTGACTCTCCTCACCAGAGCAGAACCCCCAACCTTTTGTGGGTCCTGGTTCCTCATCATCATCGACCCCAGGTGCTCGTGTTGTGCACCAGCCACGGCTGCCCTTGGGTGCCCTTTTGGGATAACAGGTTGTCAGGTACTTTTGCTTGCCTTGCAGAATGTGTATTAGTCTTTCTTCGCCATGTAGCTTGGGGTGACTTTTCCTCAAGGAAGAACACAGGGGGTCTGTGGCGCTTGGGGTGTCTATATTAGTAAGACATTTTTTGTGCTTCTTGCCCTGGTACAGGAAGTTGAGGCCACACTCCCTGGTCCGGTGATCCTTAGTGCAGGCGACAGGTCGACCACAGACACCATACTTGACTGGGCCAGCACCATTTGTCAGGCAATGTGGGATGTACCTCCTTCCATAGCCAGAGAAGTAAGTGTTTCTCCAGTGCCTTCCTGCATTGTATTTGTGGCTGGCCAGGCAAGCAGGGGCAATTATTCCTCTTGGATCCTTTTTGCTCTTGCTGGCACTGGAGTCTCTTGGTGCAAGCTTGAGCAGTGCAAAGTCATATCCCTTCCAGCTCAGTGCCTCGCCCTGGAACTTCTTGTGCAGTATCACCTTCTCAGCCCTCCTCCACTCCCCTAGGTCCTCTTCTTCTGCTTCTTCCTCACCATCCCCCACTGCAATTCTGTTCACCATCCCTTGCTGCTGCACGGACGCTGAAATCGGCTCCGTCCAGAGATCGGACTTCTTGAGACGGGAAGCCACGGGCTTGTCCACGTAGCTGTAGCTGCTGCTGTCGCCAATTGTCACCTCCCTATCGCCGTTTTCGTTGGCTTTTCCACTGGAGGAACGGGAAAAAGAAAAATCATCATATTCACATGTTCAAGAATAACCAGAGTTTTTCACTCACGGTCCCATGCCTCTGAAGCAGTGAGCGGCCGTCAGTACCCAGTCATCAGATATGAGGGTTCCGGTGCACCCCACGATTCGGACGGTGAAGGCATCCTCGCCCCTCTTGGATAAGTAGTAGTGCCTCTTTCGCTTTGCGGCGGCGGCGCTGGACGAACCGCCCTTTTTGGATTTCTTTGCCGGTTTCTCATAGTTACTTTGGGCACGGTCCTGCTGTTGCAGCTCCTGCTGATGTTGCTGTTGATGTAAGAGTTGTTGTTGGTGGCTCTTCGGAGGCCCTAGAGGATAGTGTCCTCTCTCAAACTTGGGGCACACGGGCGGGGCCACGAGGAGGAACAGGACACCAGGCAGAGTCCACAGATGGTTCACGTGCATTTTATTTTCGGACGGGAGTCTTGCACTTCAGACAGCTTCGCAGAAAAAGAGGCTGATGGACGATCAATGATGGAGGTGAAGGAAAATCACTCGCAAAAGTGCCTCCCTCTTCTCAGTCAAATATGCGGGCGCGACGTCAAAACTAAAAGTAGGCAAAATGCTAGAATGATGAAGATCCGAATCAACGCCTGAAAGATCTACAGTATGAGTCAAAGGAAAGGGAAGCTGAATTTAAATCCGAGTAATAGGCATGGAGCGAGCGTAACCCTGGTTGTAAAACATGATCATATTTCACATCTTTTTCTTTTTCTCTCGGCCGATGCATGGGAACTGCCTACAAAAAACATTCCGTTCCGCAAAAAAGGAAGGAATCTGAATTCAACGGGAGGAAATAATGCCGCGATTTTTTGCTACTTCCAAAACGCCAGTTTATCGAACTTGCATTTTTCAGTTGAAAATAAAAGCAAAATAATTCAAAGCTGGGAAGTTGAAGTTCTGATTTTTCTGCACTTTTTGCTTTGATACCGTATGGCTGCACATGAATTTTCGTGAACACTTTGTTTGGGCGCTGGATGACGAAGAAGAGACGCAACTGGTCTTAGCGCGGAAATTTTGGGGGAAATCCTGCTATGAATATTCCGAGCCCAATAATGCTTCAGTGTGTTCATAGCCCAAGTTTTTGGGTGAGAACAGCAAAGTCCGTGCACAGGCGGTCGTTGTACAACTTTCATTTTCGTTCCCATGCATCGCCGCCGGTGCGATCGATAGAAGGGCAAGCCCCCAGTCCCCCCATCCACCCAAAAGCAATTTTTCCGGCGCAGCAAAGGTGTAAGTAAACGAACGCCGCGGGATGGCCACGGCCAGCCGCCGCCGGGTTCTCCACGGAGCTTTCCACGGAGGCGGAGGGAGAGCGGCGAGAGGGGAAGGGCAACAACGGGCGATCACGGCAAAGGCACAGGGCGGCGGGCGGCGTACGAAAGGTGGATCTTTGGAGGTGGAAGAAGAAGAAGACGCGAGCACGCCCATCGGGGGGAAATCTTCTTCCACTCCGCTCGCCAAAGAACTCGCCGGCAGTCGGTATCGCGGAGCCAAAGGGGCAAAGGGGCTCGGCTGTTTTGCAGTTAGCGTGAGCGTGTGAAATCATTGACCACCGGAAGTAACTGAGAAGTGCCAATAGGAACAGGACTAAAGACAGTGATGCTAATGCTGCAGGACAAGAGATTAACCATCGCTGCTTTGCTCTGAAATCATCAAGACGGAAAAAATATCCTTCAGCAGAGCAGAAAGCATGGCGAGGCCGGATAGTATTAGGCGGAGAAGGAACAGAACTCCCGACTTTCTCGGCACCCACATTTCCGCCATGCTGATTTGCCTATTTTTGTCGCTCCTCCCACTGAGCTGTGGCGCCAGAGAAGAGGGTACCACAGCGGCCACAGAGGTGAGATTATTTTTCAATGTCGGCAATCCTTGGAACAAGAAATAGAGGGAGATTTGGGGAACATTTTTTCACGGAACTCAAAGATCGCGTGCATTGGCGATTTTTCTGCATGCAGCAAGTAAGGAGTTCCTTTGAAGACCTACCCCTCCCCTTTTACCGGGAATCAAACGCCTTGTCGATCGGTGTCGAACGGAGAGACACGCGCAAATGTGTGTCCGAAAAACAGATTTATTCCACCATGCTGCAGATAGAAAATCTTTGTTTCGTTGTAGACAAGTGTTGAGTGCACTACCAGGTGCTGTGCCTTTTTTCAAAAAGCAGCCCAAAAGTGCAAAAATCGTTTCCCCATCCCATCCTTTTGCCCATTTTTTGGCCCCGTCTAAATGTTTTGCAAGCACGAATCTTTAAGGTCCGCCTCCACCTTCTCTCCCTCCGAGGGAAATTAGCAGCAACAGCGCGTAATTGCGAGGGAGGAGGAGAAAAAACCCTTCTTCTTCTTCCCGCCCTTCTTCTCCTCTTTCGACATGGGGTTCAGACCGCACAGGGAGGGGAAGAGGAGAAACATCACTCAATGCCTCTCGTTCAAGGGCCGCAAAGGGGAGACTCTCCCGATCCCCTGTTCTTTTCCCGCCCAAAGAAGAAGGAGAGCACCGCCGCAAGATTGAGAGTCGTTTCTTCGAAGCCGCTTTTCTGGAACATCAGAGCGACTATTTGACGTGATTTTCCTCCAGCATGAGGTAACCTACTTGGTCAGCAATTTTAGTACCGTACAGCAATGATTATTAGGTGCCAGCAACATCTTAACGTCATCTTCCAAGTTAGAATTTTAAAAAAAAGATTCGGAGCTGCCGGGGCGAGTCGAAACAATTTCCCTTTTCAATTATCTCCCTCACAATGGGATTGGAGGAAGTCGCAGGAATTTTTACGCTTCTCGCGCTGTCACAACAGTACGTTTCCCTTCATATTTCAACTCCTCCTTCTCTGTCCCCCCTTTTCCACCGTATCACTCTTCCAAGAATCGACCTGGAAAACCTTGGGTCACCAACCATGCCGCCAGCCGATTGTCGGCAAGAGAGAAAGAAGCCTTCTCTCTTTGTTTTGGAGAGTGGAGGGGGAGGAGGAGGAGGAGGAGGATCTTTCGCATCCGTCCTAGCCTCTCCTTCTCCCGTAAAGATAAGGCGAGGAAGTAACTCCAGAGGAGAGGAGAGGGGCCATTGCGATAAGGGATCCGGGGCATCCAGGAGGACTCTTTGGAAGGAGAAGTGGGGGGCGCCGTTGGTCAAAATTCGCTTTCAGAGGGAGGGGAAGTGAGGGCAAGAGGTGGGGACTGGGGAGTGCACAGGTGGTATCGCCGGGCGGACGGTTGAGAAGGGGGAAGAGGAATGGCTGGCGATGGTGGAGGAGAGTAATTGCCGGGGGATGGTCAAGAGAAGGAGGAGGAGATGGTTGCCGAGGAAGAAGAAGAGGAAAAGATGGACTTTTTCTACCTCTCCCACTACCTTATTCCCCCATAGAGACGCGGATAAAATTGCATAGACTTTTTAGATATTTGCAAGGCATTTCCTAATGTGATTTTTTTTAAAAAAAACACCTCCAATGTCTTCAATCCTTGGTGGGCCAAAACAGCTTCCAGCTTTGCATTTTTCCCAGCAATTATTTTTGATTCTAAAAGCGATGCTTCCGTCATCTATTTTGCCCCTCCTTCTCCTCCCACGCGACAACATTCATGTATTCATCAAGCGACCGCCGCCGGTCAAACTCGTCTTTCCACTCTCTTTCTGCATTTTTCTGCGTTCCAACTTGTCTCCGGGGGAAGAAAATACATGGAAGATCCCCTCCCAATCTCTGTGGAAGACTCTCTTTCTCTAGAGAGTCCCACTCTATTATTCTCCCCTTTCCTGGTCTACCGACGCCACAGTGTCTGTCGCCTCCTCCTCCGGCAAATTGGAGTTTGAAGAACCAGCTGGACGTCGAGAAGGGGGAGAGGGGGGGGGGGGGACACCGGTCGGCGCCAAGCTGTCTGCAACGAACGGACGCTCGGAGCAACTGGCCGCGGGTTGTGGGGGGAGGGAGGAAGATTTAACCCGACGCTGAGTTGGTCAACACTAGCTTGGAGTAGAGGGCTGGAGGGGATCTCGGATTTCTGTTGGCAGGGATTTTTTTTTGGGGGGGCGAGAGGTGGCAATAAAACACTGTCGCCGTCGGGCACGACTAGAGAGGGAGAAGCTCCGCCTGTATTCAAATTAAAAGTTGTTTGGCAGCAGGAAGAGGTGGTGATTGCAATGGCTGCAAATTCTTGCTACATCAGCTGGGAAGAGGGGGAGGGGGACTGGGAAATTATTTCAAGGGATTGAAAGGATTTTTGACTTTTTGGAGGATTGATTGGAATATTCGAACGGAGATTAAAGGGGGGAATCCATGTCAATTATAACTCTGGGCGAACAATGGAATGGAAAACTTTTCCGTGGTACCCTCTTGAAACTTGTGTTTGGGGTTATTCGGATGTACGTAGGAAACCCAAATCGCAGAAAGGTCGGAGAGACTGTGCGCGGAATTCGTCTTCTGGGAAATTGCAAAGTGCCTTTCTTCTCCCATTTCTTGCGGTCGGTAGGTCGGGCTCCCCTCCCTCCCTCCCTCCTCCATCCTGACAGGTGTTTCCAGAAAATTGCCCCCATCGTCTCCTTATCCCGTCGGGTCGGTTGTGGTTGTCGGTCCTTCTATACTGTGCAGAGGTATTTTCCCCTCCCTCCGTCGTCGGAAAACCACCCCCGACCTCTTCGTCCGTTCATTGCCGGAGGCGAGAGGGGATTTCTTCGCGGTTCTGTTGGGTTGGGGAGGAAGGGGTATCGCCATTGTGGGATCTTCAGACAGTTTGGCGCCAAGGGAAAATGTTGGGAGAAATAAGAGAAATGGATACAGTAGATCATGGACGGAACTTCGAACGTGTTTGATGTACTACTTCTTTTACATACCATCCCAGAGAATGAATTGTTGCCTCACGTCAAAGACGTTAACCCTCACGTGCACTGCATTTCAAGTTTGTTGGTTTGTTCGCTCTGTTGCAAGAACGACGATGCCGACTATTTCTTTCGGGATAGCCTTAATTTATATTTCATCTAATCTTCCACGTGGCGGAAAGGATTTGGATGATGAACGCAATATGAATTTCCTCCAACCATTTGTTCATACAGGCTTTCGACCCTTGCTCCAGAGACTGCTCCTCCGCCGCTGATTCGCCAGTCTGCGGAACTGACCTCAAGACATACAGGAGCAAATGCGAACTCAACCTGGCCAGGCACTGCGGACAGCAGGATTCCAACGACGACCAAGTGCTCAGGCTGCTGCACAGGGGAGAGTGCTCGGAAGGTATAAAAACTCGCGATAACTGTTGATGGGCGTGTCACTGTGTTGCTGTGCACGTCTAATTGTGCTTAAATTAAATTTCAGAGTACGACTCTGGCCACTGCAAGCGTGAGCGCGAGGAGGCGCTTCGCCAGGGCGAGGAGTCTGGGATCCCGGTGTGGATCCCGGTGTGCCGCGCCGATGGGTCCTTCGCGGACGTGCAGTGCCACTACGGCACCGGCTACTGCTGGTGTGTCGACCAGCAGGGAGCGCCGATACAGGGCACCTCCAAGAAGTACCAGCGGCCAGACTGCAGGAAGAGTGAGCGATATTCAGTGCAGCAGGCATTTCCCTTTTTCACGACGATTCCTATTTTAGGCCAGAGGGAAAGGAAGCGGAGGGGAAAGAGGAAGCGGGGGAGGAGGCGCAACCGGAGGAAGAACAAAAAGAACATGTACGGGGAGGACCAACACCGGGATAACAACAGCGACGATGTTTCAGATGTCGAAGATAGAAAGGTCGGTCGCGGCGGGTGCACGCAAAGCGATAGAACAGAGTTCAATTCGGACGTCCTGGAAATCATCGGGCGGGAGTTCAGGAACGCAAAACGGAGGAGGACCAGCAAGAAGAATAAGAGGAAAAAGGAATTGCCGCCCTCTACGGGGGGAGGAGGAGCTTCGAGGAGGAGGGGGAGGGCGAGGAACTCCTACCACGGCATCGGGGGAAGGAGGCGGTGGAAGAGGAGCGGAGGAGGAGGCGACCGTGGAGGCGGAGGGGCGGGAGGAGGGGCCATCGGCCACAAGAACCAGGAGGCGGTGGATTGGAAGTTCAAGCGACTGGACGAGGACGGGTATGATTTATCTATTGTCTCTATTTTCGAAAGAAACATCGGAAGCGTAACTTCCAATTTTCGATTATCCAGTGACGGTACGTTGAGGAAGCGCGAGTTCAAATCCTTCCGCCTGGACGTCCGCCAGTTGGCGCGTAACAAGGCGTGCGCCAGGCACTTCTGGCATTACTGCGACCGGAACTCAGACAAGAGGATCTCGCAGGAGGAGTGGGACTCATGTCTCGGGATGGACGTAGGACGTGAGTGGATAAATATTTGCTTAGAGCCTTGTTCGATAACTTCGAGTTTTATTTTCCCCTTTTCCGTCCTCAGTGTCCTTTGAACTCTTCCAATCCCTGACCGAGGACATCAAGGTCGACCGGAGGAAGACCAGGAAGCAACAACAAGTTCACTCTAGAGAGGAAGCGGAAACAGAAGGTGAAGCCAAAAAAATATTGAAAGAAGGTGCAAAAGAAGACTTTGTTGTTCACCGTACAGACTACCACGACGACGAGGCCTCCACCTACGCCGCCGCCCACGCCGCCGCCGTCATCCAGCAGCATCATAGCCAACAACAATACCAGCAGCAACAGGGCCCGTGTTGGTCCGAACGCCAGAGCACCATGACGAGGGAGCCTGGCAACCCCAATGTGTACCTCCCGGCATGCGCGACAGACGGAAGGTTCGAGAGGGTGCAGTGCTACGAGGTAAACAACTAAATTAGTCTGTTATTGCTGTTGCTGGTGTTGCTGCTGTTTTTGTTAATCCCTCTAGCTGCAATATTTATTTTCTTTGTTTTAATGAGATTTTTTATATTTTTAAGTCTAGCGGATGGTGCTGGTGCGCCGAGCAGGACACCGGCCGTCAGATCCCCAACACTTCGGTCCAGCACGCGAGACCAGAATGCGGCGGAGGGGACGAAGAGGATCCTATGGCGGGTGAGGAGCGGGAGTGGAAGAAGTGCCCGGGGGAGAGGAGGGAGCAGTTCCGCCGTGAGCTGCAGGAGCTCCTGGTGGGAGAGATGTCTGCTAAGACCGGTCGGTGGACGACCAAGGCGTCGGGGCCGGAGCTGGTGCCAAGAGAGGAGCAGGCGGCAAGGTGGAAGTTCCAGCAGATGGACAGGAACAGGGACAGGGTGAGGGAGAAAACCTTTTTCTGCTTTTTGTTGCAATAGCTTTTGTCAATGTTGCAGGTTACTTCTGCTCAAATACCATAACCTGATAACCACCACTATTGAATTTAAAGATGGTTTCATTGTTGTTGTATGGTTTTGCAGATAGAGCTCCTTCTGTTGATTATGCTGCTGCTGATGTTGCTGCCGCTCTTTTACTTGTTGTTACTTTTGCAGCTGCTACTCTTGTTGTTCTTGTTGTTGCTGCAGCTCTTGCCTTTTCTTTTTGCT
>JAAUXU010000273.1_pt1 | contig 10288 bp, 4 predicted proteins | sample 7278151 | NCBI WGS metagenome assembly JAAUXU01 (sample SAMN14350113, study PRJNA611818) | marine sediment metagenome | isolation source: surface marine sediment (1.8m) | place: French Polynesia: Moorea | collected 2018-08 | reverse complement strand
GAATCTGCATTTATCTGTCAAAGACTCGTGGAGTATGAATCTATGGTAATTGAGGTAGTTGTGGCCAGTGAGGGCCTGTATAATCTTGCCTAGTTTACCTCGGTCTAGCTTAGTAACTAGCCTGCCTACTGCTCCTGGGGTTGAAACCCACAGTTTATGGGCAAGAACATTCTTTCTGAAGTTGGCTGGGAGGTTGCCCAGACTATCTCAAAGGAAAATCCAGAGTCGTATGCAGGACGTGGTTGCCATAGAACCTTGACCTCGATACTGTTGATTAAAAAAGTATTAATATTGGCTTGGGACTCCATGGTCAAGGAATATGTCAATCATAGCAGGGCATCTACTTGACAAATGGCTCATTTTGTGCAATCTAGACTTTAGTTGCCAATTTTGCATGCATATCACACAAAGCGTACTTGTACTTTTGTTTTCTAAGGCATGAATTGATGTAGAGTGTAGGTCCAGGCTCAAGAGCAATGAGAAATGTCCATTGTGATCTAAGGGAATACTTGTGGGAAAAACCCGATCGTAAAAAGACAAGCACATATTCAGAGAGAAAACAAGACTATTTGTTAAAAAAGGGCGTTGATAACCAGGCACCGAGTGTTCTGCAACCAGGGCAGAACACGAGTTGCTTATCACTCTGGGCTTGAAGAGAGTGAAAATAGGTGCTTTTTTTCTTCGAACATGGGATTTTCTTTCATGCAGTCACTTTCTCAACTAGAGGTTTGTGACTACAAACTTCGATATACAGTGGGGGCCACGAGTGAGCGTACAGCAGCGGAAAAGACGGAAAAGTTGATTTTTAGGACCTTTTTTTAGTTCTAAAATGTCAGTGTTAAGGAAGTTATGATACTTGAAAATGGTGTATGCTAACGGTTGTCGCCAAAAATGTTGGATGTCTGTGGGCTCACCCCCAGCAGGAGTCCTGGGGTCCCTACCCCCAGAGGGGAGGAAGGGAGAGCTCAACCCTTCTCCTAGCACCCTTCTCCTAGCAAAAAAAATTGCATTTCACTACTGAAAAAGTGACCTCAAAATGCGATTTTTTTGTCTTTCAAGCAGGTGTACGCTCACTTTTGCACCGCACTGTAGGTTTCTGCTGAGTTTCCACGAGCTTCTCCTGATGAGTTCATGGCTTTGAAAAAAAAATGCTTGAAAAGAAATAAAAGATGCACGAAGAAAAGAACTTTTTTTTATCTTTTTCACGCTCTTTTGCGTGAGAAAAAGGGTCTGCATAAAAGAAAGCACTTTTCATCACTGATCATTTTCGAGTCAGAATGGCTGTTTTCACCACTTGCACTTGGCACTCGTGGTGAACACTGCCATTCTGACTCGAAAAGTGATGAAAAGCCTCAACTCCGAATGGGTAACAAAATTGTCCGACTATGTCCAGCTTATGCCACTTTGCTATGCTGATGTCGACTGGTTCCGATTGCGACCATGAACCCTGACATGACCGTGTAAAGGTGGGGCAGAATATTGAAGGTTTCCTGTGCAGGAGACTCAAGTTAGGTAAGAGCCATGATGACATTGATGCTGTGTGCCATCAATATGTCAAATGACACATTTGATTAGAAATACTTCGTGACCGATGCTTCCATTGCACAGGGGATAAACAACAAATTTTTAAAGAGTCCCTGTGGGTTGGGAGGCTTCTGGTCGGTCATCTCAACACGATTCCCCCGGGAAGGGCAGATGAAAGCTTTTTCCCCACTGACTGTTTCTAACGTAATTTTTTTACTTCAATCAACTCGAGCGTGACATTTTGCTCTTCCAACTGACAGGATCCAGGTCAGTCCGGCAAGAACTCCAGTCGCAATCGTCCTGGTCGCAATTGTCTGGGAACCGTTATGGTCGAGTACTGTTTCACAGTGGCAAAAGCCATTCACGGCCCAGGGAGAACTTGTTGCACTTTGTTTATGCACTGCTTTTCGATCGCACGCAGTGCTACAGTGGCACCTCCTGCCAAAAAGTCTTGCCAAACGCTTACAAGTTGTTAAGGATTTTTAGCAAGTCTGACTTAAGCCACTGCGCATTACGAATATAAGCGTATTTTTTTACCCGCGAAACCAGATTTGAGTCAAGTTCGATTTAGTCAAACCCTCCGATTTAGTCAATCACTGACTAAATCGTGAGATCGACTGGGTCTCCTTTTTTGTGATGTCAGCAAGCATCATAGCTTCGTGAGTGACCTAAGAGAATGAATAAAACATACAACACATCACCCCCAGTGAGTTACACCACCTTCATTTTTATGATGACTGACATCAACTCTGGACCAACCTGGGCGTACGTGTGGATATTACTGTGGAGTAGGATGCTATCTTGTTACCACGACCTGCGCCAGCAAGTGTAACTTTGTTGCTCCTCTGGCTATGTAGGTAGGTACAATTCTGCTTCCACGAAGGCATGGTAACTTGATCTCACCAGTTACAAAGTCCTACAAACAAGATGCTACACATTGACTCCATGTGGTACCTGAACGCGTCGTTGAGCCATCCGTAGAGGAAGGGGTTGTAGCAGTTGGAGGACATCGCAACGATGTGGCATCCGAAGAAGGCGGCGTGGTAGAAGCGCCAGCAGTGGACGGGAGCCGCGTCCACGTCCCGAACGAAGTTGATGGAGTTGAGGGGCAGCCAGCAAGCACCGAAGATGACTACCATGGAGACGCACAAACGGTTCAGCTTGCGCCGGCGCTCGCGTTCAGCTTCTTCCTTGGCGGCGCTACGACCAGACGGCGGCGCGCCGGGACGAGACGTGAACCGCTGCGCCAGCCGAGACATGATCATTCTAAAGTGGATGAGAGTATAATCAAACTTTTCCTATCTTTTCTATCAACCGTATCGCGAATGGAAATGCCCCCAGAAGCCGATCGTCCCCCAAATTGAAACTTGGATACTTCGTTCATATCATGTCGACCTGGTTCTCTCTCCGAGTATGTATGTATGTATGTAGCACGTGTACGTAGCACGTACATACGTACTTATGGGCTGGCAAACGGTGGCTATAAGATCATCGTATGATCCTTTTACGGCAGAGGAAGGAACGTTGAAAGGGTCTTATCTCACGTAAGGACACAATCGTTGAAACTCGTGCCAAAGCCTTTGGCAGAGATGTTATTTCAGCCACATGGAACGAAGATTGTCTCTTATCTTAAACTCACGTGTTTTGTGTCACCCACACTGTTAATTTTAACAAAAGGCACCGTGGACTCATCAGAGAACCTGTTCTGACTTAATTTCTATTCTCTCCTTGCTTCTTTCTTGTTCGCTGTAGCAAGACCCCAAAGTCAGGTCTGTGGATCACGTGGATTCACGACGGCCTCCTAATCGGGCTGCAGCAGCACCCCCATGACCCTGAACCTTGCACTGCACCAATGCTGTTAGCGGGGCAGAGACAATGAAGGAAATTTGACCGCGCTTGGTAGGAATGGATGTAATTGCAGGTACACTTGTGGAATGAAAAATGTGACGTCAGACTACAAAAGTCACGGCTATTACCTGATTTCCGATTCCGATGTGTGCTCCCCCCCCCCTCCCTCCCTGATCTGTATTCAAAGTTAGGCACTAAACATCATTGACAACAGTACTATAATAGAAGTTTTAAAGAAGGCGTAGAATGTCAAATTGTCGAACTTAAGATCTTGGTGAGGTTGGATACGCTCTGGTGGGGTCTTCACACCAAGATTTTTGACTTGACGCTTCTGACAAAAAGCTTCACAATGGGATCCCGCATACGGTTTCATCGAGATCCCTGTCGATGGTCCACGTGGGCAAAGTCTACGACCTTGTGACGCTAAATTTGCCGAACCCGGTTCACCTTCATTTGGGTTCTGCAGCTCTCGTGGCGGCGGGTAGGTTAACGAGAGTCCCGGACGCCCCGGACACCCCGGACTTTTTTTGAATATTTTTTTGTCTTTATTTTCTCTGATGAAGGTACTTAAAGTGGAAAATTACAACGAAGCGAGGGCTTTCCAAGAAGAAACTAGTCCGCACTGAAAGCTCGTTTGTTGTGCCTCCCTGCGAAAAAAAAGGGAAAGGGTTCATGCCAGAGCGGCGAATATAAATTGGTATTGTGATCTACACGCCGCAGAAGATTGGATTATGTGCCATGTCCTCAGCGAAAATGCCCAAGAACAGCAGCATTACAACGAGACTCGTAAAAGAAATTCGGTACTGGCTCTTATAATGTACTAATTGATATCTATCCGTCGAGACAATTAACCTTTTTGTTATTGAGGCTCAAGGGCCTTGACGACCCTAGGGTCGGGGCTCTGGCTGGTAGCCCCAGGGTCGTTACGGCCCGAGAGCTGCAAAATCCAAGAAAAGTATCAAGGCTTTGGGCAGACGAACATTTGTTGTTTGACGTCATTTTTTCGTTTAAGTTCTTGCCAAAGTTTCCCTGCCCTACACACATTATTTGGGCAGTCAGTTATCAGCTGGAAAGCAATAATGGAAGCGTTCGCTGAAAAAAAAATGGCTTCAGCACCATAACCGATACTTCAGCACTTATGTCAATGTTTCTTTTCTAAAATAAATGCTTCAGCACCTATATCAATGCTACAGCACTAAAGTAAAGTCTTTGGCACCCACCCAGATCAATGCTTCTGCAGCCCACATGACCTCTAGCCGTGCTCCCTACGTCCAGTTGATTTTTCCTGGCTCATTCGCTTATTTGTACTGATGTTATTTCTTTAGGTGGGTCTCTTGGGTGGATTCTACGATTGACACAGGTGATGGAATAAATTTATGCGATTAAACTTTGTGCGTTGTGGCATTGGTGTACTAGGGCATAAATCGGGCAAATTAGTTTGTAGCTAAAATGCCGAGAGCTGCCTGGGGCAAATAGACACTTGCACACTTTTTGTCAGCCCCGTTAGCCAGAACATCGATTTTTTGAGCCCGTTCCATCGCTACTCACACATTTACACTCTCTGTCGTTTGGTTTACCCAGCTTTTTTTTACCAGTTTTGTCAGCTCCAGCGATATTGAGCAGTGCTTCAATTTGTCTCGGTAGCAGCGCGCTGATTCCTTAGAAAGTTAATTAACGAGTGGCCTTTTTGCCCTTCATGGCCAACACCATCTTGTCTATGTCTGTATCAGTGGCCCAAGGAAGTATCTTACCCTTTTTGAGCCTTTTCGGGCTTTTCTTTGTCTGCTTTGCTGTAACAAAGATACACACAAAAACACTCCCTCCAAAGATAGACAGATAGTGTACAACGGATAGACCAAAAAACGAAAATTCTCGAATTTTGCTGAGTGCATCTTAGGCTTGCTACCCAATTCCAGGCAGCGGAGACGTAGTCGACTGGTTTTTGAGAAAACAAATTTTGACCCCCTCGCTAATGAAAAATGATAGTGTTTATGTTCTCCAGCTCTAAATATCTGTAGTACTAAAGACGAGCTTTTATCATAACCAAAAATTGTGTGTAAGGATTGTGGATTTTGAAGTGCAAGGGCCCTGACGATCAGAGGGATGGCGATGGTGATGGTGAGGTTAAGGGTTGTCAAGGCCAGAGAAGGGGTGGAGCGGGTTACAGATCGAGCCCGCAAGCCCGCAAGCCCTTACACTCAATGGCCAACCCATATCAACCCGCAACCCGCATGTCCAGCCCGCGGGCTGGGCCCTCAGTGTTTAGTTGTATGCGAGTCTATGACAAAAGCCTCTGGTGGCCTCTTTTACAAAAGTGCAAGATATTTTTCATGCATTTTTCTATCAGCCCGCAATTCAGCCCGCTCCCCGCATTCTGTCAAGCCGACTCGAGTCCGAATCTCCTGAACCCGATCCGACCAGAGCTTGCATTTTGGCCAACCCGCTCCACCCCTAGGCCAGCGAGCTTTAAAATGAAAAGTAAGGACCTTGCCCAGAAGGACGTCTGTGGTTCAACATCACTGTTTCACTGTATCTTCTGCAAAAAGATTATTTCATTTTTTAAAAAAGAACTAAAAAAAATAAGAGGTGGCAGCGTTTGAACCTGCAACACTTGACAAAACACACAGTTCACAGCACACAACTGTGCGCACACTCTAACCACCGAGCAACCTGATCTAGGGTTTCAGCTGTAGCCTCCCAATTCTGTAGCGGGCGGTATTAATCGACGGTAAATAAGACAGGCACGTAAACCCGTAAGAAATTTGCGTCAATAATCAACGCGCCCGATTTTGCTCACTTTACACCCGATTGTTTCTCCCTCACGTGCTTCTGGCCCGCCTAGTACATGAGGCCAGGCAGTGAACGAAAGAAGTGACCTCCACTTTCTGACGCATTCGTTCATACTCTTTGTACCAGCATTTTCGGTCGAAGGTCGTATTTAGTGAGGATCGTGACGATCATTTCTGGAGCTTCTCCAACTGCTTTTTTCTTTGTTGTTTTTTGACGGAACAGCTCAGCACTCGTGCGCCAGAGCTTATACAGTGAGTGATGTTTCTTTCTTCTCCTTCCCCGAAAGAAGTAGCATTTCACTCACTGACGCCTCCTGATGATCGCTGTTTGCGACTTATCATGAAATCCCCGTCCCGGTGTCGCTGACGAGTCCGATCAATCAAGTTCTCAATACCAGGGTTTGGACGGAAAACTGCCCTCCTCATTACTTTGTTAGTATGAAACTTCTTCACAACATCGTCTCTCCTGGACCGGTCGGAAAGTTTGGAAAGGGAGGAAGCACCGGCGACGTAAATAAATATGCAGTACAGCATACAACTTAACTGCCTGTTTTGTAACTTTTTCGTCCCCCCCCCCCGTCGCTCCCCTTCTGCGCGTCGTCCGTCTCACGCTCTCCAACGGAGGGGTTCTCTTAGAATTGCAAATATCGCAGATCGATAGAGCAACTTTTGTCGCTAAATCATCTGATGCGATTGAAAGCTTTGATAACATTTTCTCTTCGACGTGCCCTAGACCACGTCCGCCCTCCTCCAGGACGACCTGCTCAGCATGAATGCCCTCACACAGCACTGCATAGGGTAGGTGCAAGATGTGTTATTGTGCTCCGGCGTGCGTGCGTGCGTGCGTGTGTGCGTGCGTGCGTGTGTGCAAGAGTGATAAACGCATACACACTCACTCACTGTGCCGGTAAATTTTTTGAAGAAGCCCGCAGCTACGGCAAATCCTTTCTTTCATTTATCATGACCGCAAAAGGATCGAGTGGTCCCAAGTGAGTAGACGACGCCCTCGGGGTTAAAACCACAATCTCCTGCTCTCCCCCCCTCCCCTTTTCCACAGAATGCTGAGCCTTGCTTCATCTCGACCTGAGAGCATAGGAGGTGCTTGTAGCAGGACCCCCACTATAATGCTACTCTATGTCGCTATAGGTATAATGGCAAAGCCTTGTCTTCGTCTCACGTAGAATTTTTGGATTTCTTCACGGAAGGCAGAAGACTGAGGGGACGTCGCATAAGTCAACGTCATTAATGTAGGATTTACTGCCAACTGTTCCCTACTTAAAGTCATTCCAAGTCAGAGAAGGTAGTGGCAGTGACAACTTGGACTGCTAGCGCGAGGCCGCCAGCCTCAGGTCGAACAGCGTAGAAAAGGCCAGAACTAATGCGTGTGGAGACCCCGACGATTCGTCACATGCAATTTCCGTGACAGTGCAGCATGACAGTACTGTGATGTACAGTATGGCCCTTCGAGACACGGCAACAATCTCGTCAGGAAAGTTCGTCATAGTTTTTAGTTCTTTACACGTCCTGCGATGACAGGAAAAGGAATAGAAGAGGAGCAAAGTTTTATTTGCACAACAACTCGGCCTCACCTATGGCCGTCGATGAAGGAAGAAAAAAAGGGGACGAGGAGATGATTACTTTTCTTTTCTTCTTAGAAGGATCCAATCAAGGCGGGCAGTCAGTCAAGAATCATTCATCTTGGGTGTGTTTTGGGGGGCTGGGAGGGCTCCCTCGATCTATTGGAGAATAACTTCTTCTTCATGTACATGTGCTTAGTACTTCAGCTGCGATGTGCGCGGACATGAGGGTCTTGGTCCGGGAGATCGGGATGTGCCCTCTTAGACATGTCCGAAAGGATAATAGAATGGAGGGAGATAAGAGGGTTCGGTGAAGGTGAATTGGATGGAGTAAGCTGTGGTGGGAGGGGGTTCGACGGAGGGAAGGCTAAGGGAGTGACATAGGATAGTGGAAGAGGTGCCGAGAGAAAACCAGATGGGGGTAATGGAGTAGTAAAGAAGGGGGAGGGGACATTCTGGATTCGCCTAATGCAGTGCGTACGTACGCACATGCTTCTTCTGGGGAGCATCAACTGCTGGGTTCAAAAGGACTCTCTTGGACGCAATCCGTGCTGTGCTGAACGCAGGGACAGCTGTACCATTTATCCACATTTAGCCTCCAAATGTTCAAGGGGTTATATTCTGAAAGAGGGTGTATGACGCGGCTCGGCGGGCTGTGACCAGGAAAGTGAATAGTAAAATGGCCCAACGGTGAATCAAAGAACTATGACGTGCTATATCGCAGTCTGTGCTTCTACTTCACAGCACCTCATGATACCAGAGCTTCGAGAAGCGCGTTGGAACCACAGCGGTGAGAAGTGCAAGTCGACCATGACATCTAGAAGCCCAACCGGGTGCTGCACTTCTCCACGTGGCACAGGAAAGTGTCCGGGGCCTTGCGCACTTACTGCGTCTTTACTGTACTATTGCAAGCTTTCAGGTCGTTTCACTCAAAAAAGAAGAGATAAGGACCATTCATTGTAGATGCACACAAGCCTTTTTGTACTAGCAGGGGTTGGTCAAACAGATACCAAATGTTCTCATTCTCACGTACAGGATCGCGAGGCAAAGCGCTGACTCACGCTTTGGCGGGAAATTTAAGTGTAGTACATAGGAGACAATATCCTATGCAGTAAACTTAAATTTCCTGCCAAAGCGTGAGTCAGCGCTCGCGATCCTGTAGTTCCCATGCACTATTCTGGTCACTTTGAATGACGTCACGCCCCGCCGTGCCGGGTCATAAGCATAAGCGCACCTTAAGAATGCAACCTGAAAGCTTTGAAATTGGCTGAGGCAACAGCAACACGTGGTTGGTTTTCGCTTCTCCCCTAGAGTTTTGTCCTAATTATTGAAAGAGAAGCTTTACGATAGTTATGCATGTCTTTCTCGCAAGATAGAGATTTTGGGGGGTTAGAGAGGCATGAATTATTTAATGAGGGCTGAGAGTAGTCCTCTTCGTTCAGCTTAAACATTGTTGCAGCAAAGATATTTCTAAAGCCCCAAACTTATGTCACCAACAAAAAATTGTGGTGGGACACAAGTACGTGTATGCTGGTTAATGACTGAAAACGTTGGTTAATTTTGCATGCACCCTAAAATAACTGTACCTATGAAATAGTTGCTTCTAACTCCGGTGGTTCCTTAACATGAATGAGTCCCGCTTGTCCGAATCCCAAGTCAGGCAAAGTCGATCTCGCATGTTAACCATTACTCCAGAGGTAGGCAGAAGTATCCGAGCTCAAGTTTAAAATATGCATGACATATATCGAGATCCATTTCAGAGAGGTGGGTTATAAAATATGAAGTAGTATTCGAAGTGTATACAAATATAAAAATATGTTTTCGATGCGGCCGCCCTAAGTCTTGCCGGACTCCAAGCGGCGGATAAAAGCAGAGTAAGGAATGCGATTTAAAGTTTTGTCCTGATACTTTCGCCCACCTCTCATGGAAAAGTCAAATAAATTTTTATGCTGATCCAAAGAAATTTTAGTAAATCTCAATTGGAAAATTTTGAAGCAGCGATAAAAACAATCTTACCCGTAGCATAAAAAGATGGTTGCGAAGGGAATGATGAACTGTGTGACTCCGACAAATGCCCCGTAGACTACTCTTCCCACGCTGTCCCATGTCTCCGCGCAGCGGCGGCTGCCGTCGGTGGGGTCGACGGCCACGTGCATGTGGAAGGCGTAGGGAAAGGTAAACGCCATCCCAAAGAGACAGATTGCGCACGCCTGAGAGCAAAGACGTGTATCAGTAGCATCCATAAGTGTGCGCACACGTCTCTTTTGGTAGACGTATATGTACATTAGGCTAGGTCGAAAATTGGAATTCCCCATGGGTGCCCAAAATTTGTCACCACCATTTGAAGACTATGTAGTCAAATGAAAGTGAAAAAAAGGAGTTTTAGCTATGCCCAAATGCATTTAAAGTTGCACAATACTGTAAAATAAGTTGTAATTTGTTTTTCTTCAGGACTTGCTGCAAAATATTTTTCTGACCAACTGGAGCAAGTCAGCATTTTGGTCGGTGATTTTCACCCAGTTTGGCAGCTTCTGACAGCAACCAGAGCTG
>JAAUXU010133503.1_pt1 | contig 10289 bp, 11 predicted proteins | sample 7278151 | NCBI WGS metagenome assembly JAAUXU01 (sample SAMN14350113, study PRJNA611818) | marine sediment metagenome | isolation source: surface marine sediment (1.8m) | place: French Polynesia: Moorea | collected 2018-08 | reverse complement strand
TCCTTTCTTGGCGCTTATGACGAACGAAATTAATTCTGCGGCTCCGAGGACTTACCCGGCCCCCGCCACCCAACCCGTGGACTCATGGACGTACGTCTATGAGTCCACGGCCATGTAGTACATGGACGTACGTCTGGGCTATCGTATGCGTACTACGTCCGGCGTTGGTGGTGTGAATTGGCGCTCTCTCCTCCTGTGGAAGGTGCAATTTCTTTTAGCCATGGTTATTGCCTGCTAATGAATTAAGCGGGTAGCACACTGAGTGCTGGGTAGAGTGTACAAGGTCAAAAAAGAGTGGCAATAAAGAGAAATTGCTGGGTGTAACAACGAGTGTACGACAAGCAGAAAAAAGTCAGAGTCTTTCCTGCTCGCCAATCAAAATTGCCAGCGTTTTGTGCAACTTTAAATAACACCGGTGACCATTACTTGCCCTGAAGGTTGCGTCTACTTCAAAAAGCCTATTTAGGCAAATTGGCATGAATTTTCTTCCCCAAATTAGGTAACCGGCGTCAAAATCAGCCTCCTCATCAAAATCCCATTTGTCCCGCCGGCGGTAGCACAGACAGGTTGCTGCTCACTCCCCCCTTATTATGTTCTGTGGGATCGTGTTAGTGTTGTCTGCCGCTGTTGTCTTTTAGGCACACACACAAACAACACCAAAATGCGAATGAAGAGAACAAATACGGCAACAGTAGTAATGACAACCATTGGACTTTCCTGTTGCTGCCGCCACGTCACAGACCCCACTTGTTGTGCCTCCACCACTGCTCGTACGTACACATTCACCCTGACCACGCTCGGTCATCAGGAGAGCGGATTGTGGACGGATCCAGGGATGTAATTTTTAAGACGAGGTTCTGGGAAAAAGGAAGGAGAGATGGATACGACGGCGGCGGCGGCGGCTGCGGCGATTTGGTTGTTTTCCTGCTGGCTGCCAACTTCTCTCTCTCCCTTCACTTCACGACTTTGCCCCGGGGCAACCCTGACGTTGGGGGCTGTGCTGATGATTGTTGCACGGCGACTTCTTCTTTCCTCTTTTTTTCCTCAGTCCCAACCTCCACCATGTCGACTTTTGGTAGGAAAAAGCCAAGAAAGGCTGTTCTGTCTTCATCCGGCGGGACGTCCACCTGTTGATGAGGCCCAGGTGATCGATTGCGTTCATGCGTCAGGTGATCTGGATGGCGCCCGTGCAACGCGTCGCTTCGAAGAGAGAAAGTTCCCCCTGGTCGGCAACACCCAAGTCTGCTGAGCCAGGGTCGTGGAGAGGAAGGCCATGAACATTTTATTTCTTCACTTCACGTGTTTTTATCACCCGCTGCTTTGGCGGCTTCCGTTGCTACCCATTTCCCTCCAAACGTAGGACAAAATAGGAGAGGAAGCTTCTCCCTTTTTTTTCAGTCGTCTCTGGGCTGGGAATAAAGTTGGATGTGTGTGTGTGTCTCCACAGCGTGAGGGAAAACTCCCCCAGGGCATGCGTGCCTTTGAGAAAGGCTTGAGACGCTAAAAGGACGATGAGAGGCTGAAGAACAACGTTGTTTTCTTTATGTAAATGAAAGGCAGGTAGGGAAGAAGTGTGAGTGTTTTTAAGATATGCATCATCATTATAATGGCTTTGAAAAGACACACACTTCTCTTCCCTTCTCTTTGACACATGACAAGCAAAAATTCTCCACCGGGGCAACAAAACAACGGCGCATTTTCCCCTTTCCCCCTCCCCAAAAGTTGCCCACGATTTTGCTCGGTCTTCACCTCTTCTCTCGTCGAAAGAATACTGTAAAGCGTGCGCGCGACTCTCGTCGACGCTGTCTTGTGTACCTACGGCAAGAGCAGCAACGCTGGCCCGTAGGAGGAGGGGACGAACAGAGGAGAGGAGAAGCCAGACGAGTGACTCAGTCGATGAGGATTGTTGGTGGCGTCTCTCTCGCCACCGTTTTGGAAGTCCGTCCGGAGAAAGAACCACGACAAAACTTTGTTCAACTTCACTGCGGACAAGAACAAGAGCCAGGTGCGCGTCGGCCTGTGTCGTTCGTGGGCTAGACTCTGGAGCTTCCAATATCCACGTCTGTCCATCGTGGATGTCTTTGTGTGCGTCAGAGCTTTCCCAGACTGGACCGTGAGGATGACTAACTAACCTGTAGCAACAGTCACCGTCACCATCATCATCATTCTCAGTGGTTCATTGATCGCCTTTCGCCCGCATCACGCTGTCAGGTGACGCCCAGGTATTGTTATTCGCATTAACATCACCAGCAGAAGCCTGAACTTTGTGTCCAACAAAGTCCTGCAGTTGAATCAACGTGAAACGTGAGAGAACAAAAGAGAGGGCACTTCGTACTAGTTAATGTCGTCGCGCTGACGCTGACCCTGCAGCAGCCATACGACAACGGCTACGACGACGGACTGAAGTCGGGCTGTCATGCATTGTGCGACAACAACAATAATCATAACTGTGGCCACTGCTGGCTCGTCATCATCGTCGTGGCCACCACCGCCGCCGCCGCTGCCGTCGTCGTCCTCGTCGTCGTCGTCGCCGCACGCGTGGATGGGTGTTGGCTTCTGCTGAAGCAGAGTCACAGTCTAGGAAGAAAGAAAGGAAAACCTAAAGCGATTCAAAACAAAAGTGTGAGAACTCGAGGCACGAATTCCGCTGATGCCTCTTCGAGATCTTCAAGATTGTGGACGCCGCGGGGTCAGTCAGTAAACACGGTCTGGCTGAGAGAGCAACAGCGACGTCAAAAGAAAAAATAATTCTGTATCGAAGAGGAGATCTGTCGATTTGGGCCAGTGATAGAATAAATCTGCTGGTGGAGAGAGGAGCAACACAAGGTAAGCAGATGTTTTTACGACGAGTACGTACAATGGACACACATACGTATAAACGCGTGGCAATCGGCACACTCTGATCATGGTCTGTACGCACACACTTGCTGCGTGCAGCAGCCTGAAGCGCTCTAGCGAGTGCATTGACTTATGCGGGCTCGAGTTGAACATTTCCCAGGATAAAAGCGGCGCTCCCGGGGAAGTCTTTTGCCCAAAACAACACTTCCTGCATGCAGCTTTTTGCTTATTTTCCTCTTGTTGACGCGCTCTCATTTCACAACTTAGCTGAGCAAAGAAGTGGGAGGACTTTCCAGACTGATTTGACGACCCCCCCCCCCCTGCCCTAACCTGACCCAACCCACCATAACCTGGCCCCCACTGTCTTGACTTTTAGCTCGTCATCATGGCCGCACAGGGCAACAACGCCCTGCCAGAAAAAGCCTTCCGTGAGACTTCATTGAAAGATTTCTCTGGGCAACGTCAGCCGGCAGACGTCTTTAGGGAAACCACTTTTCCTTCTCGCACTCTTCTTCGTGTGTGTTGTGTCAATGATACGTCAGATCTGACTTTTGTGTTCTTTTCCACGAAATCATCTTTGTGTACGTCTGTCTGCCTTCTTTTCCTGCCGCCGACGCGAAACTTTTCTTTATTGACATATCAAACGAGACGTTAACATCCTTGTCGAGGATTTTCTTAAAGGATTACTAAATGTTGTGACATGCATAGCTCTTTTTATCTTTGTACCTACGATATGTGTACAGAACACGTGTGTGCTCAGGAACGAGGGACTCAGAATAGCTGAGCTCGCAGTGCCGGCAAAATGTTACTCACTGTTCGGCATGTACTGCTGTTACACTGTTAGATGACGATGTTTTGTTACGCTGTTGATGCTCCAGAGTCTTCTTCTGACTGAAATTTCTGCTTGGCCGGCGGAGCCTTGAATTTTTTTTTTCCCAGGATGGCTCGAATGTCACTCATTATAGGGAGGAAGTGGCACTCCTCCAGTTTTGCAAGGGTTGTGAAAGGAGGCAAATGCTGTACTACCGTGCTGTGCACTGCCCTGCACTGTACTGTATAGCACATTGTGTACATATGTGAAACCGCCCCTCGTATGAAGCACCACGCCAGTCCATTAGTAAGCGTCTGTCTAACTTACACATAGCACCCATGCAGTAACGTCGTCTTTATGCCCCCACCTTCCTGTTTGGGTTTTCCCAATCCTTTTTTTTCCTCCGTCAAAGCCAGTGTGACAACGTAACTCAACGAGAATATCTTCTTCCACACGCAAAACTTCCTCTCCTCTGTTTTGTTTATGCCACTGCTGCTAGAGATAGACAAAAAAAAGATAAGCATTTCCTCCTGGTGAGTGAGGTCACTGAGGCAGCATCTCAAGGTGGTGCAACGAACTCTCGTCTAATTGCTCTCCGCGACCCCAACCATTAGACTGATCTTCTGTGCCTCCGCCCAGATATCTGCGTGCGTAGAAGGTTCGTACGTACGTAGGTAGATGGGAAGAGCAGCAGCCACTATCGTGATGCTAATTGTTGTTGCCTGCCTCATCTGTCTCACTCAGAGAAATCAGACCAAGCCACACATGTCATTCACACACTTGTCGACGATCTGGCTTCACTGGACTCTCTCTCAAAGCTCTACGAGTGTGAGCATGTGTGTGTGCGTGCGTGAGCGCGGTTGTCAGTGGCAACTGGTTGTCATAATGAAGGCATTAATAAGCAACAAGAGGTAGGTAGGCAGCGGAGGCTCTCAAACTCGTACACATGCCGCTGGCTGCTGCCTCGGCGGCCCTGGCCAAGCACACTCAACGCATGTGTGATGCATATTTATTATTCCTTTTTTTTTAACTCGAGCTACATACGTAAGAGCACCCGGAGTCCGGAGAGACGAGACAAGTTTGGCTTAACTGTTTGGTGCAGACCGGTACCACTTTTTTTGCCTTTTTTGCTAGCGGGCCAATTAGACCTTTCAACCAAATGCAGCCACGTCATCTCTCTCTGCTCTGTAGTAGTGTAGTCAACGACCGCAGCTTCAGCAGCAGTGAGCATTAATGGGCGGTGAACTTTTTGGGTGATAAACAGCCTCCACAACGCTTTTTCTCAGCACATGCTCGGTTTTGTAGCTAAGATGGCATCAAGGCAGTGGTTTGATTAGTTCGGAGGACCTGAAGAAGAAAGAAGGGGCCGGTTTGTGTTCGTGACCAGACTGTTGGAGCTTCGTGATTCCACATTTTTGAAAACAAAAATTGACCTAGTGCCCAATTTTCGTCCATTTTCTTTTCCCTCTCAACAACTTAGCAGAGAGGCAGAAAAAGTTTGACTTTTTCCTGCACTACTTGTATCACCGCACTGAACGAAGTCCTGAGAAGCCCCTCAGTTCGCTTCGACGTGGTCAGTGTAGTGACAGAAACCGTCTAGGGCAGAACTAAATATTATTCGGTCCCCCTTTAAGTACGAGGGATCCTGTTGACTACTGCCCGATGCAGTGCAGTCTAGATCAATGAGTCCCAGTTCCCAGCGCCGATGGCTGCACTGTACCCGCGACCGATAGCGTGCGTGCAGTGTGAGAAAGTCCGCCTTATGGGACCTTGTGGGGCAAAATAAAGCCTGACCTCGCTGTCCAAGTCCCGATTATTTTCCCTCCCCGGTGTGAGCGCAGGCCAGGTTCGATGGAAAACAGCGGAAGAATAAAAAAAACCCTTGGCCACGCTGGCGACCCAGGAAATAAGTTCGTCTGGCTTGAGCATCCGTGATTTGTGCTTCACGCTTGCCAAACCTCAGCGACGTGGCCGAAAAGCATCACTTTTGTCGGGACTTCCAGACACAAACGTGTTTCCACGCACAATTCTTTCTTTCTTTCTTGGTTCGTGACCGATGCTTCAGAAATAACAACTGGTACTTCACAATATGGACAGGGGTCGTTTGTTGGGGCGCTGAATTTTTTTGCACATAGCCCCGCGTTGCATAATATACGCCATAATGGAACTACTCCTACTCCTTGTAAGTGGCGCGTATGACGGCCACAAACGGCGCCTGAGCATGAAAAGTGCCACATTATGATCGCGGTGGCCCAAATGCATAGCGCTTTTTACGGGTGATTGGTTGCCTTCTCCGTCCGCGGCACAAACAACGTTTGACAAGCCAATTTCTGTCCGGTTAAAGTGTGACTTTGACAATGGGCAAATCAAAGACTCGTCTACGCCACCGCCGGGTTGATAGATTTACGAGACGCATATGGACAGACACCTTGATTGCGTCATCAGTGCAAGAATCATCAGCAATCAGCAAAGACGATCTTTTTTTTTTTTTTGAGGGGCCGCCCCAAACTAATTTTGCATGCTTTGTTGCGCATTGATGTTGGTCTTGCAAAAAAGGAAAGAATGAGCGAGGGCAGCCAACTCACACGTAGTAACGACGTTGCCTACTACAAGTTCTGCACCACACTGGACCGGCCGGCGACCAAAGAAAGATTTGTTTAGTCAAGCAGCAAACGCTCGTGTATATTACGGATGAACTCAGACTGAAGGGTCTATTGTGTCACGTACCTCAGGTAAACATCCCGGAATAATTCAGCTCAGTAAGGCTGCACACACACGCGTGCGTGCGTGCGTGCGTACACGGCGCCCCTGTTTTGGGCTCTCTGTAGGGTTACCTTATGACTGCGTGTGACGTGAATACAGTCAGAAGTAGAGTAGATGGTTCGACTTTTTTTCTGACTTGTAGCTGGTCTGTTTCCATGTGTAGAGTGAAATAGAGACGTCATTTAGGACTTTCTCCTGTTATGGCTGGCAGTTTGTACAAGTTCCTCAGCCCAATAAGACCTTGACGCTTTTCGATACACCTTCCCACATGGACGGACGTTAATGTGCAAATTATCTCTCAGTGACCCTAGCAATCTTGATATTGAGAGAAGGGGGGAGGGTTCTGTTGGTTCTTTTTCTTTATTCTCCATACGCATGTGTGTACTTACGCATAAGGCAGTCTTATTAAATAAAAAGGTCAGGGTGAACCAAGGACAGCAGATTCGATGGCGAAATTACACCGATCAAAAGACAAAGGAATCCGGTAAAAATACGACACCCCCAATCTCTTTGTTCTAGCGACGGTGGTTAAAATTGCGGAAGAGCCCTGAGGTCAAGCCAAGACATCCAAAAGACTTCTGCGAAGTGCGGTGATTGGGATACATTTTTTGTACAGGAGATCTCAGGAGATCTCTTTCAATCATTGCATGATTGAGGTGTCGTTGCGTGCTTTCTTTCTTCGCGTTTTTCCCCCTCCTCACGCGATATGACGAGGATTGGAGAAGGATTGAAACCGCCGGACTCGAAGTTGGTTGCTCCATCCGTTTAACCGTTTAGTGTGGAAAAAAGACCATTCCTTGATCTCCGTTGGTGTTTCAGAAATCAAAAAGAGTTGTGGCAATGTCGATAATAGTCTTGTGTTTTATTTTCCTCCCATCGAAGGCCTTGGTGGGTGGAGATTCTCATGGGGACCTTCGCATATTAGGATAACGGTGAAATCCGACAAACAATGAAAGGGTCAGATACGATGTTGAGTTTGAAACCTCGTGAACGTACAATTATCACGTACTTGTACAGGGTGGAGAAGGCTAGATTCAACGCGGAGGCCTCAAGAGCAAAGGTTGCTGAGCAGAGCTGAGATGCGTCGAACTTTCGATCAAATACGCAGATTGCTTCAAGGGTTACTCATCATCAGCTCTGCGAGCTTTTCCCTTTTTTTTCGTGGGTGTGAGAGATAAATTGCGTTGTGCAACTCTTTATGATGAGAGATGACCTAAGGAGATGCTCCGGTGATGACGATGATGGCATTGCCGTGACGAAGGCATTTTCACTGAAGATGACACGAGAGAGGAGAAAAAATTTCTTTCGCCAAAATGACTTTGATTTCCGACGAGTTTTGCTGCTCCCTTCCAAAGAAGAGACAAAAGGTGACTCCGGTGAAAAGAGCAGTGGTGTAAACTGGGAGTTTCACCCAGTTGGCGATGTAAATTACGAAACCTCGAAGATGCAGATGCTCTCGGGATGCTTGTCTTCATCCGTCTTCATCGTACTGTGTCTATCGTTGATCGATTCGAGCTTGAGCAGGATATTTTTGAAGCAAATTTTGCCTGAAGATTTGCAGGCAAATCAGTCCTGGTTGCTCTAGTGAGTTGACTGGAATCTTCAAGCTCGAAGTTCATCAGCCCTGAACAAATTGAGCATTCAGCAACTGGGTGAGTGAAAATGCGCTCAAGCCTTAGGCCAACCAAGGCTTCTTGTTTTCCTGGTTGACTCCACTGTTCCAAGGTCTGGCTGCACATCTCAATGTCCCGCGCCGCATGCTTCTATGTGGGGCAATTCGTCATGTAGGAAAGCACATCATGGCATAAATCCGAGTGGAAGAGCAAGAGCAGACAATGGAGAGGAGGAAGGAAGTGTGTAAATTTTGCCGACAGCTTCCAGGCAGCCTCACCACGCACAGAAAAGTCTCTACCTGAGATCGAATTCCTCCTCTACGTGCTCACCCATCAATGGCTGGCAATTCTGAATGAATAATCATTTTCCAGAGGGTTTTTTCTCTTTCTCTCCTCCCCTAAACAGCTTAGGAAACACTCAATATCTTGAAAGAAACAAGAGTCCAGTCATCCTGCGGTTGGTGGAGGATGAACGCCAAGAGCTTTGGACCGCTCACAGTGATTACAAATTAGTCTATGGGGCAAAAAACTTTCCAAAGGTCGCACTAATGAATGCTGAAACGGGACAGTTTAACAAGTTTTCTCTCGGTGACTGCGACCTTTGGGCAGCCCATTGTGTCTTGGGCAGGGGAGAGATCATCAATATAAATTTGCACTAGCTGTCGATCACCCAACGTGAGATCGGCGGGCAAGCGGAGAAGATTAAGAATACGCTGATCGTGTGAAAACTGCGTGATGCGAAGTCGCGCATGCTACGAAATGGCGGCTGGCGAATGACTTTTTCTATCGAGACTCCGTTCAGCTACATGCGGACGGTGAATTTTCATCTTTGGGCAGACATTTGCGGAAAAAAGGTTTTCTCCATTTGCTGCGAAGGTTGAATTAGACGAATCAATGTTGTCAATGCATCCTCGCCATGGGCGTGCGTATTCGTAAGGGGAAGCAGTTCAAAAATAAAAGTGACTCGTATTTTGTAGCAAACTTTGAAGACTTATACAGTGACCGAATAAACTTTAAAGCTCCATTGAAAAAAAGGGCTCCTCTACCACCCGGAACTGGGATGTCCTGGAATATGAAGCTATCACACCCATAATTTTTTGGCGCAATCACTCCAGCTTTTTTTAAGGACTCTCCCTCCCCTGATCGATTTTCAAGTGGGTCAATAAACTAAGGAGGATCGACACCTGATCGATCAGAAGCTTCTGCACGCAACTTAGAAGGATGTCAAAGCAGAGGAGGCCTAAATTTGCTGTAAGAAGGCCGTGAGGTGGCATAAGTGGCATCATCAGCTTACGCACTTTTCGAACGAGGGAGACGCATCATTTCTCAGGAGAAAAAAATGTCGTTACAAAAGATTTTTCTTTGCCACCACGTTTAAAAATAGTCTGTGTTGGATAAAGAATAGCTTGCACGACGGTGAGGGATTGCGGTGAAGGCAGGAGTAAAATAATGGTGAAAACGTCGCTGTACACGAAGGTTCGTGCAACTGTTTTGAGTCCTTTACGTTCTACGGGAGCGAATTTTTTTTTTTATTAAGAGTTGTCAACTCTCGTGTGAAATCGTATGAAGGCTGGCTCGAAGAAGTGTGAGGTGCCCTTGAGGAGAGAAATGTCTTCTTTTATGGCAAATGCAACTGATATTGTTTTTCATAGCACCACAACGACTCGCCCTCCCTCACGGATCCTCTCTCTTCACTACTGGCTATTATTATTTGCCTGCAGACGGCATTTTTCAGTTTAGCTAAAAATCTTGCAGGAATCGTGCTGCTGCTCTCGCAAAAGTGAAATTGGCACGTTATTTATGTTCCAGAGCCCTCAAGGAAGGCACTGAGTCCATCCCTTTCATCTCCCCACCTCATGCTGCCACTTTAGTGAAAAAAAAGGGTCTCCAGGTATTTTTTTTTCCTCCATCCACAAAAAACAGCAAATACCAAGTCTTACACGCCCGTAAGCAAAGTGAAGTGAGAGTTAACGTATGAACGTATGTACTACGTGCCCGTACCAGCTTATGGCGGGTCAAGAAACTCCGCGGTCTCTTCTAATGATTCGACGTCTGCTTCCCCAACCGCAATTTCCCTCTCTAATCTTCTTCTCCTGAAGAAGTAATTAGCAGTGTTAAGACGGCGACGACGACGACTGGGAGGACGACTGGCACGACGACGAGGACGAGGACGACGACGGCGACGACGACGACGGTCAGGAAGAAAAAGGAGATTAAGAGCACCAAGTGCGGGCGGGCCCGCGGGGGCGGGGGGGGGGGGGGGG
>JAAUXU010031861.1_pt1 | contig 10289 bp, 13 predicted proteins | sample 7278151 | NCBI WGS metagenome assembly JAAUXU01 (sample SAMN14350113, study PRJNA611818) | marine sediment metagenome | isolation source: surface marine sediment (1.8m) | place: French Polynesia: Moorea | collected 2018-08 | reverse complement strand
TTGAATTGAATTTATTTTTTGTGTTAACTACTGTTGACCAAAAGTATGTCTCAAAGGCTAAGATCAGCTTCCAGCACCTCTTGTGCGGGCGTGGAGGAAGTAATTTAATAGGTGTTCACAGACTCAGACTCAGAGACAACCTTACAATATGAACATTTGGTGAGAGAGCACAAAAACAATATTATCAAATTGCACTCAAAGGTGGTCGAGCAAGATGCAGACATGGTCTTTGACAGGTCCTGTTCGTTTGAGGGAAAAATATAATTCAACTTCTTGCAAATGTGCTATTCAAATTTCGCCTCTCCTTTGCCACGTCCACTCCACTGACGTTCAGGATCCAGTTGCGAAAGTCGAATGCGCCCATCCCCAACTCAACTCCGTGGATGAAGGTGTTGCAGATGCCGGTGGAGCTGACGGCCAGCAGCTTGAACACCCGGCCCTCCTTCCTCCAGACGAACCCGTTGCCGCTGTCGCCCTTGAATATACAGAAAATCCGAATTAGTTTTTTTGTCCTACTCGGAAAATGATACTTTCTTTGCAAGGGTGAGCGTGGTGGAAGTTGTGGTACTTTTTGAACTTCTTTGCCGTGAAGAATGCCGTCTTCTCGTAGTGCGCGAGCCCCAGCGGCTTGGGCACCACCAGCTTCATCACAATAGAGTGGAGATCACATGTTTTACTGTTGGAACGAACTGCTCCTTCTCCTGTGAAGTCGCTGTAGTCTTGAGGCATAAATACGTTTTCCCTTGGTTGTCCGAAGTGTCTCCCAGCCCGACAAAGTGAACCTCCTTCAGCCGCAGCACGTGAATGTAGGAGTTGGAGTAGACATCCTGGGTGAAGGCTGATACAGGCACCGACCAGGGGCCGCCGGTGAAGGCATCCTTCACGAAGACGACGCCAATGTCGTTCTCTGATAAAAACAATTGAAAATACATATGGTTGATTTTGTGCAGCTACTGCACCTCTTCCTCGGGGATCCCGGGGCGGTTGGAAGTGAGGGTGCGGAATCCACTTTTCCACCTCCCTCCTCTGCCTGCTCCGCTCGGAAGAGTCCGGCAGGCACTGGTTGAACAGGCCGGCGTAGGCGTTGAAGTGGAACAAATAGGATGGGCTGCAACGATATGAAAATAAACGAGGACTGCGCTACTGGGTTTGCCGTTATAAATTCCTACCGAAGAGCATTAAGTTCCTTGAAGCAGTGCGCAGCGGTGAGCACTGTCCTGGCAATGAAGAATAGGGATCGACTAATAAAACAAGGACTCGTATTTTTTTTCTTGAGTTTTTCTCAACTTCAACGAAATGAGCGTCCCCCCGCAAAGAATGTCAATGATCTTGTCCGGCGTGGCCGCTTTGGTTGGCGCGAGCTGGATGTTGTAAGGGTAATCGCGGGATCCGGAGGGGACCAAGGTGCCTCCAACGATCCTGCCTGAAGCACACGTGACAGTTGGTAGGAGAGTAGCAAAGAGTAGTAGTAGGACGAAATATGCCAGCAATTTTGTATTCGGCATTACAAAATTAATACATCAAAGGCGGAATGTCAAATAATATTTTTCCTCTTTGCAGCCTTCCACTTCGACCGCCCTTGGGGCCGCGCCACCTCCTCCTCTGCCAACGAGTGCGTGGCCTGCAAGTGCAACGGCCACGCCCGCAGGTGCAGGTTCAACATGGAGCTCTACCAGCTGTCCGGCGGCGTCTCCGGCGGCGTGTGCCTCAAGTGCCGCCACAACACGGCAGGACGGCACTGCCACTACTGCCGCGAAGGGTACTTCCGCTCCCCCAGGCGCGCCATCACCCACAAGCGCGCCTGCGAGCCGTGCGGCTGCCACCCTGTGGGCGCCTCGGGCAAGATCTGCAACCAGACCAGCGGTCAGTGCCCGTGCAAGGACGGGGTGACGGGCAGGGAGTGCAACCGCTGCGCCAGGGGATACCAGCAGAGCGGGTCGCCCATCGCACCGTGCATCAAGGTGCCAAGGGCGTCCGTCAGGTCCTCCTCCAAGTCGAGGAACGGAGGCGGCGGATACAAGGACTATGGCGAGGACGACGACTACTCCGACTACGGCGAGAGGGAGAAGTACCGCTACGGAGACGAGGGAGACTCCAACTCCTACCAGCGCTACCAGCCTGCGGCGGACGACTGCGCCGTGCAGTGCGACGGGAGCGGCGCCTCCTCCTCCTCCTCCTCCGACTCCCGCCGCGTCCAGATGAGGCGCTACTGCGCCACAGAATACGTCTACCTCGTCACCGTGGTGGGCAAGGAGAGGGCAGACTCGGAGTGGACTGGATTTAAAGTGCAGGTAACAATTTTACTTCTTCCTGGATTTTTTCGCAGTTGCAGATGCTCTTGAATCTTGATTCTGTTGTTGTTGTTGTTGTTGCTGCTGCTGCCGTTTTTTGTTTTTCCTGCTCCGTCTGTTGCTCCCGCTGCTCCTTCTAACATTTTTGTCGTTGCTGCTTCTGATAATTGAAAAGCGACTACATTAATTTCCCCCCTTCCCGTCAGATCGACAAGCGCTACAAGCACTCTGGCCCCTCCCGCCGCTTCCGCCGCGGCCAGATGACGACGCTGTGGGTCCGCACCAAGCACCTCCGCTGCAGATGCCCCAAGATCAGGCCGGACCAGTCCTACCTCATCCTGGACAACGAGGACCACGGAGCGGAGCCGGGGCCGAAGGTGGAGGGGAGCAGCAGGAGGAGGAGGTCCGGGTCGCCCGGGATGGTCGTCAAGAGGAAGACGCTCGTGCTGCAGTGGAAGAGGGAGTGGAAGAGGAGGATGAAGAGGTTCAAGAAGAGGGCGAAGAAGGCCTGCTAAGATGCGGTCCAAGCACCAGAGGATCTTGTCAACGCAAATTTAAAAGTCTCGATGTCCTTTTCTCTCTCCCCACCCTACTCTCTCTCCACGTATTGTCGGCGGTACAAATCGAAAGAAATGAAAAGAAAGTACTCACGTCTACACGCCATATTATATCAATGCAGTTTTTTTAAAACGATCATTATGGAGAATGAATCTCGCTATTATTACTGCTACATCATCACTAACGGATAAGGAAGAGAAAAAGGTCATAATCTTGCCGTTCGCGTCTCAGATGAAAACAGCGAATTACTACATTACACACATACATTACTTACTCGTGCTTTTACCTATATATATTGTACACAACGTACGTAAGAGAACGCCAAAAAAGTATTTGTACTTTTCGTCCCTCTGCCCGTTCCAAATGTCTTAACCCCCACCCTCCCTTCCCTTTCCCCCGCAAACACTCCCAAAACTTGCGAGAGCCTAATACACAAACCATTTTGTACAAAAAAAGTGTGCGAATTTCGTCTGTCCTCGCTCCCGCAAATTTTTCTCTCGTTTTTACGGTACGCTTCTCACCGCGGCGGCGGGAAAAAGAAGGAAAATAGGGGAAGAGAAAGAAACCGTTGGACGACGACGCAAAGCTCCTTTTCCGAGGTGGAGGTTACGGCAGGGAAGGAAGGAAGGGGGGTTACAAGTATAAGTGGGGAGAGAAAACCAACGCCGGCAAAAAGAGGAGAGACTGCAAACATTTTTACGGGAGTCGTGACCTACCTACGACCGAGCTACCTTTGAAACCACCCTCGTCCTCCTCGCCTTTTTCACAGACCTCAAAAGAAGCCGGGTAAATCACGTTCGTCTCTCGCAATACGACGACGCGTACAGGGAGAGAATTCTCCTTTCGTCTTCTCCTTTGTGTGGTTACAACTATCCTCTTTTCTCCTTTTGTTCTTCCTCTTCTTCCTTCGTCGCTGGTGCAGAAAAAAGGGGAGCGGGAAGGGAGCGATGCAGCGAACGGGGAGATCAAGGGAGGGATTCGACAATTAGTTCGTCTTGGGCAAAAGAAGTGCCAAAGTTGGAAAACGATCATAAGTGTTTGAAGGGGGTGACAATGATTGTCAACTGGGTGATTGTCGAATCCCCCACCGTGACTGACACCAGTAAAAAGGATAAGATAGGTTGGATAGATGTCGGTCGAACGTGGAAAGAGAGCTGGGGAAAAGGAAGGGGAGGGGGAGATGACTGCGACGAAACTGGGGCCACCGGGGATGGAGCGAGTGGAAAAGGAGGAGGAGGAGGAGGGCGAGAGGTTATTAACTTTCACAGGAAGCCAGGCCACCCCGCCTTTGAGAGGGGGTAGAAGGGAGGGGAGCTATACCGGCGGTGGTGGGTGGAGAAAAAGGAGGGGGGGAAGTGATCTCCCCCCTCCTCCACACATCTCTCCTCCTCGTATCCTCGTATCCGACCGCCCTACGCACAGTAGGATGTCTGCAGTCGCGGGAAACCAGGGGTCGGGAGAAGTGATAGCTAGAGTGCCGGGAAAGAAGGAAAAATTATAACACTGGTGGTACTTCTAGATAACCAAAACCTAGGGGTTCGTTGACATTGTAAAGTCCGGCCATGACCTGGATATCGGCGCCGTTGCCGACGGCGGCCAAGGCGCTGCTATTACTTGGATGTTGCCTGCTGCAGGAAGGGGCGCTGGCGTTGAGAGAAAAGGTTCAGCATGACTCTAAATGTCCCAGGAAAAGAAGAAGAACTTTTGCTTCCTTCCATAGGTGCCTTGCATTGAGCATGGCAAGTTCTACCGCAACCCCAACCGCGACGCCAATCTTGTATGGTCTTCCGCCGAGTGCTCCAAGTACTACCTTTGCATCGAGAGCGAGGTCTACCACTTCGAGTGCTCAACGGGACTGAGCTTCGACGTGAACCAGCAGGTATTGGAAATGTTGTATGAAATGAAATACATTTCGGTGAATTTCTTTTCTTTTTCTCTCCAGATCTGCAATTTCAAGAACGTGGTGGACAACTGCGACGTGACAGCGGAGGTGACTACGCCCAAGCCGCTGCTCAACACCGAGGAGCCCATCTGTCCTGCCGGCGAGAGCGCCTGTGCAGACGGAGAGTGCCTACCAACCACGCTCTTTTGCGACGGTCACCCGGACTGCATTGACTACAGCGACGAGGGCTGGTGCGACCCGGAGCACGACCCCAACGCCGCGCCGACATGCGACTACTCAAACGTGAGATTATTTTTGTTGCTTTGACATGCTAAAACATTTCTGCAACAAAAAATCACCAGACATTCTGAAGAGTTCTCCTCAAGGGTGTGCAAAAAAAATCAATTTCCTTTCCCTTTGTTTTCCAGTGCACACTACCGGACTGCTTCTGCTCCGTCGACGGGACCCTGATCCCCGGCGGCATGGCGGCCTCCGACGTCCCTCAGATGATCACCATCACCTTCGACGACGCTGTCAACGACGAGAATTGGGAGCTATACCAGAAGAAGCTCTTCCCCCCGTCGCGAAAGAACCCCAACGGCTGCCCGGTCCACGCCACATTCTACGTCTCGCACGAGTACACCAACTACGCCATGATCCAGAAGATGTGGAACCAGGGCCACGAGATCGCCGTCCACTCCATCACGCACAGGTAATAAATTACTCGAGGGGAAAAATTAAAATTCAAAATGATTAAAGATCACACTTAATTCCCTTTTTGGATAAGGTCAATTTTTTAAAAAAATTAACTATTTTTGCAGTAAATATTCCAAAGTGTGAGTTGTAAGAGTGCATGGAAATTTATTTATCTGAGCAATATGTACCTGTTGGTCTTTTGTGTTGTGTTGAACGTTCTGTTTGCGGTGGCTGAGCTGGCCTTCTTCATAGTTGTGATATATTTGAACTCAGAGGCGCTGGGACTGGATTCGGACATTGGGCCTCCCTTCTTCATCGCCCTTCACTCGTGCGCCTTTCTCGTCCTAATGTCCTATCACGTCTGGTGGCTCATCGAGTTCCTGATGAAAAAGAAGAGGGTCTCCCTATACATGCCCAGCCTGTTGATCTACGCGGACGTCCTGTACCGGTGCTGCTTCACATTTCTCGCCTTTGGCAGCATGGTGGTTATATCCGAAAAGAACAAGCTGGTCCAGAAGAAAAATGGGGCGAGGCCTGTCACGGCCGGATATGAGGTGGAAGTCTTTGTAGCGTTCGGGGTGGCCTATTTTCTGTACTTTGTCTTCCTCGCGGTGTACTCATGTATTGTGGCGAGTTATGGGAACGAAAAAGCTGAAAAGTCTTTTTCCCAATCTTGTCCAAAACGCAGGGGACCCCGATGTCCCAAGTGTGGTAGAATTAAACTTTCCAAACTTTCATGGGTCTTTTTTGCTGGTTCATTTCATAACGTGTCATGTTTTCTTCCATGCAGAGCTCCCGAGTCTTGGTGGGACAAGAACGCGACGATCGAGGACTGGTTTGACGAGATGGTTGGCCAGGCCAACATCATCAACCGCTTCGGCGGACTGGACATGGAGGACATCCGCGGAGTGCGAGTACCCTTCCTGCGACCGGGATGGAACCGGCAGTTCCTCATGATGAAGGAGTTCGGCTTCGTCTACGACTCCTCCATCCCCGCTCCCCTCTCCGACCCGCCCGTGTGGCCATACACCCTCGACTACAAGATCCCACACAAGTGCATCGGCAACCGCAAGTGCCCCTCCCGCTCCTTCCCCGGCATCTGGGAGGTGCCGCTCAACCAGCTCGTCTTTGAGGAGTACGGCTGCGCCATGGTGGACAGCTGCCCGCCCTACTTCTCCGAGGAGGAGGTCTACGACATATTCATGACCAACTTCAACCGCCACTACAACTCAAACCGCGCGCCGCTCGGCCTCTACTTCCACACCACCTGGTTCAAGGACAAGAAGAACCGGAAGGCCTTCCGCCGCTTCCTCAACGAGATGGACTCCCGCTCGGACGTGTGGATCGTGTCCGTCTGGGAGATGCTGCAGTGGATGAGGAACCCCACGCCGCAGGCCCAGATGAACGAGTTCCCGGAATGGAAGACATGCGAGGGGCAGATTCCAATACAGAAGCAGGTGAAAAAAGGAAATTTTTCGTATCACTTAAACGCTTCTTCTAAAGACACTGTACATATAATTTCAGGCATGCAACATTCCGAGGGTATGCAAGCTCTTCTCCAGACAACTTAGGAAGCAAAGGTTCGGACAACGCAATTCGAACAGCAAAAGATTGATACCTAGTTTTTGTTCTTTTTTTTCCTCCACAGATACCTGTACACGTGCAAGGAGTGCCCCGACACCTACCCCTGGATCAAGAACGAGTTCGGGATGGACTTCTGAGCTGTTGTACAAGGAGGACGAATTCAATTCTCCGGTTTATTTTTCTCAACGTGGCGAGAGAAGAAAATAGTACAGTGTTCTTATTTTACACGGCAGCGCGTTTCCATAGCATCGAAATATAATTACTACTTGCGACATTTATACCAGAAAAATACTTCTGCGTTACAAAAAGAAGTCTTCTGTTTTATATGTATTATGCCACTGTTTCCGAAAGAAATGGACAGTTGCAGTGGGGTTGATCAATATGTGCACAACTTGATATGACCGAGGAACTACCTGATGAGGGCATACTACGCTTCCGCTAATTGTTATTACGAGTAGACCCAGCACGAAGGTACCCAAGTCTCAGAATTGCATACGTTGTTCCAGGCGTCCACCACAGACCTGAAAGCAAAGAAAAAAGATGCAATATGCTATAAAATTGCCGTTTTGACAGCAGCAGCAGCACTTACAACACCAGCAGCCAGGAACAACAGCAGCAACAGTCCAACAGGATCAGCAAGAGAAAAAGATTTTTTTTGTTTCCCTGTGTACCTGAACGTCTGGTCGTGGCTGTCGTTGACGACGACGAGGTCGAACATGTGCCCGAAGGCCCTCTCGATCCTGGAGCTCTCCTCAAGGTTCTTGACCACGTCCTCCTCCACATACAACGAGGAGATGGAGTCGAGTGTTCTCGCGCGGCGGGAGGAGTGGCGGATGGAGGAGGTGCGCTCAAAGTTGGAGAGCGTCTTCGAGTTGGAGATCATGGATGAGGCGGCCCGGGCGTTGTCCAGCACGTGCCGCATCTCGTCCAGCCCCGGAGCGGCCAGGAAGACCACGAAGGGCATGAACTCGGCAGAGGAGCGGAGCACCTTGAGCGACTGCGGGGAGGGGTCGAGCACGCAGCACTTTCCCTGGTCGATGAGGGCGGTCACAGAGTCGAACCGCGTTCCGTAGAGGTGCCCGTTGAGCTCTCCGTACTCCAGGAACTCGTGCTGCTTGATGCCGAACTCCATGTCCTCTCTGTCGACGAACCAGTATCGCACGCCGCTGTCCTCCTCGGGGCGCTTAGGGCGGGAGGTGTGGGGAAGGGGGGCGGAGAACTGCTCGGGGTCGCTCTGAAATAATAATATAAGGCGATTTGTTATTGCCGGCAAATTATTTTTTGATGTCCCAAATATGTTGAAGGAGAAAAAACAGGAGGAAAATGTTCAAGTTCTTGCTCTGCTGCGCCTTTGTATCATGCGTCGGGGCAAATACCCGCATGGTGGCAGGAAGTCCCGTTACGAAGAAAACCATAAAGGACTTTCGCTACCACGTTCAGATTGGCTCCTTTGTCGACGGGTCAGACTTCATGATTGAGGAGATCGGCTGCGGGGGCACGCTTATAACATTGAAGTAATTGCGAGAACAACAGTCGATCCAGAAATTTTGGTTTCGTTCACTTGTAACATTCACGCAGGATTGTCTTGTCGGCAGCACATTGCGTGCCTGACTATCAATGGTGAGGGAAAAAACTATTTCGCTGTGAGAGTTTAGTACTTTGAGAAAACGTCATTGCAATTTATACGCACAAAATGTGCAGCAAATTAGAAGTTAAAGTAATAACGTAAACGTATATAAGAAATACGACAATCTAAAAGTACTGCTCAAGGTACGAAAATGGCCTGTACGCTTTTAATGGCTTGATCAACCATTCCCTGCCCTGGAGGATGGAAAAAACAAGGCAAGACCAAAAGTTGGCTACCACAAAAACGACAATCTGTTCAGCAAATGAAATAAAATGTTTCCTTCTTTGTGTGACTGTACTCTCTACGGTTGATCAGATCTTGGAGGCGCTGCGAGAGGGCTAGTAGTCACCCGCTACATAACCCGAGCTCGCCGCTGGATTCACTAGGTTTGAGGATAGCAAAAATTCAGAGGTCTTTCGGGAAAACGCTCTCGTCTATTCTACGAATCTCTTCTGCCCGACTGAGAAGTGTACGACATAGGCCTGTATTGGCTTAGCAAGAGCTTCTCTTCTTCCCAGGCCATGGAAATAAGGTCCTAACTTTTTATACAAAAAGCAAGGTATGATTCAAAATTTAAAAATCATGGACGTAGCTCCTTCCCATACCGAGCCTACTCCCCTACGTTCGTCCACGTCCTGAAGTACAAGAAATTACACGTCGCGGGGATGGGAGACAGGAACTGCACGCATGGCAAGTGAAATCTCTGCGACACAAATGAAAGAGCAATGCAGCAGAAGTAGCAACAGGGACACAGAAATTTTGAAACTCTTTTCAGATTTAGAAATACCCTGGACGTACCAAGGGACTACCCTGAAAACCGCAGTGCTGAAGTGAACGTTTGCAAAGAAAATTCAAATGCCAAAAAAGGCTAAGTAGCAATTCCTTTCCAAGGTAGGCTGATCACCCCGATGCCCCATGACGTGAAGATAAGGAACGGGTCAAAGCTGGCCTTCTTCTCCATCGCCAAAGCTCCAAAAGGAGGGATGGGAGGAGAGAAGCCGCACCTTTGCACAGTGGGTACCTAAATGGAAAAAATTATCTTGCCAATTTTCTTCCCGCCCAAAAAATAAGGGAAACAGCGGAGGCGGAGTGGTGTTCAGGACGGGGAAGGAGGAAGCACCCTACAAGCTGGTGGGGGTGATGATCACTTCAACGCACGGTGAGTTTGCAAGCATCTCATGCTAATTACTCTGTAGGAAACTTTCGACAATGTTATTACAGGCGCCGAGGGAAAATTCGACGAAGAGTGCGCCGTGAGCGCCTTCGACCATCGGAAGTGGATTTTGGAGCAGACAGGGGTGGACGTATCAAAGGCATCGGGGGCTGAGGGGATGGTCTCTAGCGGGGCAAACGACTGGTTGACTCTGGTGACAATGCCAATAGTCTCAATTTGTTCGCGATCGGACTACAGACACTAAATGTGACCAGCCCGCATGACGAAGAAACATGTTCCCTTAATTCCCTTTCATTTTTGCGATTCCTCCGCGTATATCGGCGGTAATAAAAAAAGTTCGGACTCAGCAGTAAGACTGACCTGCAACAGCCTGGTCTTGAGCGTCCTCCTGCCTACTCCGGACGACCCCACGATGACCAGCATCTTCCTCCTGAATGGCCTCATGAGCGTCACCTCCTCGTAGAGCAGTAGGTCGGC
>JAAUXU010174129.1_pt1 | contig 10291 bp, 7 predicted proteins | sample 7278151 | NCBI WGS metagenome assembly JAAUXU01 (sample SAMN14350113, study PRJNA611818) | marine sediment metagenome | isolation source: surface marine sediment (1.8m) | place: French Polynesia: Moorea | collected 2018-08 | reverse complement strand
CATTTCTGGTGTTTGGCTATCAAGTCATGGCCAAATTGCTGACAAAGGAAGGACATTAAAGGGAGGGGACAAAAGACTCTTTTTCCACATTGGATCCCCCTCATCTTTCAGGACCATTTAGCAAATAAATACACAAGAGCATTGGAAGTGAATCAGGTAGAATAATCACGGTCTTACTATAAACCTGGAGGTGCAAAGAACGCTGAGAATGAAAACAAGTGCAGGAAGAAGCGCTCGTTTCTGTCATCCATTACGAAACTGTCGACTGGTTGGGATGATCGATGACTGGGACGAGTCTTAAACGTTGGGGGAATAAAACCTACCATTTGTAACGTAGTCGGTCAATCTTCTGAAATGACATGATTTTTTTGCTTTCTCCCTTGAGGTGGCGATATTGCTCTGTCTTGTGCGGCCTTCCTGGAGGACAAGGTGAAAGCCGTCGTGGCCCTTAACTGCAGCATCTCCAGCATCGCAAGTCCCACCACTTACAAGGTAACAACAACACGAACAACACGAACAACAACAATGAATCTGTCGATGCTTGTGTTAGGGTCAGACGGTGGACGGTCTGCCGGTGGCATCTTTCGGGGCCGAGGACGTGGCCCAAAGGATCCGTCCCGATGGGAGTTTTGACGTCCTTGGACTCTTGAATAAGACCGAGGACTATCCGCGGACCGTAAGCAACAACTGTTGTCTTGAGATTTAGCTTAAGATATAAGAGCAGCAAGGACAACACTGCAGTGGTTCCAAGTTGGCCAGACGAGAGCATGGTGGTTTGGTGCTTTTGTCATCAAAGTTTTTTGACTATTCAAACAAAGTTCAAAACATTAACTCTGCGTACTCAACATAGTGCCCAAGTATCACATCTGTGTGTTCCACATCAGAATTCCACCTCAAAACGTTACAGCGCAGCGTAGGAGGTGATGTCATGCTCGACTCCATTACTTACGGCCAGGACTACACATTACACCCATGAAGTATTAGGCAACACCCTTTTTATCTCTTGCGGTATGTTATAGCTGTTGCAAGACTCCATTTGAAGATTATCTGCTCAAATGGAATGAGGAGCTAATCAATTCTTGGGTCTGCCTTCGAAGTTACACGAGGATGATGGGCCAACCATTAAATTAGACCTGCTTCGTTATTTTCCAGAGGCTAAACTGTAGTCAAATGAAATTAAAAACAAAGTGTAGTAGATTGCCTTTCAAATAGTAACATCTTGTAATGAGTTAAAAACATGTAGTAAAACTTATTGCAAGAAAAGGGGGGAAAATTTAAAAAGCCATATGACTCCATCTTTACCATTTGGCATCAGGTAACAAACGTAAGATGCACTTGGTGAAATTCCATTTTTATGTTTTTTGGTCTAGCTTCACGCAAAGATGCATTGGTGCATAATGGTTGAGTCAGTCTTGGACAGCTGCACAGTTACAGGATTGTGTGCGTAGATCTGGACCATTTTCAACTGCCTCCCGTGCACGACATAGGACATATAAAGTTAAAATATTCACAGGTTGACAGTTTCCAGGGCCGTTAAATTTGACCTAGGGATGACATCCTATTATCTAACTGTGAGACACTAGAAGGACACCAGAGTTGTCATTGCACATTCCTCACTGCCCTGAAGTCGAGTTGTGGTAGGACGACCTTCTTCTCAGACAAGGAAGGTCCAGAAACAGACAAAATGACAGGTGGATCTGTAGAAGCTAAGAAGACATGCTCCATATCTTCAGGACCAAGTAGCTCCCTGCCATCATGGTGTTCGGCGTCATCTCCAACCATGGTGATATCATGCACCCTTTTTTTCTTTGAGAGGAGCCAGAAGGTGAACACCAAGGAGTACCTGCATGCCATGGAGACCACAGTCAAGCTGCAGATGGATCAGGTGACCTGCAGTGGGCCCTTCATCTGGCAACAGAACTCAGCCCCCGTCACAAATCGAAGAAGTCCATCAAATGACGGACGGGAAATTTGCCATGTTTTTGGTCCCATAAGGCCTAGCCCTCCAACTCCCCCAACCTCAATCCTCTTTAGTACTTCTCCTGGGGGAAGTTGGAGAGCAAGGTCTGTGCTGTGCCACACAGTAGCATCCAGTAGTATCAACAGCCTGGTGGCTGGCAGCAAGAAGTTCTGGGCTGCTGTTGATCCCGCAGATGTGGCGAATGCCTGCAGGTCCTTCTGAGGCCGTGCTGAAAAAGTACTGGCAGCTGAATGCATTCATATCGACTAGAAAGTTGCTATAGACTGACAGCCCCATGAAAAAAGCAATAATATTGTACCCACTGTCCTACTTGTACTGGCTGCCACTGACAATGGTCCGGATTTAAGCCCACGGCCTTACTACGGTACTTACGGTCACAGAACAACGGTATGTGATAAAGTTGACAGGACATGAGTGATGCCAGCCTACAACAATCACGAGGCCAGCACGCAAAGCGTCCCCGTCCTCATCGTGGAGGGTTGGTTGGGGGACAACGTGTGTAAAAGGACCCAGAGATGAGCAATGAAAAAAAAGTCCCGGTTCGGGGTTTGAGGAAAAAGTCTCGGGGTCGGTTTGGGTCAGGTACCCACACATGCTATTATTACACAATAAGATTTTTTTGTTATCCTCACATGTTCCTACTTCTATCGTGAGCCCCAAAGAGAGCAATGCACGAAAGCCACCAAATGCATTTCAATCCCGCTCAATGTCGTAGCTTTGCCAATCGCGGCTAGGCCTACCGTAGCTACTCAAGCCTTTCAGGCCTAGGCCTGGCAGCAGTCTCACCATGCTTAAGATCAGAGTGACATGACAATGTGAAGCTGTAAAGCTGTGATGGTCTCTGCCCTCAGAATTGGCAATACCATTGTTCTTTGCTACATAGATCGTGCCTTTTGCCTCCTGCCCGGCGGACATTCTCATTATGGGGGGCGACGACGACCACAACTTTGAGTCCGCCGAGTTCACAATGAAGGCGGCCAAGCTAGCTAGCGACGCGGGCAAGAAGAACCTGACTGCCGAGGTGCTGCCGGCGCTGGGGCACCTCTGCAACCTGCCGTACACACCAGGTAAAGAATAGTAACCAATCCGTGCTGTTGTACACACATGCATACAATGCTAATTCAAAAATATCGATTTTGACTTTTCGGGCGGGAGATTGGCGTTAGACACCGTTTTGGTGGCACAAGTCTCATTTTTTGAAGAAAAAAAAATGTTTTTCTATTTGCACTTTTAATTCACAGTTTTGTACCGTACTGTATGCAGTAGGTGTTGTACACACTTTTTGAGGGCCATAACTTTTGACTGGACTGAGCGACATGAGTGATCCACCCCTCTATGGAAAGCTAAGCAGCTCCTCTAAAACTGAACTTTATTCACCTTTGCTCTATGACCCTTCATTTTTCCATAACAGGGGATCAAAGTTATGTACTGTAGCAGAGTTTACTGCATAAAAGTTTGACTGTATTTTGAACAAATGAATAGTCCAGCTGCAAAAGTGTATATGAGTTTGATTTTCGAGGAGATTCTTAGCTTTCCACAGAGGGGTGAATGAACCAGTTCTGTAGTTCAGTCAAGTCTAAAGTTATGGCTGAAAAAAGATGGGTCTGCTACACTAAGAACAAGCCGGATATTGTGAAACTTTGAGTTGAGAGTGTCGATAGCAACTGGTCCTTAAGACAAATGATTTTAGTGAAATATTAATGTTTTGGCCGAAGGTTAAAAACCAGGCCCCAAAAAACACTACCCAAAAAACTGACTTTTCCAACTATCCTAATGCATGCATGCCTTCGACCAGTGTTTCAATGCACACAAAAACTAGTGTGTATTCTAAGTTTATTCCTAAGTGAACATTGATGAATATTCGAAACATTAGCAGTCATCCTCAGCAATCACTCAGCAACCAATTTTAAGCTCCCTTTTCAATAAAAACACAATAAAAGCTGACTGTACAAGTAAAAAGAAGTGTATGTTAGATGTAATACACCAGAGGTTTCAGTGGCTCTGTGGCTGTAAACCAAAAGTAAAAAGTGTACGTTAAACTACAAACGTGTGCTACTGAGTAAGCAACACAAAACACTCTCTTTTTGTTTTTTAAAACTCTCGAGGTATAGACTACTGTCCGGTCCACCGCACACACACACACACACCTCCAGCGTTCGGGTTGTCAATGCCTCGAGAGTTTTAAAATTGATAATTATTAGCACATTGTTTTTTGTGAAAAGTTGTGTAGTCCAGACTATTTCCTCTGCAAAGTAGTGATACCTGCTGTGCATGGAAAGACTCACCCCCGGGCCTATCACAAGCTGCCCTGTGTAGGCTTGTCTCTTTGAGGGACTAAGTCAAAATGCACCCTAATCTGTTTGGTTCTGTTTGTGCAGTTGTGTCCACATCCCTCCACGCGCTGGCGCCCAAGGGTGTGATGATCTACATGGGTGGAGACAAAGACCCCGCCGGGCACATCAGGTCGCAGACGCTGGCCTATCACAAGATGGTCGACTTCTTCAAGCAGAAGCTGACGACGCCTGCCATGAGATCCAACCTGTGAAGCACATTGAAGCTCCAGCACATTGCATTCGGAAGGAAAGAGATGTCGTGCACAGTCGTTCAATGCTGAAAGTTGTTCTTCGGCCACCCTGTAGGCTTGAAATAAGAGACCCACATTTTAGTGCTCAGCGTATCGTGCTACAGTGCGAAGGCAACGTTTACCGCCAACCCTAAAGCACTTGGCTTGGCAGGTGCTTCCTCATCGTCTTATTCATAAGCCTAGGCTGAGCCAAGTCAAGCTCAAAGTGTCAAGCTCAAAGCGTCAAGCTCAAAGTGTCAAGCTCAAAGTGTCAAGCTCAAAGTGTCAAGCTCAAAGTGCCAAGCTCACGTACCTGCACACATTAGAGGTGGCGTTAAGAGTCTGTGTCTCCAATTCAAATTCTGTGCGTGAATTTAAGCGATGTCAAAGTTAAAACTTCATTTAAGCGATGCAATTAGTCCTTTTTCTGACTTGTTTTCATACGTTCGTCTTACAATCACTCAATTCTGTTGAATCTATGTTAGCTTGAGTGACACTGATTCCTGCCCTTTGCCCTGCTTCTTCATGCTCCCCACGGAAGTCTACAACACCATAACATAACTCTTCCATGAATCGGCGGGACATACTGTATATACTCTCTCCTCAGGGCACAACATATTGGGAAAGATGTCAAGTGAATTCGGGTCAACTGTTTGTATGTGCAATGCACAGAATCAATGGCATCGAATTACAAATGGCCGCTGTGCGTGTGGCCAAAACGATTGCTAAACCTGTTGTTCGTGGCAACCCTTGACCTTCCTCAAGCTTGCGGCCTGAGGGGGGGAGGGATCATGAGCCATGACAACCCCAACAAGGCCGAAATGCCAAACAGCGCCACATATTGTCCATGGAGACCTACTAGAGGAGGTAGGGAGACCCCAAAGGTGTCTTCCATCGTCACAGAGTGTGGAACTGGCGGTAAATGTCGCAAACTCGCGAGAATAGTCGAGCGTAGGCCCGACCCCAAAGGTTCAAAGGGTCAAAAGTATGACCCCAGGACCACCCTAGCTTGACGCATGACTCAGCTATGGTCGTCATGTAAAACTAGCATTCCTCTCCAGTGCTCAACCAGCAATTGGTCATTTGCTATGAAGAAGCTCAACCTTTGCATATTCACACTTTTCTTCAAAGTCCAGGAGTTGGTCAAACACTTTCTGGCTCTGGAACTGCTCTTTCTTTCTTGGGAGTGCAGCAATTCTTTAGCCATGAACTCGTTTGGAATCGTTGAGCAACATGTTCATTCACCCAAGTTGTGGCAAATGATCGTTGAACCCCAGGAAACTCTGGCTAAAAGCTGCTTCTTCACAATCTCTCAGGATTTCTGCAGTTTCTCTTGACTGAAGCTGTCTGAGCAGTGAGGAACGAAGGTGCTAAAGGACTGGGATTGAGAGCATTTGGCACGTATTCAGACTTCAGTAAAGGCTTTGACCACTGTCAGTTCACCCACCTTGGTGATGCAGAAAAGAGCACTTTTCTATTTCTGACACCACCTTCAGTACATAGCCCACAAGATGTGGAAGGACTTGCTGATCAGTGAGATCGGACTCTGGTTGGATAATGAAGTTCTGCACGAATTGTGCTGTGTCATCCATCCCATTGCCCTGAGCAGCAACGTTGCCTATGCCATTCACGGGCTCCGAGCTGTAATCGTATTCGTCGCAGCTAAATGATCTATCTTCCCCATAAAGACTGCACAAGGCAAAGCAGTTACCCATGTAAAAAGTAGAGATGTCGCGGATGAGGGACCCATTGACATCTGCAGATGCAAATCTCACGTCAAAAGTTGCAGACAGTGAAGTTCTTGTTGAGTTCCAAACACTTGTAGCAGTCGTAAGTGTTGCTTTCAAAGCAGCAGCTTCTCAGCCTTTTCAGGGCGGCTGCAATGTGCTGTATAAACGATCGCAGCTCTACTAAGGAACTGCTTAGACGTCCCTAGTGGAGATGTAGCAGGGCTCAGAGCTGGAGTCGGCCGAGTATTTGCTCACTTGTCAACGCAGACGCGGATATCAAGGTGCAGACATCAAAAATGTAGCAGACGTTCTGCAGAGGCTGGGATGTCTGTGGCATCTCAATGATCTCAAGAAAAAATGGTGTTGGACTTTGCGTTCCACCAGCAGAAACTCACAATCTGCTGACACGGCTCGATTTGTCAGCTGCTTTGAAGTCCTTGCAGGTCCTTGCAGGCTCGAGCCTTCCTGCCTGGTGGCGGATTTTTGTCTTGACGTCCCCAAAGAGACATTGGGATTGAATTCCTGGACAACTGCTCTTCTCCTCCTCCTCCTCCCCGGAGCAGCAGCCTCCTGGACGCTACTGATTGTCTCCATGCACCCTCTGAAACTCGTCCAGAGGTCTGATCTGAGGTCCATTGAGCGGCTGTTTGTTGTCCTCTCTGGACGGATGCATTCCTTCTCCAGGCAAAAACTGTGTCCTAAGCGGACTGACAAGGACCATCTATTCACAGAACGGCGAGTGTTCTGAATGCAGCTTGAAGCTTCGTCCAAGAGTTGGGCGGAAACGCCTCGTCGGACACTCAGGGACAGAAGCTGGAATATTCATAGGAAATTCTAAAGCATTTTTATCCGTGCAGCAATTTTGCCTAAACAGTCTTTACTGTGCTGTGCGAATTGAACTTGGACTGAAGCAAGAGCAACTTTGATTGGATGCAGCGCAGTCTTGTCCAAGGAAGCTGGGCTTGCTCTGGATGTCAAGGAGAATTGCCAGGCAGTTGCGGTCGTGGAGACGGGATTGACAGCCGAAAATCGTCTTTTGAGCTTTTGGCTGGGCTTGAAAGAGGCTCGCGAGCTCACCGATCGTGGCAAGGGCTGAGAATACAAGGTGTGTGGGGACAATTTGGCAGGTCAAAGTGGAAAAGACCAAATGAATCATAACTCACCTTTCATGCAATTAGATTGGATTTCTTTGCCCTTACACCAAATACCTTGGCAAAAAAAAGCTTTTAGCAAAGAATATCACAATACCACAATGTGGGACATGAGTGCCACGTAGAGCACGTGCTCTGAATGGACGACCAGCCGTTGGTGCCCCAGTTCTCCATGATCAAGAGCTCAATGGAGCTGAAATTTTCATTGAAGTTGATCCACAATCCTTTGCTCCGATGACAGCCTCAATACGCTTGGGGAAGCTGACTCCAGCCTTCAGGCTGCAGGAAACGCATTCCAATCCACGTTAACTGTTTTTTCTTCTTGCTGACTCATTTTGGGGCCATTGTTCGAATTTTCAGTCGAAGACAAAAGCTACAGCTCTGAGCTGTCGAGTGGTGTTGGCTAAAGGCAGATAATATGGTCAGAAATCTTTCACCTGCCAAACTGTGACGTATTCTCAAGCGTATTGATGATGTCATCAAAGCTATCGGATCGATCGTTGATGAAAATCTAATTAAAAGTGTACGCGTCCTTTACACTAATATCACTCTTGTGCGATGAAAGGTGAAGGTCTCAAGCGAAAGGAAGCGGACAAAACTCACATTATCATGTCTGGACAATGTTCTTCATTGTTGCACAAACCTGACCAAAGCTATACTTCCCCCTCCGAGTCCATCAACCCACTGTACAAAATACATTTATCCCTGGTCTGAACTCAGACTTTGCTGCATCAGTTTCCTCTCCTCACTTCTCCACCTCGGATCGTCGCTCGTCCAGTACGTAACGCCAAACAAGCAGCGTTGCCATTCTCAACTTGAACAAAAAGTTCAGCTCCATTGGGGGTCTTCATTGACTTCTTCATTCAGGCATCATGTCCCTGATCATGGTATTCATATTCTCCGCTAACAACCTTGTCTTGCTAAGCGATCTTGCTGTAAGTTCGAAGAAATTCAAGCTCATTGCATGAAAGGTGAAATGCTTTCTCCGTCCGAGAAGAAGTGTCCCATTCCCCAATTTTTGGGTGTCTGAAAATAGTTGTCCTACTGCAGCAAAAATGAGTAAAACGGTCAAAAAGAGCTGAAAACCACTGACACTTTCTAGCAGGCCCCGCTGTGGCATCGCTTTGCCAGTGATTTTTCCCAAATTTCTCTGCTGCTGCATCGATTGCACCATTTCTGAGCTTTCCATCCTCTGATGCTTGAAACAGTACAAATTGTGCAACACTTGCATGGTCACTGTCACTCAGGTTGGGCTTTGCAGTGTTGCCATTTGGTCTCACAAATAATCATCCACAGATGACATTTTTCTGGGAGAAGCAAGAGATGCACAAAAAAACCTAACTTTGCATTTGATCATTTCCAGCTACAAGGAGCTCAAGCAAAAATCGTGATGGCTCCTCTGAGAGACTCTTCCCCATGCTTACATTGTTCGGCAAAATCCATTCATTTTAAACTGCACTGCTAATAACTCTCTACAAAGACCAAAGGAGGACTCTTATTCTCAGACGGAGAGAGTGGTTATCATTAATTTAGTCTTTTCCATTTTGTCCTGCCAAATTACCCCCTCGCGCCCTTAAGGAAAAACCTAAATGTAAAAATCAGGGTAGACTCAGCTTGGCTTGGGCCAATCCTCGTTTTTCCATGTTTAGTACAGGGTGGAGCCAACTTGGCCTCCCTGGCCCAGTAGAGGCTGCCCAGCCCTGTGGTCACAGCCGGCCAATTGTTGTGCATTTCATTATTTTTTTTCTTTTTTAGGCAGTTCCAGCCTCGTTTGAACTTTTGCCTGGTTCACTCCAAAAATTTGTCTGCCCAGCCCGAGGCTCGAAAAATCTGGACAGGCTCGAGATGTACTTTCATCTTCACCATTTGAGAACCTCTGCTGCAAAAATCAATGTTTTATTTCCAAGACTACGTTCAGTGTCAGCAACAAAGTGCTTCTTCCTCGTGGGTGTGTGAAATGGTGGCAATTCAGTCTGAGTGATTGCCCACCTTCCCTTTGAATCACCCCCAGCACTTTCAGCCGTCACAGTCACTGGTGATCTCACATACCCTGAGATAGTGGTCAGTGTCGATTCTGCCAAATGCTGTCTGTCCCAACGATTTGTTCCAACACCAGAACTCCAAATTTTTGGCCTGAAACCATCCCAGACTGGAGTGGAAAACCAACTGAAAAGTCGGTGGCCACAATTCCAAATGATCATCTGGAGGTGATTTCCGGGGACAAAGTCAGGAAGGAGCAGTGGAGCTGGAAGTAAGACAGCAGAGGTCCCCATACTTGAGAAGAGGGCCAGAACATAAGGGGTGTAACAGCAAAAATGTGACTGAGTCTCTCAATCTCTGGCCTCACTTTGGTGATGGAGTCTCCTCAACTCGGCCCAAGAGTCACATTGTTCGCGTCATTTTCTTCCTCGAACGCTTTGACTCTCGGGCCGAGTTGAGGAGACTCCATCACCCAGGTGTGGACAGAGTTTGACAGACTCGGTGACATTTCTGCTGTTACACCCAATATGTCTCTTTCCTTTAATAGTGCCTTCCTTTAGGTGTCCCACCTTTCTATCGCTGTCAGTACATAAAGTCTTCACCGCCTAAGGTCAGTAAGTAACACAGGTTGTAGTCACTCGACCTTCTTAGTGCAAACGAAGTCAATCATGAAAAATTAAGATTAATGACGAGGTTGCCACTTGCTTTGCAACTTCACCAGACTCAACTTCGCAATTTGCTCCTGAGTTCTCATTCACTGCTTGGTTTGCAAACAAGACCTGAATTTGATCACAGACCTGTCCTCGACTTTGTCCCTAGATTTAGTGGCAATGGCATTGAGAACTATAGGGAACTACCTATTTGGGGCCATGACTCATCCCCTGCT
>JAAUXU010096547.1_pt1 | contig 10292 bp, 9 predicted proteins | sample 7278151 | NCBI WGS metagenome assembly JAAUXU01 (sample SAMN14350113, study PRJNA611818) | marine sediment metagenome | isolation source: surface marine sediment (1.8m) | place: French Polynesia: Moorea | collected 2018-08 | reverse complement strand
GCGGACCGTGCCGCAGATCTTCATCGGCGAGCGTCCTGTCGGCGGCTTCGACGACCTGCAGGCGCTCGATGCCGCGGGTGAGCTTGATCCTCTCCAGGGTCGCGACGCGGCGCTCGAGGTGCAGCCCGAGCATCACCGCCTGATCATCCTGGGCAGCGGCCCGGCGGGCTACACCGCGGCGATCTACGCCGCGCGGGCCGGCCTCCAGCCGGCGCTGATCACGGGTCTGGAGGTCGGCGGCCAGCTGACCACGACGACCGAGGTGGAGAACTGGCCGGGCGGCGAGGTCACGCTTCAGGGCCCCGACCTGATGGAGCGTTTTCGCGCGCATGCCGAGCGCTTCGAGGTCGCGCTGATCCGCGACCAGATCCGCGCCGCCGATCTCTCCGGACCGCCGTTCCGGCTGGAGGGCGAGGCGGGCGTCTACAGCGCCGACAGCCTGATCGTCGCGACCGGAGCCACAGCGCGCTATCTCGGCCTCGAGTCCGAGACCGCCTTCAAGGGCCGGGGCATCTCGGCCTGCGCCACCTGCGACGGCTTCTTTTTCCGCGGCAAGCCGGTCGCGGTGGTCGGCGGCGGCAACACCGCCGTTGAAGAGGCGCTCTTTCTTGCCAATATCGCCAGCCATGTGACCCTGGTGCACCGCCGCGACAGCCTGCGGGCCGAGAAGGTCCTGCAGGACCGTCTCTTCGCCAAGGTCGCCGAAGGCAGGATCACGATCCTCTGGGATCACGAGGTGGAGAAGGTGTTGGGCGACGACAACGGGGTGACGGGCCTCGGCCTGCGCAACGCGGTGAACTGGGACATCCGGACCCTGGAGGTCGAGGGCGTCTTCATCGCCATCGGCCACGACCCCAACACGGCGCTCTTCGCCGAGCAGCTCGAGCGCGCGGGCGGCTACCTGGTGACCCGCGGCGGGCTCGACGGCCGGGCGACCGAGACCAGCCGGCGCGGCGTCTTCGCCGCCGGCGATGTGGCCGACCCGGTCTACCGTCAGGCGGTCACCTCGGCGGCGACCGGCGCCATGGCCGCGCTCGACGCCGAACGTTTCCTCGCGGGGCTTGGGGAACAGGCCCCCTCGTCGCCCCTGCAGTACGCAGCCTGAACACTGAACCAAGGAGAAGAGTCATGAGCACCAACGTCGTGAACCAGCCGATCCCCGTGACCGACGCCGACTTCGATGCGGTCGTCGACCGGGACGGCCCCGTCCTGGTCGACTTCTGGGCGCCCTGGTGCGGCCCCTGCCGCGCCATCGCCCCGGTCCTGGAGGAGCTTGCCGCCGACTACGGCGAGGCCGCGACCATCGCCAAGGTCAACGTCGACGAGAACCAGGAGAAGGCCGCCGCCTACGGCGTGCGGGCGATCCCCACCCTGGTCCTCTTCAAGGACGGCAAGGCGGTCCAGACCCTGGTCGGCGTCCAGGGCAAGGCGGCGCTCAAGGCCGCCATCGACGCCCATCTTTCGTGAAGTCCCGCGGCGGCGGCCGGACACGCCGGCCGCCGCCTGGAAGGCGCAGACCGCGAGCCGGCAGCTGGTTGCTGAAAGAGTGCCTGGCCAGCACCATCACCCTTCGACAAGCTCAGGGTGAGGGGGAAATGTATCAAGAAGATACCCTCATCCTGAGCCTGTCGAAGGATGACCGTGATCAAAGGCTCGGCGGTTCTTCAGCTTGCTGAAGCGGAACAGCTCTAGGGAAAGCCGCCTCAGGCCGGGTGGGACAGCGCCAGCTCCAGGTAGCGCACCTCGGGGTGCGGGTTGTCGTAGTAGGCCGGGATCTCGCGGAATCCCAGGGCCTCGTAGAGCGCGGCGGCGCGCCGCATCGCGGCGCCGACGGTATCGAGGCGCAAGACCCGGTAACCGGCGGACCCGGCCGCCGCGACGGCGGTCTCCGTCAGGGTCCGGCCGAGCCCGAGCCCGCGGAAGCCGGGCCTCACCCAGAGCCGCTTCAGCTCGCAGGCCCCCGCCTCGAGTGGCCGCATGCCGACCACACCGGCCACCTCGGCGCCGGCGCGGGCGAGCCAGAGACCGCCTCCCGGCGGGGCGTAGCGGCCGGGCAGGGTCGCGAGCTCCTCGTCGAAGTCCTGGAAGCAGAGGTCGAAGTCCAGCCAGTCGGCGTATTCGAGGAAGAGCGACCGGACCGTCTCCAGGTCCCGGGCGCCCTCGGCCGCCGCAATGACCGGCGCCCCGCCTTGCGCCGCCTTCACGGCGCCGCTCCCTGGTCTTCCGGGCGCCAGCCGCTGGCCGCCGCCTCGTCGGCCGAGTAGGCCGCCGCCGTGAAGACCGGCAGCGCCTCGCAGCGCCGGCAATGCGCCGCGACCCGCGGAAAGCGCTCCGGGTCGATCAGCTGGGGCTGCTTCTCATGGCCGAAGGTCGCGGCGACCGTGAGGGCCAGGTCCGCGCGGGTCAGGCGGTCGCCGACCAGCCAGGGCGGCCCGGCGCGCGCTTCGAGCCAGCCGAGGGCGCTCTCGATCTGCCGCTCCAGGCGGGCGATCCAGGCCGCGTCGCGGCTCTCGGGCTCCTTGCGGGAAAACTCTATGCCGCGCTCGTAGAACTTCTCGGCCAGGCCGATCGCGATCGCCTCAACCCGCAGCATCTCGGCGCGCAAGGCCGGGTCTTCCGGGGTCAGGCGCCGCGCCGCCGGCACGACGCCCTCCAGGTATTCGATGATTGCCCGGCTCTCGTAGAGCCGCGCGCCGTCCTCTAGAGCAGATCGTGATTGAATGGATTCGCCCGAGGCGATCCATTCAATCGCGTGAATCTGCTCTAACTCTAGGATGTAGAGCGGATTCACATGTTTGGTCGGAACCACGAACTGGTTCCGACCAAACATGATCCGCTCTAGGATCAGGCTCGGCACCTTGCCCAGCGGATTGACCGCGAGCATGGCCTCGAAATCGCGGAACACCGAGAGGACGTTGCGCTCGTAGGGCAGGCCGTAGTGGTTCAGCGCGACCGCCACGCGGCGCACGAAGGGGGAATCGAACTGGCCGACCAGGATCAGGGGCAAGGGGCCGCCTCCGGTCAGATCTGGATCGTGCCCTGCAGGTAGGGCGCGACCTCGCCCGCCACCAGGACGCGGGCGCCCCGGTCCTCGACCGCGAGCTCGCCGCCGCGCCGGGAAAGCTGGCGCGCGCTCATCCGCGGCTTGCCTAGGCGCCGGGCCCAGTAGGGCGTCAGCATGCAGTGGGTCGAGCCGGTCACCGGGTCCTCGGGGATACCGACGTGGGGCGCGAAGTAGCGCGAGACGAAGTCGCAGTCCGCGCCGGGCGCGGTGATCAGCAGGCCGTCGCCGGGCAGCGCCGCGACCTTGGCCAGGTCCGGGTCGGCGGCCCGCACCGCCGCCTCGTCGGCCAGCACGGCCATGGCCTTGTTCGCGCGCCAGAGCGACTCTGGCGCCGCGCCGAGCGCCTCGGCGACGGCGGGCTCGGGCGGGACCTCGTCGGCCGGCTGGGCCGGCAGGTCCAGGGTGAAGCGCGCGCCATCACGGGTCACCGTCAGGGCCCCGCTGCGCGTCTGGAAGACCATGCGCGCCGTGTCGGGGGCGAGCTGGGTGGCGATGACGTAGGCGCTCGCCAGGGTCGCGTGGCCGCAGAGGTCGACCTCGGCCAGCGGCGTGAACCAGCGCAGCTCGTAGTCGCGCTCGCGCCTGACGAAGAACGCGGTCTCGGACAGGTTGTTCTCGGCCGCGATCGCCTGCATGGTCGCCTCCGGCAGCCAGTCGTCGAGCGGGCAGACGGCGGCCGGGTTGCCGGCGAAGGCGCGGCTGGTGAAGGCGTCGACCTGGAAGATCGGCAGTTCCTGGGGCATCGCGGCCTCCTGGCAAAACGGTTCAGTGAGGGTCGGCGGCGCGCGAGGGAACCGGGCGGGTGGCGAAGAGCACGCCGCCCAGGATGAGCGCGGCGGCCAGCAGGGTAGGCAGCCGCAATTCCTCGCCCAGCACCAGGATCGCCAGGAACAGGCTCACCAGTGGCTGGAAGTACTGGGTCACGCCGACCCGGCCGATCCCGCCGCGTCCCAGCGCCCAGTACCAGGCGGCGTAGGCGAGGATCGACGAACCGGCCGCCAGGTAGATCAGGCAGGCCCAGACGGAAACATCGGCTTCGGGCAAACGGGCGTTGGACAGCAGGAAGGGCGCCACCGGCAGCAGGGCGAGCCCGCCGATCGCCAGGCCCCAGAAGGTCACTGACCAGGCGCCCGAGAAACGCGCCGCCCGGGCGCCGGCGACATAGCCGGCCGACGCGCCCGCCGCGCCGAGCAGAATGAGGAGGTCGCCGAGCGGGTCGGCGCCCGTCAGCGCGAGGTCGAACTGTCCGGAGACCAGGATCAGCGTGCCCACGCCCGCCACGGAAGCCCCGACGCACCAGCGCCGGCTCGGCAGGCGGCGCTCGACCGCGGCGGCCATCACGCCGGTCAGGACCGGCAGCACCGCCAGGATCAGCGCGCCGTGCGCGGTCGTGGTGCGCGCCTGTCCCAGGCTGAACAGGAGCGGGAAAAACACGAAGCCGCCCAGCGCCGCGATCACCAGCAGGCTGCGGCCCTCGCCCGTGGCCGGGAAACGCAGCCGGCACAGCAGGAGGATCGGCACGGCCAGAGCGCCGGCCAGCAGGGTCCGCAGCATGCCGACCGCCGCGGCGTCGATGCTGCCGACCGCCAGCTTGGTGACCAGGGGCGTCCCGCCCCACAGGGCCACGGTCAAGCCGGCGGCCGCGACGACCGCCGTCTCGAGACGTTCCGTCGAGGCTACCGGGACGGTCACGCTTGCCAGAAGGGTTTTGCGGCCTCGGCCAGGGCGGCCGTCCGGGTCACGCCGATATCGGCGAGCTCGTGCGGCTCGAGGCGGGCGAGGACACGCCGCTGCTGCGCCCGCTCGGCCCAGAGCAGCACGAGCGACACGACCCACGGCAGGCGGCGGCTGCGGCCGGGCAGGTTCCGCCGCGCGTCGGGGCGCAGGATCGGAAAGGCCAATTGGGGCTTGGCTGGCGCGATTGTACTCATTTCGACCTCGAAAAACGGGTTGTCACTGAATTATTGTCTCCCTATTCGCTATATGTCATAGTGACATTCTTGGTCAATTGATACATTGTCACCGTGACAAGTTGGCAACCCACTCTCGAAGGCCGAAGCGGCCCGCGCTATCAGGCCATCGCCCAGGCACTGGCCGATGACATCGCGACCGGCCGCCTGGCGGTCGGCGACCGCCTGCCGACCCACCGCGACCTCGCCTGGCGGCTCGGCGTCACGGTCGGCACCGTGACCCGCGCCTACGCCGAGGCCGAACGGCGCGGCCTGATCGCCGGCGAGGTCGGGCGGGGGACCTTCGTCCAGGCGCCCCGCAAGGAGCCGCCGGCGCCCGCGACTCGGCCGCCCCGCGACGGCAGCCTTATCGATCTATCCTACAACTTCCCGCCAGACAACCTCAACGAGCGCGCTCTGGCCGAGGTGCTCGTCGAGATCTGCCGCGGCGAGTCGCTCGCGCCCTACATGCGCTACGAGATGGGCCTCGGCCAGCCGCGGCAGCGCGCCGCGGGCGCGCGCTGGATGGCGCACACGGGTCTCGCCGCCGATCCCTCGGAGGTCGTGCTGACGGCCGGCGGGCAGCACGGAGTCCTGCTCGCCGTACGGGCCCTGGCGCGCCCCGGCGAGGTCATCCTGACCGGGGAGCTCAGCTATTACGGCATCAAGTCGATCGCCGCCATGCTCGACATCCGGCTGCACGGCCTCGCCATGGACGAGGAAGGGCTGCGGCCCGATGCCCTGGCCCAGGCCTGCCGGGCGACCAAGGCGCGCGCGCTCTATTGCATCCCGACCCTGCAGAACCCGACGGCGGCGGTGATGTCCGAAGGCCGGCGCCGCGAGATTGCCGCGATCTGCGCCGAGCACGCGCTGCCGGTGATCGAGGACGACGTCTACGGCTTCCTGGTCGACCGCGCGCCGCCGCCCCTGTCGACCCTGCTGCCGGACAGCGCGATCTACGTCACCGGGCTCTCGAAGTCGGTCTCGCCGGGCCTCCGGGTCGGCTTTCTGCGCGCGCCCGGCACCCTGCTCGACCGGCTGCGCCAGGGGCTGCGCGCCAGCACCCTGATGGCGCCGCCGCTCATGGCCGAGGCCGCCACCCGCCTGATCGAGAGCGGCGCGGCCTGGCGCATGGCGCTGTGGCAGCGGGACGAGGCCGAGGCGCGCCAGGCGATCGCCCGGCGCTGCCTGCCGGCGGGAACCTGGCGCAGCCATCCCCAGGCCTTCCACGGCTGGCTCGAGTTGCCCGAGCCCTGGCGCCGCGAGGTCTTCTGCGACCAGGCGCGGGCCCGGGGCGTGGGCGTGGCCAGCGCCGAGCTCTTCGCGGTCGGCCGGCAGCCCCTGCCCCATGCCGTGCGCCTCTGCCTGCAGGCGGCGCGCGACCGGGCCGAGCTAGAGACCGCGCTGGACCGGCTCGCGGCGGTTCTCGCCGGCCAGCCGGAGACGCTCCTGCCGGTGGTTTAGCAGGCCGAGAGAGAAATTCTGATCATAGCGATCAGATCTCGTTTGCATGTTCGGGGCCAAGGCCGTGCCCGTGGCAGAGGGCCTAAACTTCTCACCACAGAGACACAGAGAGCACAGAGAACCAACCAAGCAGTTGGTTGCGCGCGAAGCGCGCCAGAATCTTGTGGGTTTTTCCTCTGTGATCTCTGTGTCTCTGTGGTGAATCCTTTTTGGTGTTTTTGCCGCGGCACCATCCCGCAGCAGGGCGTGCCCGCTACCGTCAGCGATGCGACCGGTCCATGATGTCAGCCATCTATCCCTTTGCTCCCGCGAGGAGTTTAGACGCAGGCGTTTACCAGTAGAGGATCAGGTCCCCGTCCTCGACCTCGAAGCGGTCGACGCGGCCCAGGAAGCTCATGCCGAGCAGCGACATGCCCATGTCGGACTTGGCGACCGCGGCGCGCACGTCGTCGATCTCCAGCTGCTCGATCGCCACGTCCTCCAGGGTGACCGGCGCGAAGAACGCGACCCCGTTGGCCGTCTGGGCGCGCATGGAATAGTCGAGCTGGGCCGGCCGCAGCCCGATCCGCTCGGCGTCCTCGTAGGTCAGCGCGATCATGCTGGCGCCGGTGTCGACCAGGAAGTCGACGGGCACGCCTTCGACCTCGGCGGTGACGTAGTAGTGGCCGTCGCGGCGGCGCTTTAGCACCAGCTGGTTGATCAGTGAGGACTGATCCGGCTTGACCGAGGCGACGCGCGCCTGGCCGCGCGGCTCCTGCACTCCTTCGCGCCCGCCGCTGCCCGGCTTGAACGCCAGGACCAGGACGACCGCGACGAAGGTCACCAATACGAGATTGCGCGCGAGGTTGAACATTAGGACCATCCCCCGGAGAGCGGCCGGCCTCTTTTCGGCCGGCTCGTTAACCCTGTCTCGCCGCCCGCCCGCGAAGGGCCGGCGACAACCGAGTGATTGTGCCCGATAAACCTCTAAGGCTTCGCTAAGCGGCCCCGCATCCAGGCGTTGCAGGCTGTCTCCAAGGCGGCTATTTTTCCGCCGCGTCAAGGGCGGCGGGGGCCGATTCCCCGCGGGCCGGCAAGGGTGGGGCGTGGCCAAGTGGTCTAAGGCACCGGTTTTTGGTACCGGCATTCGTAGGTTCGAATCCTACCGCCCCAGCCAGTTCTCACGCTATTTTCAGAGTTGGCTTCTCCGGACCTGGCCGGACGGCGGCCCTGGCGCGCCTGGACGTTCGCGTACCCCGTCTCATTCCTCGAAGCGGGCCTTCAGCCGCGCCAGGTCGGCTTCCGTCCAGCCGTCGGGTTCCGTTACGGCGATCCAGGCATCGATGTAGTGCGCCGCGGCGAAGAGGTGGCCCCGCCCGTGGCCGATTGCGGAGGCGCCGATCATGTCGAAGGCGACCTGAAAGCCGGTGACGATGGGAAACCACTGGAAATCCGGCGAAACGTCGGGCCCGCGCTCACCGGTCAGCCAACTGGGCTCGCGATAGAACAGGTCGGTGGAGAAGAAGGTGATTGGATCGCTGGCATACTGCAGATAGACCAGGCGCACGGGGCCCCAGCGCGCGCCCGGAATATCGAGCGCGTTCTCCTGGTTCGTAAAGCGGACCAGGGACCCGTCGCCATAGCGCGGCAGCCAGTAGGGGCTGTCCGGATTGCGGCCTCGGGTGAACGCGGCCCAATCCGGATTGGTGAAGGGAGGTCCGCTCCAGACCGCGCCGTGGATCAGGTCCGCGAGCACCATGTAGAGGTTCATGGATTGCTCCGAGCCCGATGACCCGAGGCTGAGGCCTTGCAGATAGAGGCGCGGCCGGTCGTCACGGGGCAGGCCCGTCCAATGCCGGTAGACGGCGTCGAACAGCGCCCGTGCCGAGGCCTTGGAATAGCCGGGCTCGAGGAACAGCGAGACGTAGCTCATCAGATAGGAGTATTGCTGGGCGACGATCGCGGTATCGCCGCGGTGCAGGTACTCCAGCGTGTCGACGGCAGCGTTATCGACCCAGCCCGTGCCGGTCGGCGTGGCGACCACGAGCACGGCGCGGTCGAAGGCGCCGACGCGTTTCATCTCCTCGAGCGCCAGTGCCGCCCTTTCCTCCGGCGTCTCGGCGGCGCCGAGGCCCACATAGACGCGGAGGGGCCGCTTGGCCGGCGCCCCCGTGACGTCTTCGATGGCCTCGCGGCTGGGGCCGGAAGAAACGAAGTTCCGGCCCTGCCGGCCGAGATTCTTCCACGACACGAGCGACTTCGCGCTGCCGGTCGCCAGGTCCTCGGAGGGCGGCGCGATCTCGTCGTCGATCAACTGGTCCAGGGCGAGAAACATCGCGTCGAGAGATTCCACCGTGAAGCGGCCAATCGTTCCCGATACGAGCTGGGTCAAGAGGTAGGCCGCGAGCAGGACCCCGAGGAACAACGACACGCGACGCGGCATGATCCGGTCCAGCAGGCGCGAGATGCCTCCCGCCGTCCAGGCAAAGAGCCGTCCGATCTCCCTGAGCAGGAGCGCAAGGGGTACCGCCGTCAGGAGCACGACGGGCGCGTAGATCGCTTCCAGGGGCTCCAGACCCAGGAACTTGCGGAGCGAGTCCTGCCAGGCCGCGCCGTGCCACAAGAGAAAGCCGACGAAGAGGATCGTCGCGGCCGACAAGACGATGCGCGCGGCCCTGACCCACTTCCCGGCCGGGAGAGGAAACTCGAGAAAGGTCCACAGCCAGACGAGCGCCAGTCCGAGCCAGTAGCCGATCGCTGCGACGACCCCCGACAAGATGCCCTGGGTGAGCGCGTCCCGGGGGATCAAGGACGGCGCCAGGGACAAGGCGAAGAGCACCCCAGCGCCGATCAGTCCCGGCAGAGAGAAACCGGCGCCGTACGCCAGGAACCGGCGGCGGGACCACCTCAGAACCGACACGGCGCCGCGAGGCTCCACCGCCTACATCTGATCGAGCTCGGTGACGAACTTGGTGCGCTGGAAGGCGTCGAGGCCCTCTATACCGCCCTCGGAGCCGTAGCCGCTGGCGTTGACGCCGCCGAAGGGCGTCTCCGGGGTCGAGACCATGACACTGTTGACCGCCAGCAGCCCCGCGTTGATTTCGGCGGCGAGCGCCTTGGACTTGGCCGGATCGCCGGTGAAGGCGTAGGAGGCGAGGCCAAACTCGAGCTTGTTGGCCCGCTCCAGGACCTCGTCGAAGTCGCCGAAGGAGGTCATGGGGGCGACCGGGCCGAAGGGCTCCTCGTTCATGATCATGGCGTCTTCCGGCACGTTGCGCAGGACGGTCGGCGCGAAGAAGTAGCCCTGGTTGCCGATCCGCTCGCCGCCGGTCATCAGCTCGGCGCCGTGGTCGACGGCGTCCTTGATGAAGGTGTCCATGACGTCGAGCCGGCGCTTGTCGACCAGGGGACCCATCTCCACGCCCGCTTCCAGGCCGTTGCCGACTTTGAGCCCGCCCGCCTTCTCGGCGAAGCTCGCGGTGAAGCGGTCGTAGACCTTGTCCTGGACGTAGAAGCGCGTCGGTGAGATGCAAACCTGCCCGGCGTTGCGGAACTTGTGGCCGACGGTCATGGCGACTGCCTTGTCGACATCGGCGTCGTCGAACACGATCACCGGGGCGTGGCCGCCCAGCTCCATGGTGCAGCGCTTCAGCGTGTCGGCCGCCAGCTTCTGCAGGTGGATGCCGACGGGAACGCTGCCGGTGAAGGAGAGCTTGCGGATCTCCGGGCGCGCCATGATATGGCGCGAGACCTCGTAGGGCACGCCGAAGACCACGTTGACCGTCCCCGGCGGCACCCAGGCCTCGTCGAAGCAGGGGGCTATCGAGATGCAGGTG
>JAAUXU010058992.1_pt1 | contig 10293 bp, 7 predicted proteins | sample 7278151 | NCBI WGS metagenome assembly JAAUXU01 (sample SAMN14350113, study PRJNA611818) | marine sediment metagenome | isolation source: surface marine sediment (1.8m) | place: French Polynesia: Moorea | collected 2018-08 | reverse complement strand
GACGACGACGACGAAGGCGAGTTCGACCGTCTGGGCATCGAAAAAGTCGTCAAGAAAGAGGCCGCCGAAGCCGCCGCCGAAACCAAAACGGTCGAGGCCGCAGAGGGTGTCGAGGTCCAGCGGGACACTTCCATGGAGTCTTTCGGAGACGAGACCACTCGCTCCGAGGGCATCGACGAGATGCTCCTGGTGGTGGGAACGGTCCCGCCGGAGAGGATGGGGGAACTGGCCAGGGAAGATCTGGAGGGCCAGAAGATCGTGGCGGACAGCAAGCTGGGCGTGTTGGACGAGGCCGCCGAGGAAGAGGCCGAGAAAGAGGAGCTGCCCACGCTGACGGCGCTTGCCTCCATGATGGCCAAGAAAGAGCCCATCGATGCCGTGGAGATACTCGACGAGAAGGAGAGAGAGGTGAGGGAGGCTGTCCAAGAGGAGACCGCTGTGGTGCAACAGGTGGAGATCGTGGAGCTGGAGGCTGCCGTGGAGGAGAGGGAGGAGGAGGCGCTGGTCATCCTCTCCTCGGAGGGCAAGGACATGGGGGAGAAGGAGGAGGAGGTGGAGAGCGGACTAGAGATCATCTCCGGGGGAGGAGGCGCCAGGGGGGGAGCGGCCAGCGGAGGGGGAGAAGACCCTGCCACCACCCTAGAGCTGGAGACTGACCCGCTTGCCTCGGACAGGACGGACTCGCTCCTCAACACCGGAGGCTCGCTGCACGAGTCCTTCGCCTCGGACCGCACGCTGAGCGACGGCGGGGAGGCCGCCGAGGACGAGGACGTGACGGTCAAGGTCGAGGAGGAGCGGGAGGACGAGTACGCGGTCGACGGAACGAAGGTAGAAAAGGTGGCAGAGGAAGCCGAGGCTGAGGCTGCTGTTTCAGAGGAGATCCACAAAGAGGAGGAAGCAGCTCTTGAAAAGAAAGGACAGGTCGAGGAGGAGGAAGACGAGTCTTCCCCGGCCACGGTGGAAGAAAAGGTGGAAGAAGACGTGGCCGCCTTCGTCGAAGAGGCCGTTGAGAAGGTTGTTGACGTGAAGGAGCAGGAGCACAAGAAAACTGAAGAGCAAAAAGAAACAGATGAGAAGACCGACGAAGTCCAAGAATCGACTGCGGCCTCGGAGGCGACAGACGATGTCACCACCGCCCAGGAGGACAGCAGCAAGCTGACGAAGCTGCATCAGCAGAAGTCTGAGGAGTCTGGCGCCGCCGATTCCAAGGTGACTGTGGAGATCGCCCCCTTGCTGTCCTGGACCGAGCACATTGCGACTGCAGCCTCCGTCCCGGAGAAGAAAGCCTCCGAGGAAAAGACGGAGGAGGGGGAAGAGAAGTCATACCATTGGCTGGCCACCGCCGCCGACTCCAGCAGCAGCCCGTCCTCCGAGGACTCCAAGGCCGCCGCGAAGTTTAGGACAGAGGTAGCCAGCAGCAGCGGCACCGGCAGCTGCTCCGCTTCCTCCGCCGCCACCTCCGGCAGCGAGCGCTCCGGCACGCAGAGCTCCATCGAGTCCCACTCCTCGCACCGGTCCTCCGCGGCGGCCAGTGCCGTCTCCACCGCCTCCTCCTCCGAGGCAAGGACGGGCGCCACCACCGCCAGCTCCGCCTCCTCCGAGCGCCAGCCCACCACGGCCACCACCGACGACGACGCGGCCAGCGAGAAGAAGTCCAGCGACGCCGCCTCCTTCTCGGTGGAGAGCGGCGGGGAGGAGGACATTGAAGAAGAAGTGGAGGAGGAACAAGTTAGCAGCAGGGACTCTCCCGTGGCAGCGGCGATAGAGAGCGACGACAGCAGGAGCAGCTCGCAGCAGCAGCAGCAGCACCGCAAGCTGAGGTCCCCCACCTCGCTGCTGAGGGACTCAGCCTCGGCCTCTTCGGCCTCCTCCCCCGCCTCTCCGCGGAGGAGAGGCGACGGCATGGAGGAAGGAGGCCGCAACGGGGCGTCGCCGTCCTCGGCCTCGTCCGCCGCGAGGTCGTCCATGGTGACCTCAGAGCAGTTCTCCACCGAGTCGGACATCTCGAGGTCGCTCGAAATCGTCTACCACGAACCGGAGGAGGACGCAAGGAGGAAGCTCTCGCAGAGGTACTCGTCCTCTTCCTCCTCGTCGTCGGAGTCGTCCTCTTCGGAGACCTCTCTCCCTTCCAAGCTGGAGAAGAGGAAGACCTCAGTGACTCAGCTGAAGGCCGCCAAGACTGCGGCCGCCGCCGCCGCCGCTCCGTCGGCCACCAGTTCCGGCGAGGAGTCCTCCCAGCAGCAGTACGAGATATCCCACGAGAGGAAGTCTCAGGAGGAGACGGAAGGGGGAAGCGGCGGGGAGAGATCTTCCCCGTCGTCCCCGTCCGCCCTCAGCGGGAAGAAGACCCCCTCGCCCACCAAGATCAAGCAGCAGCCCGCCGCCGCGGCCGCCGCGGCCGCGTGCGCGCGGCAGGAGGGCCAGGTGACCGCGGAGGTCATCTCGCCAGTGTTGGAGGTGGAGGCGCAGACCCCAGAGCACCACCACCAGCAGAAGAGGCAGAAGCACGATGATGACAAAGAAGAAGAGGCTGGGGCGGAGGTGGAGGGTGGTGGAGGTGAGTCTTCGGTCGCCGATTTGAGGCGATCGAGACAGGTGCAAAAGAGGTGCATGATCTCTTCGATTCACTGGTAGAGAACCGTCTCATTTCAGCTTTCTCTCACCCTCCGTTTCTTCCATCATATGTTGCTCTTGGTATCTTGAGTTGGTTTGGTGTATTGTTTTGATTACGTACATACATATTAATTTTGTTCAGTTACACGCGGGAAAGGATATAACTCTGTCCTGGCCACGAGATCTCACCTTGGACCTATATTTTTAAAACAAATGCAGTTTCCAAAATTATTGCGGCATAATTCGCTAAAATAGTATCGAAAGGGCAAGCAAGGATCACAGTGAAAGAAATAGAACAAGTGCAGCAGCGACAACATGAGCAAGATGGCCGCTGCTAGGATGAAAGAGTGCGAGGAGGAAGAGGAGGACGCCTGCCTGACGGAGTCCGAGGATGACCTAAGCGTTAGGGAGGTCCTGGCCAAGACAAACTCCAAGAAAGGAGGGAAGAAGAAGAAGAGGACCGAAGAAGAGGACGAGAGCGAAGAGGAAGAGGAGTGCTTGGAGAACGGCAACAGCACCGACGACTCGGAGCTGGAGGACTTTGTCCCGGAGACGAGGTCGCCGCGGTACTCCATCATCGACATGACGGCCTACACCGAGAGGAGCAAGGTCAGCGTCAGGAGCGCCAAGGATCACGGTGCCAAGAAGCCCGCTCCCTCTTCGTCCAAGGCTGACGAGGAGAGCTCCGATGAAGAGGAGGAGGAGGGAGACTCGGAGGCCACCCAGAGCGACGACTTCAAGGTGGACTACCCCGGCTACAGGGAGATCCTGCGGGAGCAGCTGACCTCGAGAGATAGGGAGGACACGGCGCTGAGGTCCTACGAGGCCACGGTCAGCTCCAACTCCAAGGGCGGGGGAGCGGGATGCTCGGACAGGTCCTACCCGTTCTTAGACGAGGACACGGACGAGGAGCAGGAGGAAGAGGTGCAGCAGCAGCCCAAGCAACAGCAGCAGCAGCCGAAGGTGTCGTTTGCTCCTGAGGAGGTGGAGGACGAAGGCGAGCTGACCGACGAGGGCAGCCTGGACAAGAGCAGCCTGGACGGAGAGGACGACGACACCCGCGCCTCAGATCTGGAGGTCACCATGAAGGACTACTACCAGATCAGGAAGCAGACGCAGCCTAGGAGCGAGAACGACATGACGGAATACCTGCTGCAGCTCAACCAGGTATTTTTTTCGTATAGGAAGTTAGAGGATAAGCAAAAAATTTTATTACGGGTAAATAGGTGGAGAGCCTGGTGAGGCACAAGAGCTTCGACGTGGAGGACGGCGGCGGGGACACCGAGGACGAGGAGGTGCAGTTGAAGGCCGACGAGGACAACGGCGGCGGCAGGAGGTCGGACAAGGCCACGTCGACGGCCTTCGACTCCGACTCGGACTCCGGAGACGAGGGCGGGATTTTCCTCTCCCTGCCCGGGATGGATTCCGACGAGCGCCGCCTGTCCACCTTCGAGGACATCCCCTGCGAGGACGGAGACTTCATGTCCATGGCCGAGTTCCTGGAGGCCTTCAGGAACGACTTTGACCTCTCGAGGCTGTCCGAGGCCACCACGCAGACGCAGAGCACCAGGGTGAGGCACCGGGCCTCGCTGACGGCGGCCTCGGCCTCGACCTCGGCCTCGGCCGCCGCGGAGGAGTCGGAATCTGAGACGTACCCTTCAGTGTCCTCCGCAGCCGCCGACCCCGGCTCAGCCACATTGGATGATCACGTGACCGACTACTCCGTGGCGTCCTCGCAGCTGGACGACTTCTACCTGGAGATGTCCCGCCACCCGGGGATCGCGCCCGTCATCAGGATGATAGAGATGGACGGGGTCTCCGGCACGGTCGGGGTGCTCTGCCCGGACGCGGGGGCGGCGGCCACGCTGGTACAACTATTTACATTACATTTCATGTCAGGGGATTTGCGGTCCTTAAAAGTTATGGTGTATTTAGGAGGACAGCGTCTTCGGGATTAAGTTCCTGGAGGGCGGGGGCGGCGACGACGACACCGAGGAGATATCCACTGTCTCCAACCTGGCGGCCGACGACGGCGTCGGCGCCGGCGCCGCCGACTCCCCCGCCACAGAGGACGAGTCCGTGTCGGACCTGGAGCAGGATGGCGCGGCGGCGTTCAAGCATAACCCGCACCCGCCGAAGCAGAAGCTCCAGCAGCACCACCGGAGGGGCCCGTCCAAGGCGGCAAACATGGGCATGTCCAAGATTGCGGAGAAAGATGAGGCAGCCCCTGTTGTAGAGGCTTCAGGATCTAGAGCTAAGCAACAGCGTCCTACGCAGCTGCATCAACAACAACAGCAGCAGCAACAGGCCAAGAAGAAGCCAGCTTCCAAGAAGATTGAGCCACCTTTGGTGAAAGTTGAGGAGCCCACGCCTGAGGAGGAGGAGGAGGCCGCGGAGGCCGCCGCCGCCGCAACCGCTCCCCAGAAGACCGCTAGGAAGAAGCGGAGGAGGAGGAGCGGGAGGAAGAGCGGCGGCGAGCAGCAGAAGCAGAGCAACAAGGATTAGGCAAAGTTGGACTGTTGTACTTGAGTGGAAAAATTGTAGCCAATTTCGGTGCACAAAATTGTGAAGAAATACATTTAGCTCACCAAGTCACCATATCTGTTTTCCAGCAGTATTGTATCGAGGTGCTGAATACGTATACCGTACCTACTCACACGATGAAGTATTGTGCCGTCTCTCACCCAATCAAATTAGCTTTTCGTTGGCAGTACGGTACTTTAAGAAACAAACATCCTCACGTTCTCTTCTTGGACGGTATTATTATTAACAGATAGACTGTTCAAAGTTACATACGATATGAGCGGCGGGAACGCGCCGACATGCTTTTTCAAGTCTTTAATTTGTCCGCGGTTGCCAAAGGACTTACCGTTGCCTTGCACGCAAGAATATTCCGATGACCCCACCTGTTTTTTACTTGCCCCGCACAGTACGATGCCGCACAATAGCATTTCCTTTTTTTATACAGTACTATGCCCTTTTTGAATACTTCTCTTTAACGCGTTTGTCTTGTTCCTCTCTTTCCTCAGGTGAATCTCAAGAGACCTCCGGGCAGGTTGAAGGAAGGGATGGAGCCGGTGAGTCGTCGGCATGACTTTTACACATGCATATCATTGTCTTCATATATCTGCCTAATTTCTTCCGAACAAAAAGCTATAGTCACCATGTGAAGTCGACCACTTTTTATACCACCATACTATACTATTGTACACAATCACAAAAATTCTCATCCTTTCCGTCTTTCTCTCGGCAGAGAGACAGTACAGTACTGCGTATATTTCTCTCTCTTGGAAACTGTTCAGAATGCACATAGTTTTTGTTTTTGTTTTTTAATTTTTCTTCTCTCTTATAATTTTGCACTGCATCTTTCTGCATTATTCAATTAATCCACGGGGTTACCGTAATGTTTCATTGACGAAAAATTTGCTTAAATGATATAATGATATCGACTAATTGCGTTTGCCACACGCAACTGATAAAGTGACGCTTGCTTGTGCTTTTACCGCACTCGTGCGCTTCAAAAAAAACCCTACTAAACTCTGAAGAAAATGCCGCTTCTTCGCCCTCCTCCTCTTCCCCTTCTTCGTCGCAAGACGAGGACGACGGGACGGAAGTAGTGGAGGTTCTCGAGGGAAGACTGCAGGTATAGGATTCGCCGACTTCTCCTTCGCAGCAGAACGAAATTAGAAACTTGGCGAATCCCGTGCACTTGCGTTTTCCAGTTTGCCCCGGCTCGTCGCGACCCGGGCCTGCATGAAGTGAGGCTTTGCCAGACCGTCAGGAAGGTCAGGAGGACCGACGTGTGATGAGAAAGGAGAAAAAAAGGACAACATTTACTTTTTTTTGAGTGATGATGATTAACAGTGAATCAAACCCCCGTCTTGAGGAGTGGACCAGAAGAGACGCCATGCCGAGCTTTCTAACAAAACCTTCCGAGCGGAGTTTGCACTTCTGACCTAATAGTCCAGAAGTATCCTAGTCCAGGTTTTTGCTTCTTCAACCAAAACGCTTAGAACCACCGAACTCCAGTTCGAGAAGACCATGATGCCCAACACACTACTACTGTACTGTAAATATCCACAAAAAGAACACATCTTCCAACAGCAAAGTCTTCCTCTTGCCTGACCTCCTGCTCCTGTTTCTTTCCCCGCCAAAGAAGAGGAGGAGGATGAAGGCAGCCAGTCCCTGCCCGCCCTCCGCGCCTCCTTCGAGGACTCCCTGCGCAAGTTCCAGTCCCTGCGGCGCGACCAGTCCCTCTCTTCCTCCGACGAGGGCGACTTTGAGGACGAGGCCGGGGACATCCTGCAGGCGCTGGACGACCTGGCGCTGGCGCTCAGGGCCAGGGGCGCAGAGGGGGAGGCGCTCTTCCTGCAGCACGACCTGCAGAACCTCTCGTTCGACATCTCGGCGGCGCTGGCGGAGGTCAGGCTGTCCGCGAGGAGGGAGCCGGTGGCGGTGGAGGAGGTGGAGGGGCCGTTCGGCGGAGGCGCGCTGCTGGCCCCGTCGCCCATCGTGCAGTTCCCCCTGACGCCCAGCGGAGACCCGGCCGCGGGGCCGGCAGACCCAATGGAGCAGTGGAGGGTCGCCGCCGGACAGGGAGAAAGGCTGCACATTGCCGAGGTGAGGGAGAGCGAGGAGGCGGACGATCTGATAAAGTTTGGGGGGGAGGAGGAGGAGGAGGACAGCACCATCCACTCCTTCGCCGACTGCGCCGCCAGCAACATTGACGGCGGGGAAGACGATTCCACCGAGGGAAAGAGAGATAGTGACAGTTTTGTGATAGTGGGACATCAGCATCAGGGGCAGGACAGTCCGGACGACGACAGCTTCGTCGTAGTGGCTGACGCGGACAGGGAGCCCAGGCTCTTCGTGACGGAGCGGGAGGAGTCGCCCCGGCCGCCGCACGTGATAGACATTGAGAACCTCCGCGCCGACCCCTCACTCGGGGTCAGGCCGGTGTCCCCACCCCTCGCTCCCCAGGGGGGAGGAGAGCCCCGCCGCCTGCCCTTCTCCAGCTACGAGGCCCTGTACGACTCTGCCCAGGTGGAGAAGGTGGCCGCCGCTCCTTCCCAGGCGCCCTCGGAGCTCGGGGGAGGCGCGGCCAGGCACAAGGGCACGTTCGACGACGGGAGGAGCAGCTACGAGGACATCTACAAAGGCGGACCGCAGGGAGCAGACGCTGAGCTTCAGCTGATGCAGCTGCAACTACAGCAACAGCAGCAACAGCCCCAAAGCAGGAGCGTCCTCCCCGAGGTCCGTTGGTCGGCGCCGGTGGAGGCCTTCGTTGGTCAAATGCCAGAGGAGGGAGAGGAACGAAACAAGGATGAAAAGAGTGGCGAAACAGCCGAGGATCAAATTCACCAAGGAGGAGGTCAGCCGAGATGTGTGCCACACAGGAGTGAGCGTGCGGTGGAAGTGACACAAAAGTGTAAAAGTCCAGGCTTTTCCCCATGCTGATCTAATAAACTAAGAGATTTAATCATCAAATAGACCACTAAGAAGTGCAGTTTCCTTTTCAAGCTTTATTTTTTTCCAACTCATTTTTGTAACTTAAATATCTGGTCTACACTAAGTTTGCACTATTTCCTAACTTTTTTGTTTTTTCCTCTTTCTCCTTCCCCCACCCCTTCTCCTTGAAGGAGGGGCACCTCAGCCAGAGGGACCTGAAGGGACCGAGTCCAGATCCAGATCCAGATCCCCCTCCCCGTCCAAATCCAAATCCTCCTCCTCCTCCCAGTCTTCCTTCGAGCACGTGGAAGCGGAGGACGACGTCGAGGCCACCCTGGACGAAGAGATGGTGGTCAGGGAGGACGTCGCTCAGGAGCAGCAGGATACGATGGTCTCGATCACGGAGGAGGAGGAGGAGGAGGAAGTCCCCGCATCCCAGCAGCTTCGCGTGCAGGTGGCCTCGGCCATCCCCAGCCACGTCCCGTCCTCCGTGTCCATGCAGGTCAACGTGCCTTCGGACGACGAGTTCGAGGAGAGGGACAGGTCGGTCGCCTCCAGCGGGACACACTTCGACACTGGCGGCGCACCAGAGGAGGAGCAGAAGGAGGAGGGAAGCAGCAGCAGCGAGGGGGAAGGGGGCGAGTTTGACCGGCTCGGCATCGAGAAGGTCGTCAGGAAAGAGTCCGCTTCCCAGTCCCAGTCCGGCGCCGGCATCGAGTCCGAAGTGGCCAAAGAGGAGGAAGGAGATTCACGTGCTCAGAAGGAGGACTCTCCCTCCAAGTCTCCCAAGTCCCGCTCCCGATCCTCCTCTTCCTCTTCTTCCTCCTCCTCCTCCTCCTCATCCAGAAGTAGCTTGTCACCGGCAGAACCCAAAGAGTCCCAGGAGGAATCTTGTAGGCGACCAGGTACACACGCATACCGTACGATCCCCTCCTCCTGCTCCTTTTGCATAACCGTGTTTGGACCACCGGTTTTTCACTTCCCTTGCCCCAAAGTATCCTTCCCGGAACTAGGAGCATAATAGCTTCTTCTCCAGCTAACTTAACAGCCATGCTAAGGATGCCGCATTCTTTTGGCACTTGGTTACATTTCCTCCTCCTGCTCCCCTTGATATTCTCCCTGCGGCTGCGAGGAGAAAGGAAATATTGTCTCGGTTCTCTCTGGGTTCTTTTTCCTTCTGACCTACTGTATTTCTTATTGTCTCACCAGTCACCATGCATGTGCATGACACACGCTCAAAAAAAGTCACACATCCTATACTATACTTAACCTCGGTTCGAAGTCACCGCTGTACTGGTATACAGTATATCCAAGTCAAATCATTAAGAGGGGTGTCCCATAAGGGGAAAATGGAAAAGTCAAAGGGGAGGGTGGGTCTCCCTTCCCTTCTCCGTGCGCGCTTTGTGTGTCTCTCTCGTACGTTTTATCGCAAATACCGTACTTACGTACTGTACCAAAGTTTCCCCTCATCTTTCAATACTAACCGCCTTCTTCTTCCTGTGCCTTCTTCCTCCCTCCCCCCCACTCATTGACGCAAACTGCCCTCCCCCGTCCGATCTTTTGCCACGCTTGCTGACTGCAAAAGACTCTGGAGCCGCCCCCCAGGCAAATGCGGTCGCGGCGGCGGCGGCGGCGGCGGAACAGTCCTTTACCCCCCAGGCCCATGATGAAGATCACTCAGACTTGCCCCTGCCCCGGACCCTCTGCCAGAGCGGGGCCCCCTCATCGCAGCAACAGCGGCAAGAGCAGGAAGATGTCGAATCAAGTCCGGAGAAGATTGACAATGGCGAGGAAGAGCCCGAAGCCAAGACCTACGAGGAGAAGAAGCAGTTCTGGGAGCGCGTCTCCTCCACCGAGGCCAGCCCTGCCACCGAGCAGGAGAAGCCGCTGCAGCAGCAGCAGCAGCACGATGGTCTGGTGCTGCAGTCGGCCCTGCCCCGCGAGCTGTCGGAGGAGGAGGTGCTGCAGCAGATCTCCCCCGAGCGCAAGCAGAGCAGCGGCAACGAGGGGCAAAAGTTCGAGGCCGCTTCCCTGGTGGACGAGGGCCTCGACCTGGACCTGATGGAGAGCAAGGATATCCCGACGGACCGCAGCGACGCCCCCGCCGTCGACAGGGAGCGACTGGTCACCATGCACATCCGCGAGGGGATCGTCGGCGCGGAGCTGGAGGAGAGCCACCGCGAGGAGACGGTCATGACCAGCGAGAGCCTGCTGCGGGAGGCCACCGCCAGG
>JAAUXU010040360.1_pt1 | contig 10293 bp, 9 predicted proteins | sample 7278151 | NCBI WGS metagenome assembly JAAUXU01 (sample SAMN14350113, study PRJNA611818) | marine sediment metagenome | isolation source: surface marine sediment (1.8m) | place: French Polynesia: Moorea | collected 2018-08 | reverse complement strand
TAAAGGCCATGGAGGCCATGATGGAGTTCATTAACTGGACAGAAAACCAGGTTCCAATTGTCATTAGTTATTTCTAGCATAAAATTGTCTTCATAACATGTCCTACTTCACCAGGTACATGGACAAGTGTTCTAGGTTGCACTCTTTTCCGGTCACACGGTACTGTATGTACAGCGGTTTCAATTCAAAAGATATTTCCACAAAAGACCGTACATGCACTGCAAAATTCGTGCAACTATCTCCCGCTTGTGCGGCGAAAATAAATCGAAAATGATATTTTCATGATCGATTTTTGCTATGTACCGGTATGTTATGTTGAAGGGGGGAAAATGAGTTGTGGGATATAGTAAGCATGTGGCTGTGAGTCCTGATTGGGGGGGAACTTTTTTGAACGCTTTCACGTTTGGACAACCAGATATGGACTACGGCCAATGTTTGTGTAGCCCCTATGATGCAAATGGGCAAGTGGTTTTTTTTCTTTTTTTCCCAGCCCAAATACGAGGAGGATTGAGTGCTAAGTACAGATTTTTGTAAGAAATTGCAAAGGAGCTACTTAATTGTGTAGGATATTGAAAGGAAACAATTAGCTGCCACAAAAACCTCGGGAATATTTTTTGGGCGACCACTAATCCCAAAGAGGGCAATTTGCATGTGATATTGAAGGGAAATTGGGTAGCAGCAATAAAAAGAGTGGGAAACTTTTTTGGGTTGGGGAAAATGAGAGGAAAGTTTATGAAACACAAACCCGCCATGGGTACCCGGGTTATGTGTGGGCAAAGAAGGGTGCAGCTGATCATGACGACGACAATGTTTTTTGTTTCATCTGGTCTGTCGTCTTGAAGTCTAAGGTGTCTCTAGTCCAACAGCCGGTGGTATGGCAGTGAGTAGGCAAAGTTGTTGAAGCCCCACCTCATGAGGGTCACCTTCATGCCCTCCTGCACCTCCCAAACGTCTGCGGCGGCGGCGGCCAGCGGGTTGAATCGGTACACCTTCTGGTCCTTGAGCACAGCGAAGAGCTCCCCTCCCGCCGGGTGGAAGGCGGCGGCGGTGGGGAAGGGAAGGGACTGGCTGGTGTTCTGGGGACGCCACTGCTCGGTGCTCGTGTCAAAAACCCTCGTCCTGAAAAGGAGGGGAAAGAGAGAATAATGGCGTTCATGGACTCACAGAGGTTTTTTTTTGCTATACGTGATTTAGCGAATGAGATTCATAAGGTATTGAAAGGGCACAAGCCCGGCCAAGAGTCCCAGTTTACCTCGGGCAAAACTGTCAGGAAGTGGAGGTGCTACACAAATTGTTGTAGTTTTGTGGGCTATGGGCTTCTGTATTGACTCAATGATACATGCGACTTTTCTACGTAGTCGGGGATACGGTATACGTTGCATGGTTATGGACCGTTGAGAGATGGGACTGGGGGGCTGGACCAAGCCCCAAAGAGGGGGGGAGACAAATTTCTTCCTGCCAAGGTATATAGCCATAAAAAGGCTTCAGGTGTAATTAGAGACTGTGAAATCATTTCAGCAATTTTTATTCATGTTGGTGTAGGAGGAGACTTTCAAGTCATGAACCTAATTAAAAACCACTCTATCGCAGGTCATTTGAACAAGTTCAGTTTTTGTCCATCATATTTGTCAGAATTACTCAAGTCTGTCTGTGGAGCCTTGTTCTCTTCCTCCCCCACACATGATGGCAGTGGGGTCTGAGGGGACCAAGCCGCACCCAAGTTTGTGGCGACCTTCTTGGCCAAAGCCCTCAAATGGGTGTCCAGGCACTTCCTGGTAGGTTCCAGCCACAGAGTCAAATATGTATCCATGCTCTTGTAAAGCCCCTGAAGCTTGTGCGCCGCCCACAAGCAAAACCTGGGAGGGGAATTGTCTCAAAAAGTGTTTATGGCACAAGAAGGCCCCTCAATCAATGTTGTCACCTTGGTCTCATCATAAACAGCCGCTGCGAACCAAACGACTGCCTCTGGCACCCCGGCATCTGCCTCTCGCTTCCAGTGCCCTGGCCGCTTCAGGTCGTATGACTCCACTCCCAGGTGTGGGAGCCCCCCCGACAGGTTGGCCCTCCCCATGAACATCCACAGCTTGTCTCCAGCCACCACAAGCCGGCCTTCAAAGTGCCCAAGCTCCAGCTGGCCACCCATCTTGGTCCAAGCGCCGTGGTAGAAGCTGAATAGGTAGCATGTCTTGAGGACGGTGGCCCCCGAGTTTGAGGTGCCGCCGCATGCCACAAGGCTGTCCTTGTAGGTGGTCACGCCAAAGATGTCCGTGTCTTGCTCCTTGTTTGGATACTTTGGCATCTCCACCGAGGAGAAGTCAACTCCGTCAACGCTGACTGCATCGTCCACAAAGTAGATCGACCTGATGCCGAGGCTGGCCAGGTGCCAGACGCTGACCGAGTTTAGGTCCACCTTGTCTCGTCTCAACATCAAGTCCATTCCGTTGGGGGCGTAGCTTGGAATGTGGGGGTCTGTCATGTTCATAGTACCAAGGGCACACTTGTCATTCAGGATGACAAAGGCCTCACACTCTTCCAAAAAGGTGCAGGCAAAGGCGCAATCAGACTGTTCCCTGTACTCTCTGTATGGGTGGTTTGATATCTCCAGCAAGTAATCATCACTGGGGACTCTCAGTTTGACAAATGATTTCTCATGTGTTAGCATGCATTTCACGCAGGAGGTGAAGAGGCAAAGCAAGATCAGTTCTTGCGCTGCCCTCATTTTAAGTTCAGCACATGAACTGAATGAAGAGAGGGAAAGCCGGGCTTTTCTGTACAAATGCTAGGAGCAGTGGGAACTTTATCCAAAAAAGGCCCGTCCTTATGAAAAAAGCTAGTCTGTCCACACACCCAATCAAATTAACTTTTTCCTGCCCGCGTTTCAGAAGGTGCGCTGTACTGTGGCCATACTTGGGTCTGTTTTTGTGCGGGGGCGGCGGCATATATTTTTGCTCCAGGATAAACCGAAAAGCTGTCAAAAGGGGCCAAAAATGACCACTTTATGATGCAAAAGAATTTTTCAGAAAAAAAGTAAATATTTGATATCTTTCAGCAGGTTTTCAGAAAAATCCGGAAATTTTTTTGGGGACAGAGGGGGGGGTTCTACACAAGAGCTCAGCTGGGACATGAACCACTTTGTTTTCAGTAACCCTTTTGGGAACAGGGAATAAATAAAGGGTGGTCCACCTCATTTTTTTTTCAGACTAGCAGAGGTGGGCAGCTCCGCTGGTCCTGTAAGTCACAGCTTCAAGTTTTTTACATTTCAAACTTAATCTCTTCTGCTTCCCCACACTTTGATTTTACACTTTTTTTCCCCACACTTTATATTAAAACTCATTTTTTTCCCTCCTCTCTTTTATTTCCCAATTTTAAATTCAAATTGAATTTTTTTCACCATTAATGCAATTTGAATTTGAATTTGAATATTTGTTTTATTAAATTTACAACAATAAGGGGATGATTCCCAATTCTCATTTTTTCAAAAAAATCGCCCCCCCTGGTGGGGGTACCACAAAAAGTCTGCGGAGGACATTCTCGGGGTCCAGGGGAAGGTCCATGCCAATTTTGGTCCAGATCCGTCCGGTAGTTTAGGAGCAGAATAGAGACAAACAAACAAACAGACAAACAAACAAAGAAACAAAAAGACAGACAGACAGATAGACAGACACACCTTTATGTTTTATATGTATAGCTGGGGTGTGACCCCTTTCTCGTGGAATTAAGTCAATATAGTTTTCTTTCTTTATTGCAATATCCTGAAGAAGGTCATTGAACAAAGTTTGTTCTTGTTACTAATCGAATAAAAGCATACCTGGGCACGCAGGGGGTCAGGTTTATGAACCCCCCCTCCTAGACCAATTTTCCAGACCCCCATCCTAGCACACTTTTTATGACCCCCCCTGAAGTCCTGCAAAACAAGGGGAAAATAAGGGAAAACCATCCAAAATATACCCGATCCAGATTTTGTTCCTCCTTTGGCAGCATATTTATTTAGAACTGTAGAACCAATATTTCTTGGTTTTTTCTACACTTGTGTTTCTATTTCTATTCTTAAACTAATATTGATCTTGTTACATATATCTTCCTTAGAAGAAGGCCTGGGAGCAAAAACCATGCATTTTCTGCTGTTTGGGACCACTTTAAAGGAAATGAGGTAACGAGTACCCCACTCCCTACCTCTGGCGATATCCCCCCTACTTTTTTGGCCGTGCCCAGGTATGAATAAAAGGTTGAAAAATTTACGCATGTCACAAGGGCGCTTTGGTGACTTTTTAGGGGCCATCAACCGCGCCAGCCATCTCCTTTCTAGTATAACTGACGTACAATTGCTCGTCGCCAATGCGTGGGTGAAAGCGTCATGTGTGGCTATTGCTATATGACCAAATCAAGCCAACTGATCATCAAGTAACCAATAAAAAAATTTTGAGCACCGCCGGCAGCAATACTCTAGATCTATCATGGAGTTCTGTTGAACAGTCACACGTGGGCAAGGGAGGGGGGTTGGTTGGTTGGTCGGGCCATATACCAATAGCTACACATGACATGCTTTCACCCTTGCATGGGCCACGAGCATACGTACGTCAATTATTGCCGTTTTTTCGTTGATTTACCTCGCTCATCCGCCCTTGTAAAGGCGAAGCAGGATCATTCGCCGAATTGTACTTCTCCTCTCGTACAAAAAAGCTAACCTGACCACAACGAAAACCAAATTAATTTCTTAACAGACCCTTGCTGTTAGAGGTGGGCTGTGGTCACATATATTTCTTTTTGAGGCCACCACTCCTCTTCACTAAGCGATCGAAATGGTGGGAAATTTATGCATATAATAAGCTCCGGATTTCTGTGACGGAGGAGGGTCTGTGGTTAGTGCTGTACGATCCATACTGTATCATACATTTGTGCTGTGTGTGCTGTGACTGTCGAAATGCAGAGATGAACATATAGAGGCAAAAGCTGCCAAGACCGTGATGATGGCACAAAACTATCCTCCCTTGAGACTTAAAAAAGACCTATTTTTCACATATTACAATTTCAAACAGAAAAATACCCCTCCAGGAAAGTATATGTCCTTCCTCTCGCCACCGATACAATTTTTCATCTTCCGTCAATTATGCTGCATATCAGCCTTTTTCTTTTCCAGTGAGACTTGCCACTCTAGACTTGATAACAAGGCAAGCAACGAAGCTAATTTCCATAAACGACACCAAATTATGCGTGAGTTTTGCTAAAGGCTTTTCCATTTCAACCCCAGACTAAGTAGGCAAACAATGAACAGTACTACGTTCTTGCAAGTTGGAAGAAGAACAGTAGCTCACTCCCCTTCGTATCGTGCCGACAAGTTTTTCGGGTAAAACTCAAGTTCATATATAAATTCCACATACCGTAGCTTAGCTAACTAGTCAAAAATGGCTTTGCCAACTGGTCTTGTTGCGTCTCTGGCATTTTTCCTTGAAGCCCACGGAATATTTCTGCTGGCAGAAAAAGAGCCGACAGATTCTAACATGGCTTTGTTTCAGGAAATGTCAGAAAAATCGAGTTTTGTGACAAATGTGCTGAGGTCTGTGGATGGAACGGAGCCAAAAGTTGAAAAATCTCTAATGGTTGACCTACATGGAATCTCGCACAAAATAACAAATGAGAGGTTCTTCAGATCAAACATATACTGGTTGTCTCCTCAGACAAATTTTACAATGCCTGAAAAGCTGAGATTTGACAGCAATTTTTATTATGCCTCCAAAATTGAGACTGATAGCTGGAGCATACGTCAAGTTTACAAAACTCCAGCAACACTAGGCATAAAAAGTGGGATGTTTCATACTGAACATGCTGGGATGTGGACCCCTCAGGATGGCCTGATAATATCTGGCAACACAGCAGTGACCAGGAGAAACATGCAGGGTTCCACACTGAGGGTGACCACCCTGCCTGCTCCAAGGTTCATCTTCAAGGAGAATGAAGGCTATTCTGGACTGATTGCTGATATTCTTGCCAAGATGGGAGACATGTCCAACTTCACCATCAAGTGGATCCCACCTTCCGACGGGCGTTACGGGTCACAGGGCAAGGATGGATCATGGAATGGCATGATCGGGATGCTCAAGGGGAGGGAGGCCGACGTGTCTGCCGCAATGCTGTCAGTGTCTCTGAGCAGGACAGAGGTGGTCAGCTTTGCCACAGCCTACCTGGAGACAAAGTCGACCATACTGGGCACGGATGAGACTTTCAGGTCTACAGGGGGTCTCAACATCTGGGGGTTCATGTCTGTCTTCACTTACCCTGCATGGCAGTTTCTTGCCCTGACCCTCTTATTGGAACTGCAGGTGCTCTTCATATTCAGTAGAAGGGTCAGTGAGTCCACAGGAAAAAGTTTGGTAGAATCCCTCTTTGCCACTGCAGAAACCTCCCTTAAATTGGGTTTGTCTAATGGCATGGTTTGGGACAAACTGTCCAGCAGGGCATTGCTAATGACTGCATGCATGTTTCCTGTGGTAGTCATGGCATACTACGAAGGCCTCCTGACCTCCTACTTGACAATACAGCATTCAATGAAACTGAAGTCCATCTCAGACATCTTGGACACTGGGCACAAGATAGTCCTCATCAACAATTCCGTGCACCTCAAGGAGTTTGAGACCGCTCACCCTGACAGTGGAAGGGGCAGAGTGTACTCGCAGCTCATCAAGGACAACCCGGCAGCATTGGTCACATCTGTCTCAGAAATGGATCAGGCTGTACTGAATGATCTCAAGGTTGTTGTCGTTGGCTCTGCCGTCAAGGGCGACATATCCGAGGTTGGAATTTACGGCCTCACTGATCTTGTCGATGCCATCCCTGACCAGCTGGCCTTTGCACTCCAGAAGGACTCTGAGTTTTATGACGTGATCAACCACAACATGATCCAGCTGCACGAATCCGGCCTGCTCGACTACATGAAGAGCAAATGGCTCGGTCAGAGGAGGCCGAGGGATGTCTGTGGCCAAGGCTCTGGAAGCCAGACTGCAATGTAAGTAAACTATATGTCAACCAGCACTTTTTATTATTTCAATACCATTTCAGGGCCCTTGGGTATGACAACCTCCTGCTGCCCAACTTGATCCTGGGGGGAGGAGCTGTGGCGGCACTGATCTTTGTCATTCTGGAACGGATAGGCAGAGACATTCTTCGCAAGTGAACTGGGTTGTCTGGCCCGAAAAATATGGCCGTATTACTGTATTGTCTCGATTGCAGGCATCTAAAGTAAGAAATCTCGTGAGATGCCTACAACTGCTGTTTCCAGCAATAAAAGTTCCTAGGGTTTTCTCCTACTATTTGCCCTTTGAATGTTTTAAACATCACGATTTTTGTCGAAATTCTTAGACTGATCTTTAACAGCACCTAAATTTCCCAAAATGTTCTGTTTATCCTCGAATATGTTTGATGCCCAAGGAAAACGAACGTGCCTAAAATCCCTTAATAAATTAATATTGCATCTCTCTGGCTCCTGATGAGAGTACATTCATTTTCCCACTTTTTCTCCACCCCACGCTTTCCCGCCCTTTTTTCTTCATTTCAACAAGTCGTAAAAAGCGCTTAAATCGGACAATTTTAACGTCATAACACAAGGGGGGGAGGAAAGAAGGGGGAGGAGGAAAGTCTTTTTTGAGCCCTAATCATATCCAGGCAGAAGGAGGAGAAGAGGAAGAGGAAAACTCGTTTCTTTTCCCACATAATCCTTTGCGTTTTATATAAATCGAGTTCCTTTTTATTTCACGATGTGAGGTCCAGATAATCTAGCATTCCTTTTCTTGCTACTACATTCGGTTGTTCCCCGCACAAACAAAAAGAAAAAAAGAAATTCGAAACGGGGGAACGAACGTGTTTTTCCTTTCTTTTGTGATAGCCATATTTACCGTCCAATTACTGTTCCCCCTTTTCCTCTCTGTTATTTGTGGGCATACACCTGTGGGTTTCTTTCCTTGGATCTCCTTAAATTGAGACCGCCAGAAAGAAAATGAGTGGCCCCAATAAATATTTGATGAATGCAGTTTTCTAACTGGGGGAGTCCAAAAATTAATTTCTGCTCCTTTAGATACCTAGAAGCAGGATGCGGAATTGAGGGACATTTTTCAAAAACAGTCAATCCTTTATTTAGGATTTCGCCGCTTCACTCTATTAAATAACGTAAGAACGCAATAGAAAATATTAAAAAATACATTTTCCTTTCATTATTCAAATTTTTCTCTATCTGTAAATTTTTTGTTAGTTGAACAGGGCAATTTTACAATTCATATTTTTTGTTTTGGGCCAAGGCGTAGTATAAAAAAATTCTGCCTGCTCAACAAATCCTGCTACATTATTCAAAGGACACGTATTTTTCCCTCCAACTAAATTCAGGACAGTGCACTGGGTACAGCGAAGTGCGGAGAAATGGCCGCCCTCAAAAATATTCTCCCACACCCCAAAAAAATTCTCGGTAAGACCCTTTTTGGTAACGCGCAACCTCCAAAGGGAGAGCTATCGATTTTTTGGGCGGAGGGCGATTTTCCCCTTCTTCTTTCTTCCTTCTCCGTCTCTTAAGAAGAAGAAAGAATCCGTTGTTGCAGTCGATACAAAAGATTTTTATACATTTTTATGGAACATTTCGTTTGCCAGTTACACAATCAAATTTGTGTTACTCTAGTCGATAAAAATGAAATGAAACGAAACCAGGTTAAAATGCAGCTGCAAACCCTTCTGATTGTTTTACATTTCCATCCAAAACAATGCTTGGAAATTTTTTAATGCTAAAAACGTAACGTTGGGCAATAAAAAACTCCTTTTTCTTTTTTACCGAAGGAACAGGAATGACACCGCGTTCAGACACAGAGAGAATCCCAGAGCAGAATCAAAGAGGCAGAAAAAAAGAGGGAAGATCTCCTCCAACGTTCTCAATTCTCTTCGTTCTTTCTCTCTCCCCTCCTTTTCTGCCAATCAGATTTATTGTGTTTCTTCAACTTTTTCCCTCTTTTCTCTTTCTCCACCTTTTTTATATAATACGTAGATACAAAACTATATTCTTGAAAACGAGTAGTCGATACAGCGAATTTACTTCATTTTAGGTCCTCAGCAAAACTTTTTACGCAGTTACAAACCATACAGACACACATTTTTATGCTAAAATCTAAAAAGGATAAAGAAATATTTTACCGGATAAAAATATACCACAGAGGGAAATGAACCACCCAAATAAGTTTGATACTTTTCATGAAGGTTTTGGTTGTTGTGTATACTCGGATATCCCTCAAATAATAATGTCGTTTGCGCGCGCTCCTGTTCTATATTCAAGGTGGCGACGCCTGCTTCGAGTTGGGTTGGTACACACTACACAGTATGTGGCAAGGGCAACAACAGCAACAGCTCAGCCTCCAGTCAGAAGGTGAATGAATTCCCAGGTGGTTTCTCCTCCTCCTCCTCTTCCACTGAATAGAGTATAGACCCAAGCTGCTGCTTTGGTTTGATCGGCTGGGCTGCCTTCCAATTTCTCTATTTAGTCAAAAAGCTTTCGTAGCCAGCAGTCAAGCAGCCGCGGGCGAAATTGGCCAACACTTTTGTTAACAGCAATTGTCAACATGGTGCCAGTTACATACTCCCTTAAAAAATGTACAAGACTTTTCTTTGTCCTCCTGTGGAGACAAAGTAAACAAAGTACTGTGCAGTTTAGTAATTGTAGTAAATGTGGCATTTGAAACATTTTGCGTACAAAGTTCAGTATTCCTAAATGGATAATCCTAAACGTATGACACTTTTCTTCCCGAATACTCCTTTTCCATCACATGACAACATCCCCCATTCCTTCTTCCATCTTCTCCCTCTTCGAGTGCGTCATGCTCCTCTCCCCCTCTTTCCTCCGGCAGCGTCGCTTGGCCAATCAGAATCGGGAAGAGAAGGGGGGGGGAGCGGCGGAGGCGGAGGCGGAGAGTGTCCCAGGGGGGGAGAGGGGGGAGAGGGGAGGGGCCTCTGGGGACTTCGCTTCTCCCTACTACACCCTTCTCTATTTCGGACGGGGAGGGATTTCAACAATGGTTCAGAAATAGGCACTTTGAACTGTAGGTGAACGTTGGTTGATTTGTCAGGTACTACTTTGTAATTTAATTCATCTTCATTTTCTAGTGCCAGAAAAGGATGGATTTTTTTAGCAAAAATGGGAAATTTCGTGCCAGGAGGAAAGTAGTAGTAGCGAGGAAAGGGGGGGAACAGGAGGAAGGGGGTCTTCCTCCTGCCACCGATCAACACAAAACTGCCCCTTCTCCTCTATCCTCTGCGATAACGACGACGCCC
>JAAUXU010031804.1_pt1 | contig 10293 bp, 3 predicted proteins | sample 7278151 | NCBI WGS metagenome assembly JAAUXU01 (sample SAMN14350113, study PRJNA611818) | marine sediment metagenome | isolation source: surface marine sediment (1.8m) | place: French Polynesia: Moorea | collected 2018-08 | reverse complement strand
CTGCACACAGAAGTGAATGACGACACTTGGCATACAGCTACACAGATTGGACAACCTGGACAGACATTTGAAAGCATCAAAATTCGTACTGTGTCGGTACAGGTTGTGTCATTATGTGCTGTGTCGGTAAAGGCTGTGTCGGTATGGGTTCCGTGTCGGTAAAGGCTGTGTCGGTAAGGACTGTGTCGGAATGTCGTGACACGATGGAGGAGGAGTCAAGGATCGGGGTGAAACGCCGGCTTTAAAGGGTTGACCAAGTTTCAGTTGACGTTCTGCGCCATCTGCGGGCTGCAGTTCGAGCCAGAGGCGGCCATTTCGGATGAAATGTTGTATGTGAATTCTGTAACTTTGTGTGCCTCAATTGTTATTTAATTCTCGTAACTGTGCTAGAAAAACATAAAATTTGTTCATTTGGTTGCAACAGGAATTAAGACGAATCCTGTGCAGTCCAAGACGCCATCGAAGGGACCAATGAAATAACCATTTTTTCTACTCTGGAGACAAAGCATGAAAAGACCAGCCTCTGGGTTAATTTTTCTCAAAGTGGCTATAAAATATGAGGCAACATAAGTTCATTTAATGTGGTATCGCTCAGTGGTTTCGGATGCACCTTTTGATGGGACAGCAAATCATCCCTAGCTCTTGATATGAGGTACACATACATACCACGTCAAGATATCAGTTTAGCAGGACAATAATTTGAGGAGAAATTCAAGAAATTGCTTCCCAACCCAAAATTATTTTCCTCCAAGCCTGATTCACTTCACAGAGCAGCTCTTTCTGTCTGATCCACTACAGGGAGCCACAAATTGCTCTATACACATAATTTCTTCTTGCTGACATCTAACTTGTAGGTGCATTCCAATACATACGCAAAACCAGTGTGAGGCGTCATTTTATCTGGAATATGTAGTGGGGCTCTTTGTTCACAGTATAGTCTGACTCTTGGTTCTTGTCCAGCATCAAGAAATTGTATATGGCTTCATGACGGCATTAACAGCTCAACGGCGTCCTTTGCATGCTTTGCACTGCGTCATAATTTGCATTTGTCTTCAGAGTCAGAGGCTCTGAGGGTTTCTCCAGTGGGATTACAAAGTCTTTTGCACAAAGTGCTTTTGAACCATTGGAAAAAGTCCTGCGTTCGACATTCATGGGGCAGTTGAAACCTCCTCAGTGGAGTCTTGTCCGCTGAGATGGTTCTCAAAGAAAGTGGACCAGTTGGAGCAGTGGCTCTCTTATAGGACTCTCAAGTATGAATATTCTATTCAAGCAGCCTGGACATATAAGGTGATTTGCACTTCATGAAAGCAAGCAAAAGGCCCATCCAGGGCTTAGACAGACAGGTGAATTGCCCAAGAAGACACTTTCCCACCTAAATTGAGTGAAACTAGAGTAGAACCTCCATATTTGGCCTGCTCGCAGTTCTTTGCCCTGACATTTTTTGTTCGCTTTCGACAGCAAGTTGTTGTTGAACAGCAGCAAGCAGCTCCAGTGACCAAGAAACTGACCAAAAATCTCACTAATTATGCCCGAAAGTAGTCACAATGGGCGCTCCAAGGTGAAGTTTGCATTGAAAGTTTACGACCAGCTCATATGTAGCAAGATGTGTGTGATGTGGAGTCCCACATGAATGAGACATCCCCAAATAAGCCTTTTCAGATTGCTGGACAAGGTCAACGTGAAATATTCGTCATCATGTGCAAGCTATTTTACAATGAATGCTTTGCACTGACAACTGTATGCTGAGTCAGTTGCATGTGATAGTCAGTATAAAATATTCTTTGTAGAATAGAGCTCGCTCGTGATGATGAACATTTCACGTTGGCCTTTGTCAAGCAATCTGACAGTTCTTTCCAAACCTCCAAAGGAGGTCTCGAGGATATGGGACTGGACATGTTCCACAAAGCATTTCAGAAAAATGATGCTGTGATGCTAGGCCTGTCTGTGAGAGTGTGGGCCTGAAAAGAGAAGGCCACAGACATGACTGGTCTGCGAGGCCTCTCAGTGAGCTCTGGCACCAAGATGGGCATGGGTCTATCCCACGTACGCGGAGATCTTTTCAGCTCAGGTGAGACGCCCAAGGTGCAGCTCTGGGGGAGGATGAGGAAGCCCGAGAGACACCACGGAAACACGAGGCCGTTGACAGTGCTGTCAGTGTCCGTCAGCTGAGCCACTCAGCGTCATTACTGCTGAGTGAGCACTCAGTCGAAGTCACACATGTCCACTCAGGGTAGAGCAGATGTATTACCAGTCCCACATCAGTGACACATTCATTGTCTTGGATTGCCTGGCAATAAAGTGGGAGGAAAGTTGTTGCATAAATCTTGAAATCACACACACGCTGCACTTTCAAAGCTGACACAGCTATTTCTTGCTGGCTGAATTTTACAGGGTCCCTCAGAATTGGTGCAGCTCATGCAAAAAAGGGACGTGTCAAGATTGAACTCACCATGATTTCTACAAAGTTTCATTGTCTTATAGCGTCTCAAGTAAAAAAAAAAACACCTTTACTTCCCATTTCACGATCATCAGTGCCACTAAAGCATTGAAACTATTTGCACAGTAACTTTGAAAATATTTGAGTGGTGCAAGGCTTTTCCAGAATTGCGTTAGTGTCAAATTTAGATTCGAAAAGACTCACGGTTGCAAACTTGATTGACAACAGCAAGTGTTTTGAAACAATATGCCCAAATGTCAATATCACGGCTTGAGCATAAAGGCCCAGTTGAGGTGATGCAGAAGCTGCTTGCACCGCAATGTTAGTGCCAACATTTGCCACTCAAAGTGCACTAATTCTGACGCACCCCGTGTGATGCAGTGGAAATAAAAGGACCTCTTCGACTACTGACATTCAATATGGTCTTATATTTGCTCCTTCTTGGCAAGCTTTCACAACAGTACTGTTTGTTGTCTCGTCACCCGGTCGTGTCAGCACTTGCACTGCACAAAGAAGTGCCAACCCTGCTGCTGGCATCTCCATCCCTGTAATTTTAATACAATGCACCGAAAAGCAGGAAAATAAGGGAGAAAAGTGCGTCGAGAGCGTCTTTCTCCTTCTCGAATGTTAGGAAACCACTTCATGTCCAGTCACTTTAAGTGGCTTTTCTTTCTCTCTCCATGATTGTGTGCTGAAGACTTTCTCTCCAAGTGTCATTGTAGTCTTTGTATCACGATCACATCTGTATCACGGTGCGATGCAGTATGAGCCACAAGAAGCCAACAATAACATTTGCATTCTTCCATTCATATTGTCTGTCGAAAAGCCTTTTTGGTGGCTTTCTCTCGAGTTTTGTGGCATCAAATCGATTTTTTTACTGTACACTTGAAGTTGTGGCTGTGACAGCCAAGGTCTCCTGACTCTAACAACCTTAGTTGCCACACCAAGACTGAAGGATCATGTTCAAGGAAGAGAAGATTGCAGCTGCTTGAAGGAGCTCCCAAATTACTGAAGGAGCTGCATGCCTACTCCAGTCTTCATGCATCATGTTGCAAGATTGTGCAATCACCTGAACCAGGGTGATCACTGATCAAGTTCTTCAGTGTTAAGAGCAAAACTTTCACACTAAGCTGTGAAGGCAAAACTGCTGGGAAAAATTAAGTTCAGCCACGATATCACATGATTGAGTTGCTGATCTTTTTTTTGCCAGGGTGACTAGGAGTTGTGGCACATCCTGTAGTGCGCATGCGCATAAACGAAAGATACAGGACGAGATTAGGTGAAATGCCTGCAGTTGATACCTTTGTTATTTGCCAGTAAAATATAAGAGCACAATATAAGGTATTAATGCAGGTGCAAACAGTGACTCCTGGGCCTGGCAAATATTGGTTGAAAGGGCCAAGTTAGTGTCTAATCGGGCCAGTTATTGCGACGTCAACCTGTGGCAACAAAACGCAACTGAAAATATTAAGGCCCTGAAATACAGTAGAAGATCTTTCCTGAAGCCAATGAACGCAATGATGATACAAATGCTCCTTAAAAATGAAACTTTAGGGTCTTGCATCGCGTGGTGTCAGACACCAACGGGATGCCAATATTGGCAAATTCGCATACAGGTTCATTCTGTAGTACAGAATGCCGCAGTAACTGTCCTGGACCGCCAAATGTGCCATAACGGAAGCTGCCATTTGAACTTGTCCATGACATTTAGGAGTCTCCACATTTGTTATGAGCACTGAAATAACGGTTTCGCTCAAAATCTTCACCATAACAGGAGTTTCACTATCCGCAACGGTCGTTTCACCGTCGAACGAGAGTTGCCCTCTAAACGGGAGTTGCAAAGTGACGTCACTTCTGTGATCTCTCCTTCACAGGTGACGTTGATATCATTGCTCTCCTACCAAGCATTCCCATAATAGCGGGAACACCAAGCACTTGCGCAACGCACGCAAGACCAACATCCCTGGTTCTGTGTTGCGCATGCAGAGTGCGACACCCACAACAGTTACAGCCTAAGAGCTAGTGACAATTTTTCTATGTTTTTTTTTGCTCATCACGCTTATTTTGGAGTGTGTGACAGCCAACATCGCTATTTAGTACTATTCAGCTCCCTCGTTTTTCCTCATGCAACGCGCGAACAATCCTTTTTTTGGCCAGTGTTGGATCGCGGATTCGCTTTGCAATGACTTGGCCAATTTTTGTGTTTGGACAACGAGCTATTTTCACTATCAATTGTCAAATTGAGGGTACTTTAAAGAGGTTCCAAAGTTATTAAACCTCCAAGAAGTCTTTGATCGTCACAAGCTGTGAAACCGTGGATCTGAGCGATTATTTGACTGGCTAAATAAAGTAACTTTTAGATAAAACAGTCCAAGCTTTAAAAGCAGCGAATGCACAGACGTTTTTGTTTACCTTGGTCCTCCGGGTGGCCCCAGAAAGTTGGCCAATGCGATCGCCTTTCGGCAGTCGTGAGATTCAGCATCGATGACTTCATAGAAGGACCTGAAAGTCCCAGTTAACCAATCTTAATATGAAGACGTCGGCAATATCAGTCCTGACGGACTCTCTGGACAGCTCAAGTACTAACTTGAGTAAATATATTTCCTGAGCACCACGCGTGTGGGGTGAGGAATTGTGTTCTAAATATATCTATCGAGAAGGAGCGAGCGAAGCTGCGTCTGCGTTAGAGAAACAACGAAAGGCAGAGAAAAGAGCACAGCTGCAAGTTCACTTTTGTACAAAGATTCCTCCCTCTTGCACAATGGGCTTGTTCTACACACGCAGAAATGCTCTAGCAACGCAGATAACTCTAGACTGAGTCATCTGCGCATGCACAGCGCGCATCCGCAGGGTGTACAGGGTGGACCAGAGGTAAGTACCAACAGTTGGGCGTCCAGAGCTTGGCTTCTTCGGGACGTGGAGAGGTGGGATTGGTGGCAATGGAAACAGGAGGTTCAAAACTTTCAGTGCGAATGATCAAAACCAACCTCGGGGACAAATCAGACCTGCCAGAGACTAAAACTTGAAATTGTGTTTTTTGATTATTTTAATGGGATATTGATGGAACTCGTGGAGAGCCATGATTTTTTAATGTCTGGACCGGCTCTTCAGGGAACTTCCTCCGCCGTTTCAGCTTGAAACTGCTGTACAGACAGCCCTTCACATGCATCTCGACACAGAAGACCTGGTCGTCCTTGCAGAAGTAACTCATTTTGGAAATGGCAATGGCAAATTTTATACCCCTGGAAAAGTGTCTCAAAATTTGTGTCTGGGCTAATTTCTTTGTTTTAATGAAGGTTTTGAATCTTCTCTGTCTATCGACACCAATCCCGCCTCTCCAGGTCCTGTAGAAGCCAAGCTACAGATGACACTTACTTCCTGTCCACCCTGTACTCGCTTCGGGAGGGAAACTCTGGCGGATATAAACGAACTCGAGGACAGCGCGCCGAAGAAACTTCCCAGTTCAAACCTCGAATGTGCGAGGCCACCAGAGGCGAGGTCGTGGAGTGACCTCGTCCGGAGTGGGGAGCGGACAGGCAGGACTTACCTGATCTCGAAGAACTTGGGAATGTAGAACACCACGGGGAATAGGATGAGGAAGGCCTTGTAGTACTTGATGTTCTCCTCGGTGAGCAGAGAAGTCGTCCGGAGCTGGCAGTAGTAGCAGATGCGAATGAAGCGCTCGAAGCTGTCGACAGAGGGAGGTAGAAAGAAATCAGTCGTGCCAAAGCCACGGATGGCAACAACTTTCTCTGGGGAGAAAAAAGCCTTAGCTAAATCCCCCTCCAAATGCTCCTAAACAGAGACAAATATGCAAAAATGCAAAGTTTTGTGGGATAGTAATCGATGCGACGCACTCGAGGTAGAGATACTTGGAGCTCCAAAGCTCCAAGGCTTGAAGCTATTTGCAGAGCTCAAAAATAAGCTAACTCGACGCCACCAGCATCGCTGTTGGCAACCCTTTTTTGTGGCCTCACACCAGTGAGTTTCTTTTCTAATACATAACTCGCTTAGGTGGCTAGAAAAGAATAATTCGTAGCAATCTTCACTGATGGAGGCTCGAGGACAATATATAAGGCTCAAGATAAGGTGAAAGCCTGATTCAACACCAGGGAGATAAAGTTCACACTGCCTACGATTTGGCATATACTGGATTTCTTTGTTACTCTGTGCCAGGTGGGAGAGACTTCTGCATGATCATAAGATTTATAGGGGCCAATATTTCAAGCTCATCCTTCTGAGGTGGTCCAAGAGTAAAATTTTCCAACGTTTCCCCAACTTGGAAGTGGCACAACAAATATTCTTTCAACGGTCGGAACTGTGAGGGTTCCCCTGTCCAAAGGCAGAGAAGGTGGAAGGGAGAAGGGGCGGGCAGTCAGGACAGGGGCAGAGTTGGCGGAAGGAACAATTGTATTAGGATGACATGGAGAGAAGAGTGGGCCGGCAGTCGAGATGAGGGCAGAATTGGCGGTGAGTGGTGAGGAGAGCAGCTTGGGCAGTCAAAGACAAGACTGGGGTAGCAGAAGGAAGTATCCGACCATGTATCCCTCTGTCTACTATATTTTCAGTTCTGCCAAAAATACCGTAGTTGCAGAACATACCTAGAACAGGCCTTGTGTAGTACAAAAAAAAATCGATTGTAATCCCAAAGTTTTGCGTTCAATCTTTATATTGATTCCCCGGGGGATTCATATCATATTTTCTGTTAACCCTAGGGATGAAAGAGCAAAGTGACGCATTGACATTGCATGTTTAAGTTGCCATGCGTACAAATGTACATACAGACAGACCAACATTGGCATTTTACGAATATATAAAGACTCAGTCCAAGAGTCCTCAGCGAAGGAGAGTCATAATCCAATGACTTGTAATTAACTTTTAGTCTACGACTGGTCGCGCAGGTATTTCTACAACTTTGGTCAATTTATCCAAAAGTTATACAAAGATTTGTTTTCCGAAGGTCTTCGCTGGAGTGGAAGGAAGTGAGTGAGGCAAAGATCATCCCGCGTTCTGATGAAAACTTGTCATTAGGCGAGAAGGCACAAATAACCAAAATGGTATTAATGCAATACCAATTTTGTGGGAAGGAGACTTGTGTATACACATCATATGACATAAATCAAGACAGGATCAAATCAAGATAGGATTTGCCGCGACTCGAAGATGTTTTGCTCGAAGATGTTTTGCTCTACAAGTGTCAATCGACAATCATTTTGTTTTTCGAATATAAAATATGCTGTACTTGTATGAAGACTCGACTTAAAGATCTTCTAGTCGAATGGACTGAAAAATAATCATTGTTCAGGTCCTCTGTTCTTTCGCACGACAGCAATGAAGGATATTCAATGGAGTTAACGATCAGCTGCACTATGAAAATTGCACAATAGGTATGTTGCACCATAGGTCAGCTGCGCCTGCTAAAAGTTGCATTACCGACAAGCTGCACCATGAAAATTGCACCATAGGTGTTATAGCATATTTTTACTGAACTGAGTGCACAATTTCAAAATGATTCTGGTTGGGATGGTTCAAGTAGAACTTTGTCTTGGATGCACTGCCATGTACATGCCAGACAGCCTTGTCGCCAAACAGGGAATATATGAACACCTGGATTTTGAAAGCAGCTGCTGTTCCTTGTATCCCATCTATGCCTGCCCATACTCCCTGCTCAGCCATCCTTTGATCAGTCAATGATCTCCCTTCCTCCTTCATTGATTTGATGATGAAGTGTCTTGCAGCTGCATGTTCTTCTTCTCCTGCCACCCATGCTGCAACACTTCGGAAAAAGCAGTTTCCATCCCCAATGATGGACTGGATGAGTTCAGGAGGAGTATCTGTGTGAAATTGACGTCCAAATTGTCTCCCAGCTGCTTGTGCTGATTTTCTGCAAAAGTTGATTCCTACCCTTTTGCATGCAGTCTCGCTGCCAGGCCTTGGTGGGTGGCTGAAAGCAATGGATGGTATTCTTTGCCTGGAAGCACACAACAGAAACAGGTGGAGGTGACAAGGTCCTGCCATCCTGTTCAGGGGGTGTTTGGCTTAGGGACAATGGCACATTAAGTTGGTGTGGTGGTGGAGGTCCATGGGGAAAAGAATTTGATTGGCAGTCATCCTTTGCAGGCAGCTCTGGCAGTTCAGCTTTCAGGTTGTAACCAACTGCAAGCATATACTGAAAGAGACCATGTGTCCCCTCACTCTTGTATGACTCATAGTTATCAACAAGACTCTCCAAACACCAGTCAATTTTAGCATATTTGGGTTTCTTCGATGGAGGTGACATTCGCAGTGCAAGCTGGAAAATCGTCCACTTCACCTCTGCAAACTCTGCTTGCATCTCAGGTAAAAAAGTGTACAGAGAAGCATGATGCTTTGATAGCACAATATTCAAGTGCCTGTGGTATCCTTCACATGTGTTTGTGGTCCTTGGAAAGTTTTGGCACACCCTCTCAATGCAGTTCCACTGGTCTGGCGGAAAGGCTGGTGGTATCAGGTGTGCACGTACTTCCCTTCCATGCACGTAGTTCACCTGGAGATGATCCAGCAGGGGTAGAAGATGCTCTTGACATTCTGCTTTTAAGGCTTCAAAAGCATCATCAATGTCTTCCAAGGGGACTGCAGGAAGACCACATATTTTGCACTGAAGCCACGGTGAACATTGGAATTGTCTTCACTGTTCCAACTTGCATGCAGCCCCCCTGCTTGAAGCCTTCAGTAAAGAATCTGTGTAAAGTGGAAAAGGCATCCTGCTGGTTTCGCACTTGGGAACTCCTTGCCAATCAAGTCCACGACTGTTTGTTCAAAGTCAGTTGATACATATGCAGGTTCTAGACTTCTGTTAACTAGTCTTTTGCCTTCTCCTTCAGGATTCCAAACAAGTAAGAATATGAGGTCTTGGATTTAGTCTCCATGACAGCCAGAACAAGGGGGAACTATCCACCTCGAACATTGGCATGGATGATATATATCTGGTAGAAGAGGTGTGGAGCAGTCTTGAATGTGCCATCCATAATCCAAAAAGGTGAACTGGACAGGAGGAAGAGACTTGGTGACGTGCTGAAGACAAGCACCCTATTTCCCTTCCCTTTGTTGTCCCCAAGGAGCCACCGATCTCCATCTGAGTCTACTGCATAGATGTCAGGGATGTCACCCACATCATCAAGTGTCTTGGGTTCCACTGGCAATTTCTTCTTCCGGCACCAAGCAATGTTTCGCTTGAGAGCCTGCACTTTCTGCAATGCCTGTAGTCCTCCCTCACCCAAATGCCTTCTCTTCTGCTGAGCGGTTCTCTTGTGTCCTCTGGCTTCTTCACCATATTTGCACAAGCCTTTGCTGCTTTGACCTCCCCCTACATTGCCAAATGGCAGTGCTGATGACCCTCCCCATCCACCTCATTACCCATAGTAAAGACATGGGCTCGACATAGGAGATCTGGGTCTGTCCTCTGGGTACAGAGCAAAGTTGTTGTTCCCTGGTATACCCTCTGCTCTGAAATATGTTCCCTTTCCAGATCAGTCTCTGCCCTCCATGGATTGTAGGGATGCAGGAGACAACACTGGATGCAGATGTGGAAGGGGAAGGGGAATTCTCTTGTTCTCTTGCACGAGAAAATACACACAGCTATTTCTGGGAAGCTACAGTTGTGGTGCAACATCCTGCCTCTTCTCAGTGGTGCAGGTCAATCAAAGTCTTGTCTAGGAAGGAAAATTTTGGTGCAGCTTGTGTGAGTTGCAGCTTGTGACGGTTGCAGCTTGTGTGAGTTGCAGCTTGTGTCGGTTGCAGCTTGTGTCGGTTGCAGCTTGTGTCGGTTGCAGCTTGTGTCGGTTGCAGCTTGTGTCGGTTGCAGCTTGTGTCGGTTG
>JAAUXU010061839.1_pt1 | contig 10294 bp, 10 predicted proteins | sample 7278151 | NCBI WGS metagenome assembly JAAUXU01 (sample SAMN14350113, study PRJNA611818) | marine sediment metagenome | isolation source: surface marine sediment (1.8m) | place: French Polynesia: Moorea | collected 2018-08 | reverse complement strand
TGATTTTCACCCAGTTTGGCTGCTTCTGACAGCCACCAGAGCTGAAATCTACTTTCACAGCAAATTTACTGCACTAGCTGACTACATAAATTTTAAATCAACTTGGGCAGAGGTAAAGACAATTTTTTTTCCAAAGTATTTGACTACATCTTCATCTGTTGACCCCCTGAAACAAGCCCCAGATGCCATCAGTGAATTTCCAAAGTTGACCCCTTTTTGACCTAGCCTGCTATATACATAACTAGGCTAGTTGGAAAATTTCAACTTCAGATTTTCAGGGTGGAAAATAGGCTTTAGACACTAATAGGCGTAGCTGGTACAAGTCTCCAAAATGACTGATTTACTATCTGCACTTTTAATTTGAAGTTTTACTGCTTAAGTATAGATAGTGCATAGCAAACTCCCCAAAATGTTATGTCATAAAAGTGTCTCTGGTTGAGCTACATTTTTTTTTTTTTGGCTAATGCTAGACATTCCCCACTATTAGCTCCTAAAATGTCACATCAATCAATGTGAATTTCCATGAAAAGCACCATATTTCACACATACTTGTATGGCAAACAAAAGTTGAGACCTCGATTTGGGCCTTTAAAGAGGCCTTGAAAGGAGCCTTCCTCCCATCCCGTGAAAGGGTTACCTGCTGACAAAGTTGTTGTTGGACGATCTGTGCAGCAGTTGGAGCACCAACGTCGTGACCAGACAGACAGACAGACATGGCGCTTTACGTGAATGGATATAATATGTTAGGTGTGTGCGAGATCTTATTGTTGCTTCCCCCAAAGAAGCCTTCATCATTGCCCCTGACACATCCTGCGCCTTCTCCAGGACGCACATTTGTCTCTCTTCTCCTTCCTTATGGCATTCCACAGAAACGAAGAAGCCTCCAGCACACAATTTGGCTGCTCCTTCTTCTTGCCCATTATGCACAGAGACATAACGTGGCTGACGGGCAGGAAGTAGTCGAACGAGCGCGCTGGTAACATCTGTAGCGCCTCCTTCGTCCTCAAGAAGAAGAAACCGGGTTCATTTAATTGGGGGGATGCCAGCGGACAAGAGAGAGAAATTGCAGGGTTGCAAAAGTGGAAGTTTGGGGGCTGCCCAAAATGCCTGCATGCACCAAAGGTGCCATTTGCACTAGCACATTACGCAATTTTGCTGCCACTAAAAGAGTCCCAACTTTCACGTGATCTGGTTTGTCTGCGTGAGTGCACGCGCGAGTGTTATGCAGTGCAGAGCCATTGTGGGTGTGTACAGCTTCTGTATGCTGCGTATGCAGCCCGGAGCTTTTGTGTGTTCGTGCGTGTTATGAGTAGCTATTGTGTGTGTGTGTGTGTGTGTGTGCGTGCAGGGCAGAGCTCGTGCGTGCGTAGTACAGACGCGTGCTCAGAGTGCAGAACTGGTGTGTGCACCTTTGTGCATATCAAAGTCATTGCCCAAGATACTTTTGGTGAAGAGCGCTCTTAAAGTTGACGGCGGATAAAACTGTCCCGTCCTTGATGGGGGGAGACGACGACGGCCTTTTGGCCTTTGGCCACGCCAAAACTGATGTCTTCTTCTCCCCATAATCTTGAGCCTCTATCTAAAGTGAATCTTTGGGCTCCGCCGCATCACATTATCGACAAAATGGGCGCAAAGGCGCATCCTACAGAACAGTCGAACAAATTCAATCGTCATTGGAGAAGCTGCTTCTTTTTTTTTTCTATCCATAACATTGCTTTATCCAGGAATCTCAAGTGTCCGTGTGGTTCTATCAAATCGATTGCTCGTACAACGATGGATATTTTTGTGACATTTAGTGCAATTCTAGGTAGATATTTTTCAGACACTGATTTAACGAATTCACTGGCCACAATTAACTGGAATTGCCACCCATGAGTGATGCAAATAGCGGTGAAAGATGGAAGCTAAAGCCAAGTCAGGCCAAGCTTGGGCTTGTCCTTGGGCTTGACCTTGGACTTGGGGTCTCCACCGGGTGCCCCAAAGTCCCCCCCCCTCACCCCCAAAGCTAAGCGTCGGTCGTCAAATAAAAAAAAAACAACATTCTTAATGTGAGCTGGCCAAAAAGTCATTGTCATCGAGTGAGATATGAAGTGACCTCTTTTCCGGAGACTTTTTTCCTTGTTACGTGTGAGCAAACGAAGCTTGGCTCGACTCCATCACCAACCTGCGAGCAGCACCTGTTACATAGAGATGACACAAGAGCCCAAGAGCTGGCTGGAAAACAGGATATTACGTTTCCAAAGCTTCGATAATTCCTCTGATGGATGAATCCAGGAAAAGAAAGAGGATCCCGCTTAAAAGATGCTTCCGCTTCCACCTCTCAACTGCTGCGCTATCAATTCTTGTATCTTATGTCACTTGTGCGTAAGAAAAAATGAACCCCTTTTCCGGACAATTTCGCATAAAGAAAGTACGAGAAGATTTAGGCTGAGACGAATAAAATTCAGCCTACCATGTCAAATGAAGGCTCTCCAAGTCGAGAGAAGACATGGCAATTTTAGGAAGAAATACAGAGGCTTTCGCTAAGAAAAAAGAATTGAGGCTACACCCAAAGCTTACAGGGGGAAAAGAAGGCTCCGTTGCTGATTGTTCTTCTCACAAATGAGGAGAAAGCTTTTTTTTGGTGTGCACGAGTCTGGCTTGCACGACTTCACGGGCTCGGGGGACTCGCACGAGGCGCAGAGATGACATGAGCAATGCGTATGCATAAGAAATGTGCTTCTTCTTCAAGGGGAGCTTAAACGAAGCAGCTGCGACGTGCTGTACAGGGTGGACGAGTGGCAAGTCTGGACCGTGGCCAGCGGCGTCCTCAGGTGCTTCTGGGCCGGGGACATCAACAAGTAAGCTGAAGAAGGTTGTTGACGCAGCCCCAAGCATCTTCCCAACATGAGCAGGTGAAGTCGCAGGCAACAGTGTTGCCAATTTGCAATCACCAGGATATCTGTGACGCTACAGAAATGTTCAATATTCTGCCATGCTTGTTGAAAATTTGCCACCCGCCGGACCAGGAGAAAAACGAGGCGCCAATTTCCGTCCGTCCACCCTGTAGCACCGAGCGAGAGAGAAAATAACTACGCATAACACTTGTAGCAATCCCACTTGTCCATACACACTGCAAAAAGGCACTCTTTTTCTCCTACCCCTCGCCTAGACGAACATTGGTGCAGACATTACCCACCCACGACAGGGCCTAAATTGTTTTCGCGACGAGCGAGCAAAAATTCAATCTTGCGAAATTTTTCTCTGGAAGGTAATCACTGGGATCAGCGTGATGGATCAACCCTCAGGGGAGGGATCTGTTCAACGTGTAATTTGGCACAGGAAAAAAAGGATCTTCCGACCATATCCACCTACAGATGGTGGCTCAGCCGCACCCCGGAGCAGCCACGACAAAGAGGAGGACAGGTAGATGGCGACAAAACTTGGTGTGTTCGCACCTCCCCAACTTGGCAGCGTCCAACAGGGTGGTGGCAGCGCCCCAGCTTGACAACACCCTCGTCTCCTCAGCGTCTCCAAAGACGTCACACTTGCAAGGCTCCGTCGGCCTTGGCGTCCATGGATGGCCTTTTGTTGGCTGGCGGCCACAACTCCATGGCCACCACGTGGGACGACTTCCCAGCCTCGGCAGGGGTGAGGAGGAGTCTCTCTTCCGAGGAAAGAGACCAGCCAGTAGTTGCTCCTCCTCCTCCTCCTCCTTCCCATGGACAGCCCGGTCTCCGCCTCCTCGTGGAAGTCCATGCACTGCAGACTCGCAGCGAGCGCGTGGGGACCGCGTTCACTGACGCATCCGCGGGCCTCTTTTTGCGCGTCATGATGATGACGGATGAGCAGCGAGGACGATGATTTCTCTGCGGAAAATAAATCTGCTGGTCTTGCCAAGTGTATCCTTGAGCAAAAAAAAGCGGGTCACGGGCAGGCAGGCTCTGTTTGTCCTTTGCATAAGTCTCAGACGCACAAGGTGGATCAGCTAATTCATTTCTTCATACCGGCGGGTTTCCACTTAATGTGGCCAGTATATTAAGTGGAAAATGACACAATTTCATGCCAAGTTGAGGCTAGCTAGGTTAATATGAACTGGAAAGCTTCAGTCTGGGGGGCCGTTGAAGCTTCTTCATGAGACCCACTTTTAATAACTTTGCTGTGCAGTTTAATTTAAAAGTCTTGAGCAGAGCCCGCACATTGGTCAGGACCCTGATCATCACTTGGCTCAATGTATGTGGCAGCCTCCTCATGGTCAGGCCACCTCCACAGCACCTTCAGACACACACTCAGACAAGGCTTTAAGAGGCACTAGTGGATACCCTTGGACATGTTACTGGCACCAGCATTCAATTAATACGCCCTGGGTATGAGGCTAGGTCGGTTTTTTTTCTTTTTTAATCTCTTGTGGCGTCCTAGATTTGTGGCCAGAATCTAATTGAAGACCTTCTAGGCAAATAAAACGAAAAAAATAATAATGACTTTTTGGGTCCACCCTCTGCCTTCAAAGTACTTTAGACACAAGGATGTTGGGTCAGTGTGCAGATGTGGACCTGCTTAGTTACTTTCTAGATGCAAAACTAAAGCACTGTTTGTCCAATGAAACTAGAAAGAAAGTGTTCACAAGGCTGCCAAAATCAGAGCACCTAGAAGTGATGGACTGACCTTATGTAGTAGAACCTCATGGCCATGGAAGGAAGGGGGGGGGTCCAAAACAATGATTTTCGGAAGACCATTTGACCACGTCTTTACCCCTTTGTCATGAGGCAACAAACCTATGATGCCCTCAGTCAAATTCCAAAATTTTCTTTTTCCTGAGTATGTTGACACCAGACTCCTTTAGCCGGATCGCACAAAGTGGCAACCCTGGTAGAAGCTGTAATGTTTGGTGGGGCAGCCGACCTCCATTATGGTCGAGTCCGATATAGTCAAAACAGACTGTGTGACGACGGGAAACGGAACTCAGGGCTCCACAAATGCTTTTCTTACAACTTTAGCTGCTTTAGAACACATCTTTTGAATACAGTCAAAGTTGTTGTGCAGTGGATTGATTGTGAAGCTGTTTTAGAGGCCAAAACACAGAAAACACTAAAACAGCCAATTTCTTTTTACTTTTGTTTTTCTAAATAAACTCGCTATTGCATCACAAATATATTTCCGAAGGCCCAGTTTACTCTTTGCTGTCATCAACACTTCTCTTTCGCCATTTTTTTGCTGCTGGATTTGACTATATCGGAGGTTACTATATATATATATATATATAGCCCCTTGAGGGTCACTTGGTCAAGTTAATAAATAACTTTACATCATTCTTCCATGATATCTACATGACTACAGTAGTATTAAATCCTTTTTGTTACCCAGAGTCCACAAACTCCGCGTTTGAGCACACCAATAGTTATATTCAATGGATGCTGCCGCAACAATATAAATATTTGTGACTTTCAAAAACTTTTGCTCGCTGGATGTGTGGACGCGCACGCCTGTGGGTAAGATATGCATTATGTAATCTAAATGCATATGCCAGTGGGTATGGTGGAGATCTATTCTGTAGTTAATCTACATGCATGTAAGTAGGTGTGCAAGGTATCTACTATTATGTAATCTACATATATTATGTTGTCAGCGTCCGTGTGAAGGTATGTAAGATATCCGTTATGTATATGTCGGTAAGTTTGAAGGCCACCACGATACAGATTTTACCAGAGTTTGTAGAGAGTCAAAGGCCAGAAGTGAGTGCATCCACGCACTCACCAAAGTGTTACAGAACTTAAACACCTGCCTTATCCATTGCAGTGACGAAGATCGCATGAGGAGGCCAAAGCACAGTGCGGAAAACGTCTGCTATGGTTTGCTCACTGTCACCCAACCTCGAATAAGCCTCGTTTGCAGGCACTTCCATGCAGTTGACACATTATAGTGTTAACGTGTGACGCAAAGTATTTTGCACATGAAAGATTCCGTCGGAAAGGTCTGGACGCCGTCACGAGCCTGGACAAGATCCCAAAGACCTCACACCCGACTTGTGGAAGTGTAGAAGGTTTAAAAAACACACAGTAGAAGTTACAGCTTATGGAAGCATCGGTGGGCCCAGCAGTTTTTGCAGCACCAAGCTATGATAAGCGGAGAATCGCTTATGAGGCCTGGCCAGGCCTATCAGGCCTAGGAACGGTGAGAGTCAGCTGGAGGGATGACGAAAATGTAAGAGAGGTGTGAGAAGGTAGATAGTAGATTCAAAGGATGGCAAAAAAGGCCATTTTCAGGGTGTCTCAGCTGTCCTTCCCCACACAGCACATTATTATGATGCAATCTGTATCTGGAGTTTTTGAGAGAAAAAAAGTCCCACAAGGGTGCAAAATTAGTCAAATGGCAAAAAAAAAAAAAAATCCAAATTTGAGGCTGGCGGCAATTTCAAACCTGCTACAATAAGCAATGACTTGCTACGTTATGCGATGAATTTAATGGAGCGAAAGATTGGGACCAGGAATTTCTGCTACATTAAGCACTTTTCTGTATTAACCGATGCTACATTAACCGGTGACTACTGTAATAACAGTTAAAGAAGTGCTTTTTTGCACCAGCCCAAGGACTGCGCGTGCGCTGCAGGAGGAGCTCCTCCAACGTCTTCAACTGGGCAGAGCTCAAAAACAACATCACAAAGCATCGGAGAAACACCCCAAACTGCGCGGATTCGGGTCTCTTGACGAGTTAGAGATTTCACGAGCAACTCAAGTTGCTTGCAGAAAAAAAATTGCTGCCAAATACTTTGGTCCACCCTGTAATTTGTGTAGATCGGTTGTCTCAACAAAGGATTCAGCAATTACACGCTACGAAAGTGTGGGTGAAGCGCTAATAATCTTGGGAGAAATAACTTGTTTTGTTATTATGCTTGCCCTGTGCAACGCAGTCTTCTGTAAAGGTTGTCTCAAATAGTATGTATGTGACTTGCAACTGACTAATAATATTAGGTCTACCCACTTTCTACGATTAGTAGAGCGTTCTAAGTCCGTGAGGAAATGACTCCTTGTCAAGAATATTTATTTATTATCAATGCCTTATGTGGTGGTGTGTACAGGGTGTCTCAGCTAAGTTGCAACTCTTTTTATCTTTACTATCTTATCACATGATGAGAAGGCCTCAAGACTGGCGAGGAAACACTACAACTTGTTGCAAAAATATCTCGGGTTTTTTTTTTCATATCAACATTTGGTCAACTGCAGCTGGAACAACGCCTCCATGACTGGAGGCTTCTTGTCCCCAATGTGATAAAGACATTCCCCCAAATCTTGAACATAATGCCAAATGCCAAGGTGGGCATGGACCAGTCTGTGGTCAGGAGGTGACGGTGGCCGAGCGGTGGGTGTCGTTCATGTCTCAGGAGGTGACGGTGGCCGAGCGGTGGGTGTCGTTCATGTCTCAGGAGGTGACGGTGGCCGAGCGGTGGGTGTCGTTCACGTCTCAGGAGCTCTTCAAGGCTCCGCGTGAATCCGCCTCTCCGCCTTGGCGCACTCCCTAAACACATCTCTGCAATATTCCTCTTCTGCTTCGCCACCCCTGAGACAGGTGAGAAGGCTTTGGTGGCAATTCCTCGGGGTCGCGTCCTTTACGGGAAAGTACGGCCAGCCGGGCTCACCACCGGTTATAGGAAAGTAGGTGGAAGACTCTTCTGCCTTTAGCGACACCTTCCTCATTCTCCTGGGACCAGGGAAGTCTCAATTCATGGACTCCTTAAAGACTTTGTGGCAGGTGTTGCTTTAAGTTGGAAAAGAAAAATTAATAAAACATAGGTAGGGGAAGAAAGAAACAAAAGTCCATCAATGGAGACTCTCATGATTTAAAGTACGAAGCTCTGGCGGTCTTGAGGGTGCTGACGTCCTCCTCTTGTCCTCGGTGCTGCCGGTTGACAATGACTGGGAAGAAGCCATCTTCTGGAGGGGGTTTGGCGTGGACAGAATAGGGAATCTCGTCGTAGTCGTCGTAGAAAGACAAGCTGGCCAGAAGCTGGTCGATGGACGTGGAGAAGCCCTCTGCCTCCTCGGACTGCTCCTTGGACACCTCCTTGACGTCGTCGTCGTCGTCGTCGTCGTCATCATCCTCGTCCATGCTTTTTGGGACCAGGGAGGTCTGGATGTCCTCCAAGGGTTCGAAGGGGTCGTAAATGATGGATGAATCTGCCCCAGTGTCGTCACTGGCAAATAATTCATCATACAAAGTCTGCACGTTGTCTTTTTCCATCCTCTGGGGAGCAGAAAGTTTCTTCTCCACGCGATTGTTGTTGATCTGACCGGCGGAGAGGCCGAGGACAGCGTCCAGCAGGGAAATGGTGGACGGCGCGCTGATGCACAAAGAGAAATCAAACATGCTATTATTAGTTTGAAGACTACTTTACTGACATCTACAGTCAGAGGTTGACCTCTGACTTGGAGACAGCCTTTTTTGTGTGTGTCTTTTCACAACGTGCTCGAAAAAAAAAAAAAAAAAAAAGACTCGAACTTTCCCTCAGCTCAAGTTGTTCAAACCTCTGGACTTTGTCAGCTGGAGTCCGGAGCTGCCCTTCTCCAATGTGACCTACATTTGCTCTCTCTCACCTCTCTGTCGTGGTGGTCGAGGCTGTCGTTGTTGTCGAAGTTGTCGTTCTTGTCACAGGGGTCTTCTCATCTTGACGTTCCCACGCATCAGGCGAGTTGAAAATGGAGTCGAGGAATTCCTCCACTTTCTTGTCGTTCTTCTCCTGGATTGACTCCGGCACCCGTTCATCGACTCTGGCAATGCCAAAGAGAGAATTCTCGTCGGAGTAATCCAGATGACCCTCTAGACTTGGCACCTCAAAGTAGTAGTCGAACAAGTCTGGCAGTGCTTCGGTGGTAGTGGAAGACGCTGTCGTCGTCGTCGTCGTCGTCATCGTCGTCGTCGTCGTCGTCGTCGTCGTCGTCGTTGTCGTTGTCGTCGTTGTTGTAGATGTTGTGCTTTCAGGGTGATCCTTTTCCGAGGCGTCGGCTTCACCGTAATCATAATATACGTCAGGATAATACTCCAGAGATATGGCTGGTTCTTGTCCTTGCTCTTGGAGAAGTGAGTCGATGAAGTCTCCAATCTTGTCCAGATGCTCCTCGTCGGCAGCATTTTCTCCGAGAGCCTCATCCTCGTCGGCGTCGAGAGGGGCGCCGGCGGCCGAAATGGCAGCATCCTCAGGTTCTTCTCCCCGCTTCTCCTCCTGATCCAGGCTGGCGTCGTCGACCTCGTCGTTGGTCTGGGTGACGTCTTCCAAGACCCCCTCAGAGGCCTCCATCGCCTCCTCCACAAGTGGACGAACAATGTCTAGGAAACTTTTTGCCTTTTCCAGCTCCTCGTCGATTGCTCTTCCTTCAGCTTCCTCCATTTGGACGTCAATTTCAGCGACAGGAAAATAACCCTTTGTCTCCGTCTTTGTCTTTCTCCTCCTGTGTGGGTTAATCACATTTTGGCGGCTGCTTTTGATCTTCTTTTCGTGCAGTTGGAAGAAGAAGGAGTTGGTCTTCCTGCAGTCCGGCCTCACGGCCACCACCCGCCCGGGCCAGTCGCAGCTCAGGGTCAAAGGGTTGAAGAGGAGATAGCCGCAAGATCTAGGACAGCAGATGTGGTCGAAAGTGCACCTTCATGCCGTGTGAGTCACACAGATGCTCTCGTGTACAGTTTGAGGCACACAGATGCACTCGTAGACAATATGCACCTATAGGGCCGTGCAGAAGTGAGCGTCCCCCAGCTCGGTGGCAGCAAAGCGAACGTCTGCAGGACCTTCATATGAGTAACCATCTGTGCTGCAAAGGAGCAGCTTTGTTCGAAAGAAAATTATGTCACTGAAAGTACAAATGCCTCGAGCTTTCCGACATTAGTGTGAAGAGCGTCTGCGTAGCTGCAGCCTCGAGAAAGTCACGTTTTGTCACGTCAGGGGTTGCTAGGACCCAGTACACAAGTACTGGGCCACCACTGCCGGTGGAGCCTCAATATGCAATTTTGTCCAAACGTCAAGTAGATAAGTTCAAGTACTGAGGCCTCAAGCTTTCCGGCGGTGCCAGGAGAGGCTGCGTAGCTGCAGCCTGAAGAAAGTTACCTTTTGTCACGTCAGGGGTTGCGGAGACACAAGCGCAACATGTACAAAACTGCCTTCAGTCGGTAGTTTTGTGCAAGGCTTGAGTCTGAAGCTCTTCAGCGGTGTAGCAAGAGTTGACATACAGTGGGGGCCACAAGTGAGCGTACAGCGGCGGGAAAGACGGAAAAGTTGATTTTTAGGGCCTTCTTTAGTTCTAAAATGTGACCTTTTTTTGTTAAAGGGGGT
>JAAUXU010137222.1_pt1 | contig 10296 bp, 3 predicted proteins | sample 7278151 | NCBI WGS metagenome assembly JAAUXU01 (sample SAMN14350113, study PRJNA611818) | marine sediment metagenome | isolation source: surface marine sediment (1.8m) | place: French Polynesia: Moorea | collected 2018-08 | reverse complement strand
GTGATCACCCCTCTTCGTTGGTCAACAGCGAAGTATTCGCTGTCAGCGGCCAGGCTGTAGGCGACAAAACCGTCAGGTCCGTCATCTCTGTCTAGAGCAGTCACCTTGCCGATGGTCTGGCCTTTGACGGGAGCACCGCCTCCAACGCTGAAGTAGTAGTTGGCTTGTTCGAACGCCGGTGTGAACTCATCCTCGCTCTCCACCAATACTTCGATCCTGCACTCGCTAATTTTGCTGTTACTGTCGTTGGCGAAGAGAGTGAACGTGTGCGTGGTGGCGATTTCGTAGTCGAAGGACAGACGAGTTGATATCTTGCCAGAGCGGCGATCCACCTTGAAGTGGGAGACGTCACTCCAAAACGTCAATTCCAACCCGGACATGTGCGGAGGGCTTCTCAGAAGGGTTCCTGTCGGGGCATTTTCGCGGACGCTGGTCACGAAGCTGGACATAGGAAAGACTGTCGCGTAATCGGAAAGTGCGGATGCCTTGGTAACTCGTACTAGGACGCTGCACAGGCTGAACGTGGCGAAGTTGGACCAACCCATCTTTAGCAAAATGCGGTGAGATTGCTGTTGTCGGTAGGAGAGTCGTTTGCTTAGCACCAGCTTGTTTCTCTTGGAATCAAAGGAAAAGAAGTTCCCTTCGTTCCCTGATAGAATCTTGACGAAGGGATTATCGCCTTGTCCCAGATTATTGGCCGCTAAGGTATTCGCGAGGTGCCTGGGGCTGTCGACAGTGCAAACGTCGATGACGGTGTTAATTGGTGTGTTTTCTGACAATGTGGTCTCAGTCTCAGCCTTTGCAAAGGATGGATGGTGGTTTCGGTAGAACTGCTTGTCCCAAATCACTTTGAGCACCTTCTCCGCAGACTGCAAGTCTCTCAATCTTCTCACACTCACGGTAACTTCCGAGGGAATCAGCTTCTCCCCGCCTTCATTGAAGTTGCTGTACACTTTACCAGTGAAAGAATCAACGCTGAAAACAGAGTTCTGGCTGATTGCGAAAAACAGACCAGTTTCAGATTCCTGGTTGGTGGTGAGCACAGCCACTGGTGCGTCGCTGTTCTCTCTCTTGGCGCCGATGGTGTCCACCAGGTCAACGAATTCCACTGCTCTTACATTTGCTGCAGTCTGGGTGACGGCAACAACCGCACTGGACCGCTTCTGGCTCACCTCGTCTACTGCTGTCAGCACGAAGTTAGTCACGTCCGAAGAGGGAGCTCGGTTGGCCACTACGGTGCCGTTAGCCGTCACCGAGAAAGAGCTCTGATCACGGCGCGATACCTCGAAGCGAATATTGTTGTTGCTGTCGCCATCACAGGAGGAGACGGACACGCTGCCCACCGCAGATGGATATGTTGCGTTCAAAGACACCAGGAAGTTGTACAGCGGCTTACTCATCTCTGGGCGGCACCGGCGACCCACGAACGACACCTCAACGTTCACAGAGCTTTCGTGCTTCGAGTCTGAGGCAATTACGGTTAAGGTGTGAGGCCGCGTAAGTATTTCCTCTTCAGCTACCGCCTTCAGCGAGATCAATTGCCCAGTGTACACGTCGATGGAGAGGAACTCACTTGGGTACTTGAGTCTGTAAGTTACCCTAGGAGCCAGATCGACGTCGTTGGCCCTGAGAGTGGCCACAGGTGAGCCAGGGACGGTGTCGGCGGCAATTTGCACTTTGGGAGCGGGAGCGAAGTGGGGCCTATTGTCGTTGACATCAACCACTCTTACCAGCACTTGGGCAAGGCCAACGAGTGACGGAGAACCAGAATCAGTAGCCGAGACTGTGAGCTCGTACGAATCTCTGATCTCTCTATCCAGCACAATATTTGTTCGGAGCAGGCCAGGCTGTTCTTGGTCCATGGTAAAAGCGCCATCAACGTTGCCTTCGACAATGGCATACTTAAGACCCAACTCTCTGTCTTCTTGATCAACGTCCACCGCCTTGGTGTGTGCAACTATTGTCCCCTTTGCTTCTCCTTCCAGCACTTTAACACTGTAAACTTCTCTGGTGAACCTTGGTGCGTGGTCGTTAATGTCTTCTAAAGTAATCACACATGTGGTATAGGCTACGAGTCCTCGTCCCTCGTCATCAGAACCCAGAGCACGACCTGATATGGTTAGATTGAACTGTTTGGTTGACTCAAAGTCGATCAACTCCAGGTCTCGGACCCTGATGAGGCCGTTGTTGCTGTTGATCTCAAAGGCGCCATGGTCGTTGCCTCGCAGAAAGGAATATATCACCCTTTGCCTCCTTCCATCTGAACGCACGGCGCGAACCTGTAGGACGTCGCGGCCGTTAGCTGGACGCTCGGGCACACTTGCCTCGTACACCAACTGCTGGAAGCGTAAGGCCACAGCTGGACCCCCCTCGATGAGGATCTCCACAAGCCCAGTTGAGCTTCTGGGAGGGCTGCCAGCGTCGCTTACCGCCACTTCTAAGGTCTCAACTGTGCCTGGCTCCCAGGCAACTTCCCCAGAAGAGGCAACAGTGAGGAGTCCCTCCTCGGGACTGAGGTGGAACCTCTCTCGCTGATCGGGCTTCACAATGTTGTAAGTAAGTTGACCGTTAGGCCCGATATCAGGGTCAAGGGCGGAGAGCCTGAGCAGAGGTACGCCGGCTGCGGGGGTAGCGCTCATGTTAACCCTGAAGGGGAACTCGGCAAACTCAGGGCGGTGGTCGTTAGCGTCAGTGACGATGATTTTGACTTGTGTGCGACTGGAACGAATGTCAACTAGGCCGTCGTCGGTCGCCAGCACATCAAAGCGAAGCTCTGCCACTCTTTCGCGATCTAGTGGCTCCTCGGTGGTGAAGATAGCACCAGTTCGCTCGTTGATGGCGAAGAAAAGAGAGGACCAGTCGTCGTCTCTGCTGTTCTCGATGGAATATCGCACGTCTGCATTTTGACCAGCATCTGGATCGGTGGCAGAGACGCGCAAGACTTCCGTGCCGCGCTGAATGTCTTCACGAACCGATGCAGAGTAGATGGACTGTGTGAAGCTGGGGTCGTTGTCGTTCTGGTCCACCACACGCACACGCACGTTGCATTTGGCAGTAAGGCGTTCAGCCCCATTGTCAATGGCGATGACGGTCAGATGGTAAAAGTCTGCCTCCTCTCGATCAAGAGGAGCCGAGTGCAGCTTGCCCGTATCTCTCTCGATGCGAAACTTGCTGTCATCGCCCTCGCTCAAGCTGTAGCTAACGCGACCATTATCGCCTAGGTCTGGGTCATGAGCGACAAAGGCGTGAACGAAGGTGTGCTCTCCGTTCTCCTCGATGTCGAGGTCGCGACATGAAGGGCCAAAGACGGGCGAGTTGTCATTGACATCATCCACTTTGACGTACACGACGGCAGTGTCAGTGACACGGCCACCTTGTACACCGCTACGCAAGCTCACTACCAGCGCATGTTCATCTTGAGTTTCTCGATCCAGCGACGACGTCGAAGATGTCTTAATCTCTCCGGTGCGTTCATTGATGTAGAAGTTCTCCCTGCCTTTGAGAAGCGAGAAGAAAAGATCTCCGTCGTCCAGAGCTCCTTTACTCAAGCCTACGGTGATGACTCTTTCGTCGGGAGATGCGTTCTCGCCGATGGAGGCTTGGTAGACGCTCTGGCTGAACGTATAGGATGACTTCTCAGAGGGTTCAAACTTTACAGTAAGTTGCTCTTGTGTAGACAATGGCGGCGAACCACGATCACTTGCCCGGACAGTAAGACTATAGTAGTTTCGGTCATGTGCCTTCTTCAGGCTAAGATCAAGTGTCTGTGGGTCCAATTCAAAGGTGTTGTCGTCATTTCCATCGATAATCTTTACTTCAACCTCCCCGTTCGCTCCGGAGTCTTTGTCTCGGACAAGCAGTCGCAGCAGCGGCGTGTGCACCGGGCAGTCGGACGGAAAGGTCACCGACTGCTCAGACAAGATCTCCGGTGAGTTGTCGTTGATGTCCAACACGTTCACCAAAATGGATGCGTCGGCAGAATGCCTTCCAGCAAAGCCACGTACCGTCAGGAGGTGTTGTCGCGCTTGCTCATAGTCCAGGCGTCTCTTGAGTCGCAAAACTCCTTCTTCATCAACTTCAAAACTTTCTTCTGCTTCTTCTGGGTCTTGTTCAATTAGTTGGAATCGATCGGCGCGATCATAAAACTTGGTTAAGTCTACCACTCTGTTTCTTTCTGAAAGACTCTCCTCCACGGAGACAGTGATGGGATCACCGCTGAAGCTGGGAGGCCCGGGCTCCTCTTCTAGAAGGACGTTTACGTGAACGCTGGAGGGAACAAATTCGCCACTGACGCTGTTGACCATCACGAGGAAGTCGAAGTTCTCCCGGGGTAACTCGTCGGCCACAAACACTTCACCAGTAAGCGGGTTCACGTAAAGAGATCTGTGGCCGGTGTCATCATTATTTTGGTTTCGTTGAATCCAATAGAGATAGTTGTGCCTGAATCCACTATCCTCCAAGGCAACAGAGCCAACCTTGGTGCCCACGGCTGCATTCCTGTCCAAGTGCAACACTTTGACAGACCTCGCCAAGAGGCTCCTTTTGTCTCCCACTTCCACCGGGACCAGCTGCAAAGTCTCCGTTGAGAACAGCGACTGAGGAGACCCGTTGTCAGAGAGTCTGATCCGTACCGAGGTGGGCGAAGACTTGGAAGGTAACTGGCGAAGCAGCCGCAGATCTCCATTTGAGGAAACAGAGACAACGGGATTGGAATCTAAGAAGAGATAAAATAAAATAAGACATTTCTGCTGTGATATTAACTACTGGAGAATCGAGCAGTCAGTCATCTTTGAAGGTCTTGGCACAAAAATGAACTTTATCATTGCAGATCTCTGCAGTTTTTACAACCTACAGTCCATTAACTGTAGGACCATAGCGTGACCACTGCAGCTGCTAATGCATTGTTTTTTCTCACCTAGAACAGAAAATGTGACTTCCTCCATAGTTGAGTCCACGTCTTCTGCTACGACCTTGCCCAGAATCGCGCCAATGGCTGAGTCTACTTGCACATAGACAGTCCTGTCCACTGGCCTCACTAACATGGGCGGATTGTCGTTCAGGTCCTTCACAGTGATAGTGACCAAGGTCTGGGCGCTTCTCCTCGGCGAACCGTCGTCAATGGCCTCCACTAAGAGTTCATACTCGGCCTCACTCTCTCTATCAAGTTCTTTGAGGGTTGAGATGACTCCCGATTTTGAATCGACGGCGAAGTCGGCGCTACCCAGTTGAAGGCTGTAAGTGATCTGGCCGTTGCCTGCTTCATCTCCGTCGGATGCATGCACTGTGCCGACAGCTCGTCCAGCAGGCAAGTTTTCGCTGATGGTAAAGGAGTAGTGACCTCGCTCAAAAATGGGAGTGTTGTCGTTGCGATCAGAAATCTTGATGGTCACATGCACAGAAGACTCGAGAGGAGGGACACCATGGTCGCGTGCAATCACCGTCAACCACAGCTCTTGTTCAAACTCCCGATCGAGAGGTCTCCGCAAGATGAGCGCGCCGCTATTTCTCAATACAGCCACATGCGAGTTGTCTCTCAAGCTGTACGAGATCCGTCCGTTGCGACCGCTGTCAGCGTCGGTGGCACGCAAGGTGGCAATGGGCGTGTTCACTGGGTAAGTTTCCGACAGCTCGATCTCGTACAGGTTTTCTTTGTCAAACACTGGGGAGTTGTCGTTGACGTCGTGTACTTGGATGTGCAACTTCAGCGCTGTTTTCAGCGGCGGGTTGCCTTGATCCGACGCCACCACTGAGATCACATGCTCCTGCTGGTTCTCGTAGTCCAATGCGCGGGTCAAAATCACGCTTCCGGTCTGAGCGTCTACTCGGAAGTGGTCGTCTCTCGGCTCTCCCATGCTATATTCCACTCTTCCGTTATCCCCAGAGTCGACATCGTTGGCCTTGCCGGCGTAGATTATGTCTCCGACATTAAAATCCTCCCTGATTGCGGCGGTAGTGGAATATGTGCCGAAATCAGGCGCGTTGTCGTTCACGTCAAGCACTTTTATCACCACTTGGCAGAAGCTTTCGGCAACGTCGCTGTACAGTCTCACGTTGAGCACTACGAGTGGCCTTGTCTCGTGGTCCAGCCTGGCCTCCGTGCGTAGGGCTCCGGTAACGGAGTCCACACTCACTTGACCGGCGGCGTTCGAGTCATAGATGGTCAGATTGGCGCCAGTGGAAAGTCTCCTATTTTCCAAACGTCCCACTTCCGTATAGGGCGAAACGTCCTCGGACGTGCGGAAGACGAATTGAGGCTGTGCGAAACTCAGGTCATCGTCGTCCACCAGTATCTCTACCTTGGCAGCGGACGGAGACTTCAGACCGAGGCCGTCCTCCGCTCTCACTCGGAGGCTGAATGAGGTACGAGGAGCCGCTGAAGGTAGCGATCTGGCCAGGGAAAGCTCGCCTGTCACGCCATCCAATCTAAAGAGTCCGTCCTGGCCGCCATCTTCCAGCACGTAAGCTACGGTACCGGCGGCTCCGGAGTCCGGATCTTCGGCGGCCACAACGAGGAAGGGTTCACCGGCCGGAAATCGGCTGCGCAGCTTGGCGATGTATGTAGAGGGCTTAAAGATTGGCGCGTTGTCATTGACGTCGAGAACATCTACTCGAACCATCGTGTTCGTGCTCAGCCCGCCTGTACAGAGAGAGATGAATGAAGAAAACATAATTAGAAAGTGTCAACGTCGATTAGAAGCATGTTGACTGACTCGAAATTGTCAAAGTGTGACATTGCCACCGCCGAGTTATAATACTCTCTCATCACGAGTAGGCATATTTAAAAGCTTGATACATTAGATGAGACATCTCCATTTGTAGAGAGGATCATGACTTAATAGCAGACTTAACCAAAAATATTGAAAAGAAATACTCTTTTAGCTAAACGGAATGAGGCGTTGCCAAAGCTTTAGTACCTTTGTCTGAAGCAACGACGGTGAATCCGTAACTGTCCTGTCTCTCGTGATCTAGATGCTTCGCCAAGCAGATCTTTCCCGTCATCTCATCAATGGTGAAGGTGTCTACGTTGGTCTCCTTGATCCTGTAGCGCACCTCGGAATTCACGCCGCAGTCCAAATCTGTGGCTCCAACCTGTTCAAGAGAACGCACAGGCTTTCTTAGGAGCCCGGTTCTATAATGAGCGAAATTTCGCGTTTTCTCACCTGTAGAAAGCACTCGCCGGGTTGCTCGTCTTCCTGCAGGTTGGCCCTGTAATAGGTGCTATCGAAGATGGGCTTGTGGTCATTGACGTCGCTGACGGACACGCTGAGAGTGGCGGTGGCTGAGAGGGATGGCTTGCCATGGTCTCTGGCAACAATTGCCACCTGTGGGTTACTCTCGGTTTCGCAGTCCAGGAATGCCTGAGTTGTGATCTCTCCGCTATGTTCATCAATGGCGAACCAGTCCGCAAACTCTTCCCCTCCACCCTCGCCATAGAGCAGGCTATAACTGACCCTGGCGTTTTCACTTCCAGCTCGGTCGGCGTCGTCGGCATGTACGGTGACGACCCCGGTCCGTGGCTCGACGGACTCCGACAAGCTGGCGAAGTAGGTCTCCTGTTCAAATACTGGAGTGTGATCGTTGGCGTCTGACACTCTTAGCGTAAATGGTCGCCTGATCTTCTTTCCTGAGCCCTCCGTGATCACCAACGTGGCCGAAAGAGCTGGCTCTCGTTCAAAGTCCAGTCTACGTTTGGCGGCCAAGAAGACACCACTAGAGTTGCGTAGCAGCTGCAGAAGACCGTCCTCGTCGTCAGTGATGTCAACGTCTAGCAGACTCTCGTCATCCACTATCACTCTAGCGAAAGCTTCGCCCACTTTAACATTTTCAGACACGCTATCTTCGTTGTTGGCGTAAATCACGTCCACGATTTCATTGTCATCACTGGAATCAACTACTTTTTTCGGAGCAGGGTGTTGTTGCTTATTGCTGCCGTCGCCACCGCCACTCGTCAGCCTGACCGTTACGAAGGCACTTGACTCTTGAGCAACTTCACCACCGTCTCTTGCCACTACCACGATCTCGTGCACTTGCTGCAGCCTTTCAAGATTTTCCAGTGGCTTCTGCAAGGTCAGCACGCCAGTGTTCTCGTCCACTGCGAAAATGCCCAAGTGGTCGGAAGACTGCCTGCGGTTGATCGAGTATCGCACTTGGCCGTTAGGACCGTCGTCAGCATCGCCGGCCCTCACTCTGGCGACTCTGTCTCCTACAGAGAGACCAGATGCAGGGACTGAAGCAAAGTAACGTTGGCGGCCAAACACGGGTGGGTTGTCATTCAGATCCTGTACGCGGACGCTGACGGCCAGCGTGCCCGTCTTGGATGGTGAACCGCCGTCTTCGGCCACGATGCGCAGCTCGTGTCTGTCGGACGTCTCTCGGTCCAGATGGCCTTGCACGACCAGCTCTAAAGCTAAAGATCCGTCCTCGTCACGAGAGCTCTCCAGTGAAAACGTCCCGTCGTCGTTGCCCGATATCAGCTCGTATCTCTGGGTGCCGAATTTACCCAGGTCTGCGTCTGCAGCGGCCGGCAGCTGGCGGCGGGTACCGCGCGGTGTATTCTCTGGGATGTCTACTGAGATCTCCTCATTTGGAAAGGTTGGTTCGTTGTCGTTGACGTCCAGTACACGTATGGTGACGGAGAGGCTCTCGCCGCTGAGCGGGATGGCGCTCACACGGTACTCAGCGGTGCTCTCGCGGTCAAGGATGCGGCGTGTGCGAATGACGCCAGTCTGCTGGTTGATGTTGAGATCTCTGTCTGGGTTGGAGCCTGGTAGGGGGACGATCAAATATGGAGGAGGAGGCAAGGGTGAAGCTTCATTAGCGCTGCTACTGCCCACAGTGCCGATTATAGTGCCCGGTGGGAGGCCCTCCGACACGCTGAACTGTTGCCTCAGCTCGGCCTCCGCCACGTTCAAGATGGCCGTGGCCACCACCAAAGACAGCACCACGATGTGCACGGCAGCCGCCAGCATGGCGGAATGCTGCCCCCTTTTCTGCAAGTGAAAAAAAGTCCGCATTCGCGCGCTTTAGCCAATGCCATTGCTAGCAGAGGAGGCGATTTCAAAACTTGGCCCTAAGGCGCTTTTTTTCTTACCTTATCCCTGGATCACGCGAACTTTTCTTCCTCCATCTCGACGCCTGGATTACTCACTCCTCCGTGCAATAGTTCCCAACGAGGCAACACACTTTAACTCAGCGTTGAAATCACCAAGTGCAATCCTTTTTCAATCTTGCTTCTATAATACTCTCATTCAGCGGCCTCTTCTTTCTCTCCCGCTGCCTCCATCTTGTTCTTTGGAGAGTTAATGACACGGCCCAAAGGTGCAATCGAGAGATGGTTTTTCGACCTGCCCGCCGCCCGCCCGCTTGCCTGTAGCTCCCCCCGTCCTCCTCCTCCTCCTTTTCCCCCGAGCTGCTGCAATAAAGCAGCCTTCCTTGGATTGAGCTTGGTGGTGCTGGTGCTGCTGGTGGTGGTGGTGGCTGCTCACGCACAGCTCAGGCTTCTCAAACTCTCGCTTCTTCTGTTTTCTACCTGCCGAAAACCAAGAACTATCAGAAAAACAGGGTTTTCTGGCTCTCTTTTAAGACCGATCAGTGCCAGTGTTTCTGAGCACAATTGTCAAATGATGAGAAGCGTTTGGTAACATTGTTAAGACATCGTCCATTGGTGCATTGACGCAATCTTTTTAAGCAATCATTTTGACCTTAGTGGCCAAGAAAGAGCAGCGCACAAGCATGTATGTATCCGAATATCAGGGAGCAAAATATTACACGTTACTAACATTATAATGTTGCATATACGAAAGCATCGGCCTGAATCCCTTTGTTTAATGAGCAGGGGGCGCACGAAAATGCCCGTCTACAGTAATGCGTGCTACGTTCGTAGCGGAGATAAAGCGCGCGCGCTCCCCCCCTTCTCGGACCCCCCCCCCCCATCGCCCAGTCCCCCATGCTGCTGCCGCTGCTGCTCCTGCTGGCGCAGCGAAGAAGAATTGCTGCTCCAACCAATACGCGTACAACTACCAGGTGAGGACAGGCTTCCTACCGGCTGGATGGATACGACTACTACTACGGCAGCGGAGTGAAGAAGGAGAGAGAGGGGGAGAGGGAGAAGGCGGTGGCCCCGATGGAGCCCCTCTGGAATCGGGAGGGAGAGATCCACTACTCCCGATTCCCGACGGCTCCAATAATGAGGGGACTCGGAGGAATTTATCATCTTGCTTGCTGCCCACTGTCTTAACACTCCCTACCTTCACTGTCTCTCTCCGTCTTCCCCCCCCCCCCTCTACCTACCACAAT